>JACCDR011915355.1_pt1 | contig 38471 bp, 54 predicted proteins | sample 7446431 | NCBI WGS metagenome assembly JACCDR01 (sample SAMN15323443, study PRJNA562643) | freshwater metagenome | isolation source: river surface water | place: USA:Blue River Watershed | collected 2017-08-17 | reverse complement strand
GGCAAGCCAAACTCCGTGCCCGTGCCCACCAGCTCAATGTTCACACCACCCGCCCTAAAGTTGTTCCAGTGGGTCGGCAGTGCCCCGCCGGCGCCAATCGTGCCCACCACCACACCGCCGTTGCCGCAGTTGCGCAGGCGGTTGGTGCGCGCCCCTTCCAACAACAACCCACGGGGCTGGCACACCGTGACGGCAGCAGAGGTTGTGGGGATGTAGTCTGTGGCGGAGCCGGACCTCTCTACTTGGACAGCGCCGAGCCGCACAGTTAGGTTTATGGCCTGACCGGCAGTAACTGATAAACGCCACCGACCTAAAACGCTTGACGTTCCGCTATCAGTTGTAACTGTGGCGGCCTGCCTGTTGCTGTCTAACGCGCCCGATGAAAGGGTGTAGTTTGTGTTTGCGCTTGTAGTTCCCCCGACTGAGGAAAACGCAAGTGTAGCGTTTCCAACGTTGGTCAGGCTTCCGCCAGCGAGTCTTGAATAAAGGCTGTAAGTCCACGTTTGACCGCTTGAGGCCGAAACCGACGCATCTGTGTTTATCTGATATGGGGTGCCAGATGGTGTGCCGGAAATCCTCACCTCGACGTAGGGAATACCATTTTCAGTGCCGCTGCCCACCACCTCTGTTGTCAGACCAACCGCAGACCCTACGGCCCAGTTGGTTGGCAAAGCGCCGCCTGAGCCAACAACCCCGTTTACCGAGCCAACTGCGTTACCATTCCTGACCCAGTTCGTCCGTGCCGTAGCCGGGTCAAAGTCAAACCGTGGCACATCAGAGCTGTAAGTCGTCAGCACGCCAGCGCTGTTGAAGGCCGTGGCAGAGGATGCGCGGGTGAAGGTGAAAATTCCCGGTAGTGAGGTAAGACTTCTGAAGTCAATATTAAAAGAAGGCCTTAGTTTGGAAAAAACAGAACCTGTAAATACGCTAGACGTAAACGTAATGTTATTTTGTAACGGCTTAAATACGTTGGTAGCGTATACCATAGGACTTAGCCTTCCACAATCCCCCTAGCTGCGCCATTGGTACCTGTCTTGACAACTCTTACCCAACGAAAATTGCCGTCGTAGCCAATGTTGAACACCGTAGAGGATTGAACAGGAGAGGCTGCGAAGTTAGCTGTAGACACGTTAGAGATAAGCGTCTGTTGTTCGGCCTCCAATCTTTCGTTTGTCATTTGAACAGTGATTGTGTCACCGCTGGTAAGTGTTCCATGAATGGCGCGGGTGCCCTGAGAATTAGTACCTAAGTTACGCCGCCAAGGAGTTGCCGTATCGCCTGCTGCAAGGTCAAAGAAGAGAGTTTGATAATTAGCCATATGTTGTGATGCCTCTTTTTATATTAATCTAATTGATTTTACTGCATTATACATGGAGGAAGCTTGGGTTTGCAAATACGTTCTGTAAACGTAAGATAAACAAAAAAAGAAAGAGGGCCTAAGCCCCCTAACTTTATAGCGTTCCTAGGTATTAGGTACCTGAAGAGCCAAACCATTTGCGCCAGTCGGACCAACCGAAGCTGTAGCGTTCACGGGCTTTGAAACGCATGTTACCGGTTTCAAAGTCACCTTCCATTTTTGAAGCAAGGGCTTTGCGGTTAAACATCTTCGTACCGTCGTTTACGCTGGTTTTGATAAACCAAGCACCAGTGTCGGTGAAGCGTTTGTGGTCATACATACCTGTTTGGAAGTAGCCCATCGTACGCAGCGCGTTGATAGCGTTGGTGTTGGTGACACCAGTTGTGCTGTTCGTAGCTGTCGTAATTTGAAGCTCTGACTTAAGAATCCGGCGAGCCGTAAACATCAAGTCGGTAGGGATGTGGAGGCTTTCGCAGGCAGCGTTAATCAAAATACCGCGTTCGTTACGGAACTTGGCAATGGCGATAACAGCCGATTCCAAGGTAGCTTCAGCAAGGTCTGAGGCAATTGTGTTGCTTTGAACGCCTGCTTCAGTTTGGTGTGACGAACTGAACAGAGGCACGCCGTCACCACCAGTAAAGCTGGTAGAAAAGCCGTTGTTGAACACGTTGGCGGCTTTGATTTGCTTGGTTTCAGCGAGTGAACGACCAAGCTCAGCAGTAGCGCGAGACGAGTAATCAACGTAAAGGTTATCTTCCACCGCTTCTTCAGTAATCGCAAAAGCAAGGGCAATGGTCTCGTGGTTATAACGAGCAGTCCAAAGCTCTTTCATTGAGTCGTACTGAACGGCTGAGCCTTCGGGTTTTGTAAAGGCAAGCCCAAGGCTTGAAGTTTTCACTTCAAATTCAAAGGCTTTGTCAGAGTTCTTGATTTCAAACAGCACTTTGTGTTCTTCAGGAACACGCACATAGCTGTCTCCCAGCACCTTCATCAGGCCCGGTTCAAGCTGCTTGACCATATCTGAGCGAGTCATAGGCATAGTTAGTTTTCTCCTTAAATGTTATTCGGTTAAAAGTTAGAACTGTGAGCCAGTATTGGTTCTCAGGAACACCACTTCAACCATCGGGTTAGCATCTGTCAAGTTAGACGAGCCACCACCAGCAGAGCTGTAGGCCACGGTGCCGACTTGGTTTACAAGGTTGACCAAACGCACCATTGAGCTTGTCGGTGCCGCTGAAGTAGTCGCTGTAGCAGTAGCCAAGCGAGCGCCTGAATTGCCCGTAAGAGTGCTACCAGTACCATAAGACACTTCAAAGCATCTGCCAAGAAGGCCTTGGGTCACTGAAGCATCTGCGGTAATAAACCAGCTTGTGTTGTTGACAGGTTGAACGATAATACGCGGGCTGTTGTACACACCATCAATCAAAGAACCGCCTGCACTTGAGGTAGAAGCGGGAAGAAAGGGGGTGAACTGCATTTTACCGGCAGAATCAATGTAACGAGCACCTTGGAAGATACCCACGACAGTTTGTGTGTTAGAAGCACGTTCAGCAAAACCGTTCGTTGACAAGGCAATCGGGTCGCCTCTGAAAAGAGCGACTGAGTAGCCGTTAGATGTTGAGTATTCGTCAGTCATACCCACGGCGTTGCCAAAGCGTGAACGGGCGTTTTGTAGTCCCATAGCTTGAGCCATTGTTTATTTCTCCTTTTTTATTTATTTATTTGGTTTATGTTTGAAAGAGAGTTTTCTTTTGCTTTATTCTTAATCGGAATCAGTCGGAGCGTCATCTTGCGCCATGACTTGGCGGGAATTTTCACCACGCGAGACCTTTGAGCGACTTTCATCGTACAGTTTGACTTCCAAGCCGTGGACAGAAGCGTTCTGTCTAATTTGGTCGTTCACACCGCGCAATTGCATGTCGGCAATGTCTTGGTAGTATTTTCTAATTTCTTGGAAACGACTTTCCGGGATTTTGAACAAAGCAGAGTCCTTAGAAACAATCAGTCCTTTAAAGCCAGCAACGTCACTAATTTTCAATGTTTTCAGAATGTTTTCCGGAACATCTTGAATTTGAACAGGTTCGTAGCCTTTGTGAGCAACTTCAGCAAGATTCTCGGAATCCATTTCGCCGTCAATTGTCACACGGACCCAGTGAAGGTGGTAGCCTTCGGCTGTCATCTTATTTAACAGAGCAGGGGGAATGTCTTGGATTCCTCTTGGTCTGTAAGGTTCAAATTGTCTAGGACGGGCTTTTTCAGTTCTTACTTCTGCTCGTGCCCCTCTCAATCTTTCATTACCTGCGCGACTGGTAATTTCTGTATTCAATAACGCATCATTCATAATTGGTTTTATCCTTTCGTTTACGCGAATCTTTAGTTATCACCAAAGACAATTTGATAACCGTTTTCATCTGTATTTCGCTGCTGTCTAAATTTTTGCTTAGCCCAATCAAGGTCAGAAATTCCTAGTTTTCTAGCCATTTCTCTTTCTTCGCGGCTTAGCTTAATCACAGCGGCATTAGATTTATTACCGGTTGCAGAAGTACGCGATGCTCCTGCTGTGGTTTGAGGCGGTTTTTTCGTCGAGTTTGCCTCTTTTTTACTTGACGACTGTAAATTTTTGCTCATATCTTCACTTTCATCTTCTTGGGAAGTGCTTCTTTTTCGGTTATTTAGAAGCTGCTCCAAGCGCTCGTCCAGTTCTTCCCAATACTCTGCTTCGTCTGGACGATAAAGCCCTTCTTGGTCAATTTTTTTACTTAGGCGAACGGCCAGCGTTGTCTTTGCTTGGTCTTTTTGCCACCAATCAGAGTTGGTTGCAACCCAACTTAAAAGATAAGTATCATCAAAAGAAGTGTTTGCCTGTCTTTCTTTAGCAGCTCCCTCGGTAGAAGAACCTTCCTCTTTCATTTTGGCAACCTGAGCGTCCACTACGGTTTTTTTAGTCTGTAGTTGGCTCAAATCTGACATCAATTCAACGGCTTCGTCGAATTTTCCTTCTTCTTGCGCTTTTGTAAGGGATTTTTTAATGTCCGTAATTCTTGCGTCAATAAAATCTTTTTGTGTTTCTACCGAACTCTTGCTTGAGCTTTGGAGTTCTTGTCTAAGTGCTTTAATTTCTTCTTGATAACGCGCCTCAGCTTCTTTATTTTTCCTAATAAGTTCTCTGATACGGTCTTGCGCTCTAGAATTTTTTTGCTTAGTTTCTTTAGCCTCAGTGTTCTTAGTTTCTTTGTCAAGCTCGTCCGTGTTTTCTTTTTCCGCAGATGTACTTGCTGTGGTTTTGTCGCTGCGTTCAATTACAACGTCTTCTTCAGAAAAATCTTCATCATCTGTCAAAGATTCTTTGTCAACAACAAGACTATTTACCTCATCTTCGTCAGGTAAAAGATTGTTACCTTGTTCGTCCGTAACACTAAGTTTTGCATTGTCTGCCGCTTCATCCGACAGGACTCTTTTCCAATTCATTTAACGGGTGTTCCTTTCCTTTTTTGTATGTTTTTTACGTAAGCTTTTCGTTCCGAGGAAGCGTAAGAAAAGCCTAGCGATTTCTACGTGTGTATATATACTACAACACTTTACTGCTTTGTTGCAATTACTTTAATTTGACCGTAACCGTCAGCAACCCAATGTAAAATTTGACGAGAGCTGTCTACGGCTCTCATAATTTCGTAGGACATTTCTGGTTTTCTTAGAAGCATGAGAGTGTTAACAACCTCTTCGACTTGTTTACTGAGTCTGAACAAAAGTTCTGCATCCGCTTTTTGTTGTTCTGTTGTCATTTTTTCTAATTCCTATTTCTTTTTTTAATCTTCAAAAATCTGGTATTTACCTTGAAACCCGTCAAAATTAATTAGATGTTCTTCCTGAACACGCATCATAACCCTGTCATCAGCAAGCAGGACAAATTCTGCATCGTCCCAATTCATCCACATACCATTATGTCTACCAAAAAACACAATATCACCCACTTGAAAAGGTGCTGTGTCCTTAAAGACATCTGTTTTAAAGCAAAGCGGCCCCATTTTTACGACCTTTCCAAGGCAATGTGCCTTTTTATAATCTTCGTTATCCGCTTCAGAGATGTGAAAACCGCTTTCAGTTGTACTCATAGGCACAAGAGGCTGCACAAGAACATACCACATCAGTGGTTCGGGAGCAGTTTCTAGGTTGATTTTTGGAAGAGGTTTAAACTTTAGTACTTTTTGTTTAGTAAAATGCATTATTTCAATACCTTTATTGTGTTTCTTTTAGTCGTTATCCTGCTCTTCTTCGTAAAGACTTTTAACTGCGCTGTCTAATTTCAAGAGAGCTTGTTTATAAGCATCAATACGAGCGCACGCGACCTTGTAGGCCACGATTTCATCGTATAGTCCTTTGGAAACAGATTCTTGGAGTTCTTCTATTTCTTGATTAATCTCTTTTTTGAGTTTCTTTACCAGTTGAGTTTCTAGTGGGTTCATTCTTTTTCATTTGTCCTTCTGAAAGAGACTTTACAGCCGCAAGAGTCAGGTCTTTACCTTGCTTCATCTTTTCCTTTGTAATACCTGCAAGAAGATTTTCTCTTGCCTCTTGGTGTCTATTGGCCTCTTTAATTTTATCTAAGTTGACTTTTTCCACCGCAATGGCTGCGTTAGCAAAATCTTTTTTACGTTTATGGTCTAGCTCAAGAACATCTGTCTGGGCTTTGATAAGCTCAGCTTGTGCAATTTGTGCTTCAGGAGTACCTTGCTGCATGGCTTGAACAGCTGCTTGGTTATTCATTGCCACCATTTTAGCTGCCTCGGCCACAATCATTTCCATGGTTGTTTGGTCAGTACCTGCACCAGTCACACTTTGCATGGCTCCTGCAATTTGTTCTTGATAGCGCATAATCATGTGTTCTCTAATGTTGGCTTGAAGAATTGGACTCACGTTGGCCATAATTGGTGTACCTCCATTTGCAGGGTCTTCCAGCCAAGCCGCCTTAACTTGCATGTGCGCTTCGTGGTTTTGTCCGGGGAATGCCTTAATAGGTTTGCCTTGGACGGCAGTAAGAATATCTGAAACAGGGTCTTGTGGTTTAGCTTCTTCGTCAGGTGGAATTACTTTATCAATTTCTTTCTCACCCAAGGCAAGAAACAGCCTGCGCAACATTTCTTTCATGTTAACAGCAGAAGAGGCTGCCGGACCAAGTTGCTGAATTGCTTGTACCTTAGTTGTCTCTAAGGTAATTCTGTGGGCATTACTAGAAATATTTGGGTCAGAAACAGGAAGAATATCCACGGTGCTGTTTGCGTAGTCGTCTCTAAAAATCTTTTGCGTAGCGCCGGGAACATTATATTCCAACTCTGTTTCTATATGTTCACTATTGATTTCAGCAAGGATTTGTAGGTCTCTTTTCTGACTGTAGTGCAATCTTCTATGGGCAGCAGAAAAGAACTTAGTGGAGGCGTCTAAAAGAGCCATAGTCGTTCCTACAGGCCCGTAGTTAGTGGAATCTGCAATAACTTGTTCGGTAGAGTCCGCAAATTTAAGACCTCTTTGTTCAAGAAATACAAGAAGGTCAAACAAAGTTTTGCTTGGTTCTTTGTAGGGAGCAGGGAAAAAAGCTTCGCTAAGTTTTTGACCCGCAGTTTCGATGTCCCGCCATTCACCCGGCTGAAGAGGCCCTTGGTCTTTTGGCATACGAATGTTTTTAGTTTTAAATCCTGCGGGCAAGTTCGCAAATGAACCTGCGTCAATCAAAGACCTTAGGGCTGCCGTAAGAGTTGTTTGAATATTTCCAAGAAGATGAATTAAACCTAGGCCATAAAAACCAAGGCCGGGAACAAAAGGGTAATGGGTAAAGAACACTTTTTTCTTATACTGCTCGTCTTCTTCCCGCCAATTTCTTCGAATTCCAAGAACTGTTCTAGAGGCCTTGTCCACAGTAACAATGTAGGGCTTTGAAAGTTCATATTCGTCTTTATCTACAGAAGGTAAATAAAGGTTTACATGTTGCTCCAGAAGCGTGTACATGGCGTTGTAGTCGCCTTCTCCGGGAACAAGACCAATAAGCTCTCCTTGTTTTTGCTGAAAGTTAGACAACACAACCTGTCCGGGTTCTCCAATTTTTTCAAGAACATCCTTAGCGTAAAGACCTGAGGCAATATCTTGTTTCAATTCGTCCTGTGTTTTGTACAAGACGTGCGTGTATCTGCGTGCTCTTTGCAGGTCAGTGCAGCTGTAGGAAACGATGAACTGGTCAACCGGAATAAACTCACTGACAGGCCTACCGTCGGCACTGCTCCAGATTGTTTTTGTAAAGGCGGAACCAATTAAAGGTAAATAAAACAACATTCTTTCTCTGTCAGGGTAGTACTCTGTCATTTGAGTCGTTACCTGCCAATTCATGTGCTCCCTTACTCGGGAAGCTTGTTCTTCTTTTTCTCTGGTGATGTTGCCAAGGATTTGTGTTTTTACAGGTCCATTCGGAGGCAAAAGTTCACTACCGGCCTTTGCTTGGAACTTTACAGCAGACTCAAGAATAAGAGGGTGTGCTGCGGCACAAGCGCCTTCAAAAGGCTCTGAGGTTTCTTCTAGGCCGATACCAAGGATACCCATTCCTTTGGTTACAGTGTCCATCCACTCTTGACGAGAATCTTCGTCGCTTTGTGTAGAAGATACAACTTGCTCGCCAAGCGCAGCAAGCTCTTCTTCGTTTAGGTAATCTACAAGGTTTTCGTAGAACTCGTTATCATTGTCTTCAGCGTCATCGCCTTCTAGAATGTCTTTTAAATCGTTTTCCGACAGCGATACGTCCACTGACCCGTCTTGGTTCTCCAAAAGCATTGTGAGCGCCTCTGGTTCGTTCTCAAGGGGTGTCTGGGGGGTGGCTGAGGGTAGACCTTGGGGATTGCCGAGGGGGAAAGGTTGGATAGTCACTTTTCTGTTATCTCCAAATTTAGTAAGGGTGTGTATGCGGGTATGTACGTACCATGAAATTTAGGCTAATCATACCTTGTTTTAAGTTATTTTGCAACAGCTGCCTGCCAATAAGATTTTGTTTTTCTTTTGTGAGTGGCGTATTCGTTTGGATTATCCTCCATTTGGTCTTCGTAACCAATTTCGCCTTCACTTGGCAAAACAAGGCCTTGTCTTAACCAAAGAATGGCCATGGAAACAGTGTCAGGGATGTCTTTACTTGGTCCGTGAGGAAATTGGCAGACCTCTGAAACTACGTCCTTTGCCCAAAGACGCTCTGCGGGATACCAAACTCTGCCGCTGATAAAAGTTGGTACACAAGCGTGCATACGTGTTTCTTTGTCATCTCTTCCGGGGTTGAATTCAATAACAGGAAGCTGTTTTAAACGAAGTTCTTGGATAAGCGAAATACCTGAGGCTTTGTTTTCAATGAGAAAATAGTCGGGATTCCATTTTTGCAGTACACCCATCTCGCTCAGTTCAATCTTACCTAGGCTGTTTTCTTCGTATTTTCCTAGGATTTTTTCAAGAAGGGTAGGGAAACTCCAACGTCCCTTTTCAGAACCAAGCAGAAAAAGGTTAGCGGCTGTGTATTCAAATCCGTTTCTACCAGTTTCTTTACGAAAAAAGATACCCCAAACAGTAAAGCACGAATAGTCTGCTCTTTGTTTTTCACTAAAGGCTGTGTCTATGGACACGACCACGGCTTCACACCAAGGAGCTTCTTCATCTTCAGGCCATTGGCGCCAGTACTCTTCTTTGACAATGCTTCCTTCGTCTGGGATAGGGTTTTGCTGATACATGGCATTGAATTTGGAAGGCGCCATGGTGCGCTTTGCTTCAAGGAAGTTTTCAATGGGCCAAAGCTCTGGCCAAAAGCTTTCCCCTTCTTTTAGTCCTAACATCTTGGCCGAGTTTTTGTCAAGTATGGCAGGGAACCTAATAATGTTCCAAGGGTTTTTTGAGTTTCGGTCTTTGTTTTCAAGAAAACCCGACAGGTCTTCTAAGTGCCAACGTGTGTTAACGATAATTTCCGCCCCGTAGGGAAGTAAACGGCTCCTTGCTCCGGGAATGTACCATTCGTTAATCTTTGTACGGGTGCTGTCGCTGTAGGCCTCTTGTTCCGAAATAACGTCGTCACTGATGAGCAGGGCGGCTCTTCGACCCGCAATTTTAGAGCCAGCACCTGTCGTGTAGTACTTGCCTCCCCCTTCAAGTTGAAAGCTTTGGGCAGAACGTGCCGTTCTTTTAACCCTACAGGCACTGTTAGGGAAAATGGCTTTATGTTTATCACTAAACAAAACTTCCAAAACTTGTCTACCGAAATTGTCAATACAAAATTTGGTAGAGTGACCTAGTTGCAGAACAGGCCAATCAGGATGTCTGCCCATAAACCAACAAACAAACAAAATACTGATAAGTTTAGATTTCATGCCGCCCGGAGGGAGAAAGTATTGTGACCTTTTAGGTTTAATCTTTTTACTGACAATCCCTAAGTCTCTTTGTTGTTTAAAAACAGAAACTATAGATTCTTCAATACTTTGTAGGTCATCTGCAATAATTTTAATATGCCTTCCAGCCACAAATCCTTCAGGCAAAATCTCAGGAGCCATAAGTTCTACATACGAATAAAAATGGCTTCTAGCCTTTTCTACAAGTTTAGAAACAAGCAACTCCCTTAACTGTTTTTTTAGTTCGAAAGGAACTTCATTAAAGTCTATAGCTGATGGGTCCGTTTTTAACAAAACAACAAGTTCTTTAGGTAAGCTATTGAGAAAACTTATGTCGTTACTTTTTTTAGTGTCATTCATGTTTCTTTTACTTGTCTCGTTTCTAAAAATGTGATAACCTTAGACCATTCCCTAGGGAATATTACTTAGTATATATACTTAGTATTAGTTCCTTAGGAGTTCCTTTAGGTAAGAATTAATTATTGTAAGAATATATAACTAAGTATTAGTTCCTTAGGAATATCTGTAATGTAGTTAATATGTATTGTAGGTATTAATAACTAAGGTCTTATTCCTAAGGAATGTCCTACACATAGTTCTTAGTTACTATGTTCTTTAGTTCATTATTTACTAATGGTATTAATATAAACATAGGTTATTGACTATATGGTCTTTGTTTCTTAGGTATTAGTTTCTTAGGAATACCTTTGCAGGCCTAATACCCGCCGACTTTGTTAGTTGGCTTTGGTGTTTCCGTTACCAGCCGACCAGACTTTTAGAAACTTTTCAATGTCTGCACTGGTAGCAACATCGTCGTCTCCGTCGTGAAAAGCTTCCTCTGGTTTTAGGGCACCTTCATTTCGGTCGTCTGTGATTAGCTTTTGTTTTTTGTTTTTACCGTTACCAAGCAGCCCCATGATTTCTCCTAGTTGAGCGTAGCCTTTGAAAGCTGCGTCAAACTTGCCGTCAGCACGTGCTTCTTGGATTGTGTCTTGGATTTCGTTGATAAAGGTTTCTCTGGTTAATACAGCCCGTTCTAGTTGTTTGCCAAGCAATTCTTCGTAAGCTTCTCTGACCGCTTGTTTTTTGAACATGGTCATCCCAAGTTTTTTGAAAGTAGATGGCGAGCCTTTGCATCCAGCACGCTCAGCAGCAGCAGCTTTGTTTCCATCCTTGGTCAGCTCAACTATAAATCGTCTCTCTAACGGGGTTATAAGGCGTTCATGTTTGTTTTTAGGCATGGGGTAAGGTCCTTGTACTTGTCCTTTGTTAAAAATCATTTTTAACGTGTTCTACGAAGAGCATCTCTTACATATAGAGTTTGTTGCTTTCTTCATTTGCCACGCGAATATACCTAAATGTATGTATACCCATATTTATAATAACACACACCATTTTAACTTAGGTATACCTTTACTTACCCAAGAAAAAGCCTTTGAAAGGGGTTCTAAGGGTAAAAAGGTATACTTTGGTGTTTTAACTAAGTTATTGAAAACTAAGGTTTGAGCCTCAGAATGGGGTCTAGGGAAAATTTGGTATACGAGATACCCCCTACCTGACCTAAGCACCCCGAGTTATTTTTCCCCCTACCCCTAGGTAAACCTTAGCTCCCCTGAGAAATGTTCCCCGTGAAAAATCCCTTGGAATGCCCCTTGGTCTATGTTTCCCGTGAAATGGTCCTCAGGTATACATGTTGGGGAATAGGAGCACAACCTTAGGGTGTATCCTTAGGGGTCCCTGAGGGGGGGTCTGGAGGGGGGTCCTGAGGGGGTCCTAGGGTATACAGTTCTTGTTATTTTTCATAGGGTTAGGCCTTGGGATTGGTATACGAAAATAGCGGCCAGAAGATGCAAAAATACGGTTTTTAGCCAGACCCCAGTTCCCCCTTAGTTGTATACACCCCCGTTTATGTATACCCTTTCACCCCCCCCTCACCCTATTGGCACACCTCTTGCATGTAGCTGCCTTGGCACACCTCTTGCATAGCCCTTTGTATGTGCCTAAAAAATAGGCAACCCCTTTGCATTTTTATGTTGACAAGGTGGGTTGTGTTTGGTAGGTTGCTTACATCGGAAAGGGGGAATAACAACAAAAACTCCCTTAACCGATAACAGAAAAAAAAAATAAAAAGGTGTTGACAACTGAAACAAAACAAGCTAGGTTGACAACATGAGAGGCCGAAAAAGCCCCTCACCCCGAAAAAAGCCTCGGACTGCCGTGGCGACCAACCTAGGGGTAAATAGGTAAGGAAACAAACCTCCACCAGCGGAGGCGCCTAGAGAATGGGTGTGGCAGGCCATGGGCAGGAGTAAACCGCCACGGCGCAAGGTATGGTGCGGCAAGCGTAGAGCAACGCAAGCGGCACACATGGCAAACATACAGCTTGCGTGACGTGCTTGGGTTGAAAGTGAGAAGACGGAACGCGATTTTATTGCAAGGAACGCAGGCGGCAGATGCAGCGCCCTATGCCCTCCAGACCAGAGGCCTTGTGAGATGCGGCAAGAGTGTCGCAGTGTACCCTCCACGTTGTGGGTTGTCACTGCCTGATGAGCTTACAAACAACAAAGCGAAACACTCACACATATGAAGCAGCATGACCAACACAAAACGCTAATGGCTAATCCCTACGCACTGCGTCTTATGCACAACATCATGCAACGGATTGACAAGGGGGAGTTAAAGGGTTATACCGTGTTGCCTAACGGAGCCATCAAACTAATCTACAAAGACAAGCCCAAGCCTAACCAACTCAAGGCAAGCTGCACAAAGTGGGATGGATTGGCCAAGCGCGGGCATGTGTGCCACGGATACAAGCGTGAGGGGTTGCTTGGGGTTAACTAAAAGAAAAACAAACAAAGCGAAAGTGTAAAGCGAAATGGAAATGCTTGTAGCACGTCAAGTTATGCACGACAACACACCAAAGGACCTTTACCTAGAACTCTCCACGCACAAACAAAAAGGGGCAGGCAGCTACGCCATTGCATCCACGCATTACAAGTCAATCGGCAACGGCTACGCCATGAGGTGCTTTACTATGTTTGAAGACTTTAATAGGCGCATTGATGAAAGCATCGTGAGAACTGGACGAGTCACGGACAAAACCCTAGCTAAATCCCTTGAACTTGCCAAGGCGCAGCTGCCAAGCATCATTCAACGCATGAAAGACCACTACCAAGCCAAAGGCAAGGCGATTGATTGGGTTGTCTAAGTTAGAAAAACCAACAAAAGAAACTATCATCACATGCGCATCGTCACGTTAACTGTAGGCTATGGTTTTGACAAAAACAACAACCCCTTGCCAGATGCATCCAATCTTTTGCAAAAGGTAAGGCAAAACCTTGCCCAAACCTTTGGCGGCTTCACCGAAACTGAAGGCGTGGGCGGGTGGATTAATCCCGACACTGGCGTAGAAGTTATGGAGGCTTGTAAGGTGTATTCAATCGCCACCGACAAGCCAAGCGAGATTGTAGAAACTTCTGCGGCAGTCGCAAGGGATACGCTTCACCAACACTCTGTTTTTATTGTGGACAATAACACGCCCAAGTTTGTGTGATTTTGGCTTAGTTATTAACCGTTATTAACAATGAGGCGTAAAAATATGGACAAGCCTATCGGTTTATTTCTTGCGGGTTTTGTTGCCGCGCTTTTCTTTTTAATGGTCACGGATGTATTCAGGGAACAGCCCTTTGGTGCTTTACATGTTTTAGAGGCTTGTGAGAAGTCGCACAACGTCTTTAAATGTGAATGGGTTGCAACACCACTGACACAACCGAAAGACAGCATCTAATGACGCTAGGCAACCCTAATCCAATCCCCGTGGTGCGTGGCAACTTTGGTGCACGCCCAATCATCCTTCTTCACCCCGAAAACGTATACGGAGAACAAAAACTTTACCCCTGTTGTGAGCGTAGCAACCTAATCTGTAGGTTGGCTGGAACAAAAACATTTACCAACGAAATGTGTCGCTTGACAAGGGCCTTGGGTTTTGATATTCAAGTCCAGTATCAACCACAACTAAAAGAACAATGGAAAGTAGTGTAAATGCTTACTTACAAAGACACCTATGGAGAGTATGCAAAAGCACAAAAAGAGGCAGGGTTGACGCCTTCATCCTTTGAAGTGTGGCTTGCACATGAAAAAGAAAACGAGGCCTTTGAACAACGCCTTTATGATGCTGCGCCAGAGATGCTTAAAGCCCTTGAACTATGCAGGGATGTGTTCGTGGCTTTACAACAAAGCGAACAAGAAAACCCTGTTGCAAAAATGGTCACACAACTCTTGAAAAAAATAAATGGGGAGTAAGACCATGCCTTTCAACTATCGGGACACAGATTTCTACAAACAACTTACACCCTTTCGTGCCACCATGATTTGTGAAGGGGCAAGTGACGAGGACGTTGACCCTGATGAATACATGGCGGCTTGGCAATACCTTCACGACAAGCGCCTAGCTTACACATTGCAAGGGTGGTTTGGCCGCAGGGCAAGTGAATACGTATCTGCGGGATTAATCCATCAATAACAAAGGTTTGGAAAAAATGTCTTGGAAAAATAAGCTAGGATACATTATGGCGATTCTGCCCTTTATCTTATTCTTTACAGCAACACTATACGCAGCTTGGCCTGTCGCATTATTTTTAGTGGGCCTAGCTGCATACACTATTTGCGCTTTGTGGTTAATGGACAGTGAAGATTAACAGGAAAGAATAACGAGAAGGGCACGTCTGATTAAATAGGCGTGCTTTTTTTGGTGTTCTTTATTCATCTCGTACACCGCCAAAAAGAAAACAAATGAATGAAAGTCCTAAGGCTATGACCTTTGAACGCTACTCGGGTAAAACACACCAAGGTTGCCCTGACGTAAACCCCTACGCCATCTCCTATCTGAAAAAAGACAAGGGCATGAGTTATCAAGAGGCGCAACGCTTAGCGACTACTATCATCAACAATCTAAAAGCGCAACCAAACGCGACTTGCCTTAGCCGTGACGTGGCTTTTTTGCTTGGCGTAAGTGTATATGAGCTTAACTCTAACATTATGCGGCGCACCAATCCAACACGCACAAAAGTCTACGGACGAGTCAATCTGTTCGATTTGCACGACATTAGAACACTTTTTAGCATTTACTCGCGTAAAAAATACGCACGTCATGCCTATCTTAAAACCCTTTGCAGCGACAAAAAAGCCGTTGCCCTGAAACAATACATTGTTAGCCGTTTGTTCTAGCTAAAAAAGGAAAGTAAATGAAGCAATGGCCTCTTCAGACTCACGAGTCATGCGTGCACGCCCTTCCAAGGTGTTGCGGCAAGTAAACAAAACAAAGTCTTACCAAGATTTAAAAAGGATTGCAAAAGATTTTAAACTGTTCTTTGAATCTTCAGTGAAAGGTCCTTTGGAAAGCGAGTCTTATCAAATCATAAGAACTTTGTTTGAACAGAAGAAGCTAAGCTGCTACTCCATTAACTTCAGCGGCGGCTTGATTGTTCTTTTAGGTGAGGGGTACTCTGTTGTTTTGGTAAAGGAAACCAAACAATGTGACTTCACGCAAAGAACACTCACACAATGCTTAACAGGTGTTTACGCAGGCAAAAAGCCTGATAAGACTACACCGAATCTGCACACGTGGCACGCCGTTGTGTTAGGTGTAATGCTTGGTTCTGGCGCATCACGCACCGTGTTTGTGCATCCAAAACATAGACATTTGGTTGTCAAAGTGGGCAAAAGAGCTAGATGTTCAAGATGGGGCGATGGTTTAAAACAAAATCGCAACGAATACAGGCGCTACTTACTGCTTAAACGAAAAAAAGATGCGAGTCACGTTGCAAAAATACACAAAGTATCTAAGTCCTTTAGATTCCTTTGTATGCAGCGTGTAGATGCCTTGCTTCCTAATAAACTGATTAAGCGCGTTTCCCAAGAAAATCCTTGGTCAAATAGCTTCAGCTTAACACGAATAGTTAATGTGCAAAGTTGGAAGCAACACCCATTGACAAAACTAGGAGAGTTTGTTAAGAAGCATAGGCTACCTGACGTACATTCAAGTAATGTGGGCTTCATTCAAGCCAAGTCTAAGGGTCAACGTAGACAATATCTTGTGATTGACTACGGGGGTTAATCAATATAAACAAAGAGGTAAAACGATATGTTTATTCTGTCCACACAAAGTCAAATTAATCAAGCAGAGACCTACCTTAAACAAGAATATGGATACACTAAGGAAATGCTTGAAAAAATTGGGATTGATTGTCCTACTTCTGACTCTTATCTTGAAGCGCTGGATAGGGAAATCTCTAAACTTGACCTTGGGTTAATGGATTCGCCTTTGGCAGTCAAAGAACTCTTAAACGAAACAATGGATTGATAACCTAGCATGACAAACCAAACAGAACAGTGGGATTTTACCCTACCTTCAACGGGTGTATTTAAATACCGCGCCCAATCCAAAAGCGAATGGGAGATGTTCAAGACCAAAGTGAAAAGTTTTCCTGATTGGGCCAAGTCGAGGGCATACGACCGTCACTCCTTTGAGATAGAGGATGGTAAGATTATACAAGCGTGGGAGTACAATGGGTCCGTTTGGAATGGTTCATTGACGGGGAACAATAAACGAAGAATTAAAAATCCTGAAGAATGGCGACCAAAACCCTTGTGCGCGACTTCAAGCAAAACTTTAAAGGACCTGCCATTAAGAGGCTACTGGATTGTTTCTTGTCCAAAGCGTTGGGAAAAGATTCTTAGAAAACTTGAGGACGATTACCCCCAAGTGAGGTGGGGTGGGGGACAAAAACCTACTGGATGGGGATTGTCCGGTGATTACCCGACGACACGCGCTCTTAAAAACGGTGGAAGTGTTGCTCTCGTCGTACACGAAGAAGAAATTTTTTACAACCTCAATACTGCGAGAGGAGACGACGAGGTAAACCTTACGTATCACCCATTGTGGTTCCCACCAACAATAACTAAAAATGAACAAGATAAGGAGGAGACTAAGTACCATCAATACGCTTCTGATAAATTTACACCGGACTATACTGCAATCAATGACCCTATTCTTGAGGCGGCACGTGCCCTTCGCAACGATGCGGAGAAGCGTCTCAAGGAGCTACTTAACAACAACGACTAACACAACAACACTAGAAAAACAAAGGAAACTAAACAAGATGAGCAACGAACAAAACGTCAAAGAACTGGCAGCAGCAGCCATTGAGAAGGCTCTGCGCGACAAGGCGCAGGCATTTGTCATGGAAGCAATGCGGGATGTGACGAGCCTTGACGCCCGCATTCTTCAGCTTAACGAACAAAAGCAAGACCTTTTGAAGCGCATTGAACAAGCGACAAATGAGCTTGCCGCAGATGTGGCTAAATACAAAGCCTTGGCACAGTAAAGAAAAAAAACAAGAAGAGGTAAGTAAACGATGTTAGAACAAAACCTAATAAAAACCCTAGAACTTGCCTCTTTAAAAGAAATCAAAGAAGGGTTGGTTTGGTATAAATCGGCAAACAACTTCGCACAAGAACTGGCCGACAAATATAACCAACCCCTTGATACTGTTTGTAAAGTCATCTCTGCGCTTTCACCTGCAACGCGGTGGGAACGGAACAAGCAAGACGCCGAAAGCATGTTAAGGAACTATCATCGCTGCGGGTTTATTGGCGTAAAACATTTAACTTGTGCTACCTACGGCAACAACAAACGCATTGCGATTGATGTGCTTCTTGGGCTTCGCACACAACTTCAGGGTTTAAAAACTTTTAACTTTTATAACAACATCAAAGACCCAAGCAACCCGTCCTTTGTGACTATTGATAGGCACGCCTACGCCATTCTGGTCAAAGGCACGGACCCTGATAAAACAGATGCCAGTGGGGCTGTCGCTCTCAATAAAAAGAATTACTTAATTGCAGCAGACATTTACAAAGAGGTTGCCAAATCAAAAGGCATTTTGCCTTGCGAGCTTCAGGCAATTACTTGGTTGACTCACAGAAACAAATTGAAGGGATAAAAAAGTGGACGATTCAAAGCAAAAAGAAATTGAACAAGAGAATTTTTTAAAAGGAATTAAAGAAATCAAATCGGTATGTGAAACCATCCTTTCGAAAAAAGAGCTGCTAGACAACAATACATTGACACAAGCAGAGTTAGATGATGCTCTTGCTTATTTGTATCTTTTGTTTTGCGAGAAGACAACGCCCTTTGTTTTGCCCTATCTCAATTTAATAGAAGAAGAGATGGGTGCTTTGGCAATGCAAAAAAAGTTGACAGAGGCCCTAGAAGACGATACTTTACCGGGAGAAGAGGCCTTTGTCGTAGAGGCTAAAAGAAAACCCACAATGCACTGAAAGTAAAAAAAGAATGCCAAAGGAACTTACCAAGCACCAATACGATGCGCTGCGAAAAAAAGTGTTCAATAACAACACAGTACGCAACCCCATCGCAAAAGAACTTCTTCAAGGAGACGGTCGCCTCGGTGCGCGTGTAGTGGACCAAACAAATAAAAAGAATTTGTTGACACGTAAACCTAAGTATGGTACTAAGGAGTATCTAAAGTATCTAGAAGATATGGCGGACGAAATCAAGAGCAACAACAACACTGATAACGATTGAAACCAACATGCGCCTTGAACAGCAAGAACGTAATGTAGAAATAATTGGTCAAGCCTTTGAAAAGCAATCAGCAAAGGCAGAGCTTAACCCTGTTATCTTTCAAATTCTTTCAGGTAAAATTTACTCTAACAAAATTCTTGCAGTAATTCGTGAACTTGCCTGCAACGCCGTAGATGCACACCGTATGGCAGGGCCTAACGCACCTAAGCACTTTGATGTTCAGCTTCCAACTAAGATTGAGCCTGTGTTCCGTATACGCGACTACGGCGTAGGGCTTTCGCACGAGAATGTTTTTAATCTGTATATGACCTTCGGCGCTTCTGCGAAGCGAGACTCTAACAGTCTTATCGGAGGACTCGGTATTGGCAGTAAAGCACCTCTCGCATATACAAATGCCTTCAATGTGTCCAGCTATTACAACGGAGAACAGCGTAGCTACAGCGTGTTTATTGATACGGACGGACAGCCCGCTACAATGCACGTGCACACGCAACCTACGAGTGAGCCTAATGGTTTGGAGATTTCTGTTCCTGTAAAAGAAGGGGACATTCGTCGCTTTGAAGAAGAAGCTACGGCAGTCTTTCGCTATTTTAATCCCGACGAAATTTACCCAAATTTCCTAGGCGTTTCTGTTCCGCCAGAAAATCTACAAGTGAACTACCTCTTCAAGAATCATCTGTTCGGTAAGAGAAAAAGCCCACATAACAATAACACCCTTCACGCAGTAATGGGCAACATTGCATATCCTATTGATACGCACCAACTTGGTCAACTTTGCGAGGAAGAGAACCGTGTCAACGTCAACCCTATCTACTTGGTAAAAAACGAGGCGATTGATTTCTTCTTTAAAGTCGGCGACTTAGACATTGCTGCTTCACGTGAAGCCCTTTCGTATACTCCACGTACCGCTAAAGTACTTTTCAACGCAATATTAGAAGCAGTCCGCCTAGAAAAAGACCGAATTAAAGATTTGTTCAAGCCTTTGAAAACACTTTGGGAGGTTGCCTCTACGGCTTACGAAGTAGAGCGCACCTCTTTTCTTCGCAGCTTATCCTTGCGAGGCCTTTATTTTAAAGGCGTGTCCGTAGACTCTCGTCTGTATTTATCTCCAAACAATTCATACCAAGATAGCCAATACATTAGGGCTACTCACCTAACCGATAGGGATATTCGTAGAAATCTTGAAAAACCCATTATATTTGGTTTTTCTAAGCACGATTCTTTTATTCCCTATGACATTCATGTGGTTGTTGTTAAGGACACTTCGCATATGCTGTCTGCGTGTATTCGTACTGTATGGCAAGACTTTTTAGACAATCAATGGCCAGCTATTCAGGCAAAGCGTGGTCTTACAACGACCCCTTTGATGCTTGTTGTTGAACCTGAAGACATCTCTTTGTTTCTTACATACGCAAAAGGTTGTCCTACACCTATTTACCTGTCCAAAGTCAAACCTTCTCCGGCCTTTATAAAGCAACGAGAAGTTAAGGAAAAAGTAGAGAAAGCCAAGGTATCTTACAAACACATTGCGTTTTCTGAAAATTCTTTCAACCAGAGCTACGTCACTGTAAATGTAGATTCCTTGAATTTAAGCCCGCAATTCAAAGAATTGTATGTAGTCAGCAACCGAGACAAGATTGTTCTTGGGAATAGGACCTTTACTGTTGAGCAGGTTGGGGCGTTGCTTCATGCGCTGGGGAGTAAATCTTTAGCCGTTATTCAACAAGCAAATCTTAGCCGTGTCTTAAAGGCAACAGGCGGCGAGGGCAAAGCATTCATCTCTCTTCAAACGGTCTTAACTGAACAGGATTCCGTTATTAAGAAAAAGGTAAAGGAGTTTCTGTTGGACGGCATTCGGAGAGATGAGCTTTTAGAGCAACACCTGTCTTCTTACCAGCAAGAGGAAGCTCTTAGGAAGTTGTTTAGATTGAGCAGAGACTTGGAGCTTGACAAAGTGTTTCCAAAGGACTATGCTTCACTAGATACCTTTGCCTTTAACGGCCGTGCCGTACTGCGTCCCAAGGTTCGAAGGGATTTTGTTGCCAACTTGCGCGGACTAGCTGAAGGTTTACTTGGTCCCAATTTTGTTTGGGGCAGGTTAAGGGACTCGCAAGAGTATAAAACTAAATACGCCACTAAAACTTTAAAAGACTATGAGCTCGACTGGAGTAATATAAACAACTTCTTTCTTACCTACCCCATGCTGCGTTTGATTGACCGAGAGGTTTTTGGACAAAATACAGCGCATTGGCAAAGTATTGTAAAAGACTATAAATTAATGGTTGACTCTGCAATTACAAACAACACAAAGAAAGCATCTTAACAATGACTTATAAAATCATCGGTTGCACCATCCAACCCGAAAACATTTCTGCGGTTATTCTTGACGAGAATAGTGGAAAGGTACTAAACAAGGTATTGGATAAGCAAAGCAAGCACTTTGATTCAACGCTTACGGCCTTGAAAAACAACGAGCATCAAGAGGCCATCAAATATCTTATGGGCTTTGTCCCTGTGCTCAACACCCTTAGCGGTCAAGCCGCTGTGGAAATTAAGCACGGCGTGGTCTTCTACAATGGCTCTCCTTTAGAAAACGCCTTGACTGACCGTATGCTTCGTATGTTGAAAGAAGGCTTTGACATCAATCCTTTGTCCAACTTCCTTGTGAAAGTCATGCAAAACCCTTCTGCTACAGCTGTGCGTGAACTTTACCTGTTCCTTGAAGCGAATGAGTTGGCTCTTACGGAAGATGGTGACTTTCTTGCGTATAAGTCTGTGAATGAGAACTTTACATCTATTCATGATGGAAAAACCGATAACAGCATCGGCTCTACAGTATCTATGCCCCGCAACATGGTAGATGATAACCGCGAGCGTACCTGCTCACACGGGCTGCACTTTGCATCTCTTGACTACTGTAAGAACCACTTTCGTGGTGACAAAATTCTTGCGTTGAAAATTAATCCCAAGAATGTTGTAAGCATTCCAAGTGACTATAACAATCAAAAGGGACGCGCCTGTGAATACTTTGTTCTTGCAGAAGTGACTGACGAAGTTAAGAAACAGAACCGAGACCCTCTTAGTGAAAAGGCGGTGTTCTTTGGGACTGGGTTGCGCTTCTGTTCTGCACCTAACAATCTTTACAAAAACCAACCCAAGCGCGACAGCAAAGGACGTTTCACTAAATGACTTACTATCATTTGGCGTTGCTTGTGGCTGCGGTAGTTATTATGTCTGTTTTTATTAATTAACAAAAGGTAAACATTTAATGAGTACTAGAAGTATGTGTAGCATCCTTTCAGATATGCGTGTGGCAGACGAGCGTAAAAATTACAGCTACCTCAATTCCTTGATTGAAGAAGCGCAGTATGCTGCCAATCGCATGGAAAGAGCTATTGGTGATGTGAAGGAAATTGAAAAGCAAAGAAATCATTTGGGAGAGTTAAAAGATGCTTGTGTGGCTTTATATGATACTTATCTGGCAAAGTGTAAGGAACTGGACAAAGAACCTCTTCCGCGAGATGGTTGGTTCGGGGACTCGTTCGAAAGAGTTGAACGTAAGTACTGGGAGCCAGAGCCATTCTTTCGTAAAAAAGAAGAAGAGTAAGAAAAAAATTCCAGCAGACCAATAGAAATTGTAAGTTTGACTAATGTCTATTAACACTCATTTGGAAACTGTTGCCTATTGGTTTGCACACAATAAACACAGCGGTCAAAAGCGCAAGTACACAGGACAGCCTTACATTCTTCACCCCGTGGCTGTCAGGGACATTTTAGCTGAAGCAGGGGTGACTGACTCTGAAGTGCTGTGTGCAGCCCTTCTTCACGACACGGTGGAGGACACTGATGCGACCTTTGAAGAGATTGAGAAAATCTTTGGCAGAGAAATCATGGAGCTTGTTTGGTATTTGACAGACTACAAACTTCTGCAAAAAGAAGGCAACCGAGCGACTAGAAAACTGATTACAGAGATTCGTCTTTCTCGGGCACCTGTAGGTGCTGTGCAAATCAAACTGGCCGACATGATTGACAACGCAAAAGATTTGAGTCAGAATGACCCTAGTTTCTACAACAATGTATTCAAAAAGGAAAAAGAATCTCTTTACATGACTTTGTACGATGCCTTGTTGCAAGGAGAACAGTACCAACTTAGTTGGTCTACTTGCCAACTACTTGAAAAATTTGAAGAAAGCATGAAATAATTTATGAAAAAAATTTACGTCTTTACTTTACCTACGTGCGCTCCCTGCAAAGTGCTGAAGAACCAACTAGAGGCTAATCTTGAATGGTTTAAAGACCAAGGTTTTCCTGAGATTGAATTTTTAGACATGTCAGAAACAAATGACCACACACTGGAACTAGCTACCTTGTTTTCTGTTCGTTCAGCCCCTTCCGTGTATGTGCGCTTTGACCAAGGCAACAATGTCGTGGGTCCTTTAAAAAGTTTGTCCGAGATTCAAGAAACTGTGTTAAAAACAGATAATGGAGACACTTCTTATGCCTAAGGTTGTTTTGTTCAACGGGCCACCTCGCTCGGGTAAAGACACGATTGCAAGAGCGCTCACGGATAGGCTTGAAAACAATTATAAAGTTTGTACTGTTAAGTTTGCAGACGCTATTAAAGGGCCTGTGGCTCAAATGTTCAATCTTACCGATGAGGAGTATGATTTTTACTTTGAAACAGATGCGAAAGACAAACCTCAGGACCGTTTCTTCGGATTTACGCCTAGGGCTGTTTTGATTTCGTTTTCCGAAGAATGGGCCAAGAAGTTGTTTGGTGAAAAAATCTTCGGTCAAATTCTCGGTAGGCGCGTTAGTCTTGAAAGGAATCTTGTGGAAGCCGACCTTGTGTTTGTCACTGATTGCGGATTCGCACCTGAAATAGAGGGATTTTTTGAATACCACGGAAGCATGAACACGGGTTTATTTAGGGTCGTCAGGGGAAAATGCTCTTTTAAAGGCGACAGCAGGCGCTATGTAGACACCTTAAAAAGTCCTGTGTCCTTTAATCAGCTATTAAGCAACGATGCCGAAGACTGCGGATACGGCGCTGTTGCCTCTGTTTTAGAAGAGCTTTACGAAAGGGGTTTTATTAAACACAGTCCGACAGAGTTAGACTGGGTTCCTTTTTAACAACTAGAAAGAAAAAGAAAATGCCAATTATAGAGAGCAAACAAGGCGACCTTTTAAGTGCGTCCGAGCCATTCATCGCCCACGGAGTAAATTGTCTTGGTGTTATGGGTGCAGGTGTAGCAAGGGCTATTGCAGAGAAATGGCCTTCAAGTGAGCTAAAATATAAAGAATTTTGCTACAAGTACGGAACTAATCCTGAGAAACTTCTCGGACTGTCTCTTGCCACAAGCGAAAAGGAAGCTGAAAAAGTTTTGTTTCATCTATTCACGCAACCAGACGTGGGTCTTACAGAACGTAAGGTGCATTACGGAGCTTTGGCACGAGCTTTTTCTGAAATGAACAACTCTCTTGAGTACATGCGCCAGTTTGATGAGCATATGGAAAGGGAGACTTTACGAGACCCTACTATCACGATTCCTGCACCTGTAGTTGCAATTCCAAAGGTTGGTGCTGGCTTAGGAGGAGGCGACTGGGAATTGATTGCTGAATTGATTAACGGCACTACTCCGAATATTAACATTGTTGTTTATGAAAAATAAAGTTGTATTTTAATGTTATACGAAAAGGACTTTGAGGGCGGGCACTGGTTTTCCGCTGGCCCAATTAAACTGCACTTTTCACGGCTTTATTTAACTTGGGATGGACTTAGTTTGAGTTTAGGTATGAGTTTGACAGACGAATACCTTGACGCTCACGTTAATCTTGTTTTTTACCATGTTCGCCTGATTATTAACTACAAGGAGAAAAACCATGCCGAGTGATAAAGCAATGCAGTTAGCAAAGACAATCAACGACAGTCTTACGTGGTCGGATTGTGTTGGGAATAGTGGGATTGGGGAGCATCAAGCAGCCACCCTCATAGACACCGCCCTAGCCAAAGCCCGCCTAGAAGGGGCTAAGGCGATGTTAAACGTGGTTCGCGGTTGTTATAATTCAGGTGGCGGTGGTCCTTGGAATCTTGATGAGGAGTTTATGGCATACCTACGCAACCTAGACCCACAACAGGTAATCAATGAAAGCGTAAAATAATGAACACAAATGAATTAAATGGGTTTGCAAAAGCCACACTAAATGTTGCCAAAACCTTCGACGAGAATGACGCTCTTAAACACATTGAAATGGCAATCACTATGTTATTTGCCGAACGCGAAGCCCAAGTCCGCGCAGAGGAACGGGAGAAGGCACGGGGGTTGGTGGCGTATGTTGAAGCGCACGCCAAGCTTGACGGTGACGAGCCAGAACGATGGCTAGAAGCACAGGGTTTTAGCGACTGGATGGAGCTTCCTAAGTTTGTCGAAGAAGCCCGCGCCCTTCTCGCCACCTATAACGATAACAGGAAGGGTTAGGGGATGTATAAACCTTGGACGCCAGAGGAACACGCACGCTTCGCAAAGGCGGCACACGCCCCCACACCCCGCGAGCAAGAGCTGGAGTCACAAAACAAAGCGCTGTGGGAGTTGGTGGGGGAGTGTGAGCGTGTATTGTTGCAATCAGGGAAAGCTATCGTGGCAGCTTTTGAGGATGGTGAGGCTTATGCACATGATAATACTGATTTAAGCGCAGAAGCCATTACGAACAAATGGTGCGAACAAAAAAACATAGTATTAGCAGCAATCCAAAAAGCAAAGGAGGCGAAATGAAACCAGCAGAGTGGTATGCCCAACGCGCTGACGAGCTTTTCAGGGAAGCCCAAGCAGAGGCCCGCCAGCAAGGCTGGAATGAGGCGATTGAGGCGGCTGAGGGCTATATGCGCAAACGTGCGGAGAAGCACGGCTCTGGTGGCGCCATGCACGCAACTTGCTGCAATTGGGCTAATGGTATTGCAGCCCTGAAAATGCCAACACAGCGCAGCCTTAAAGCAACCGAGCTAACCGATGAGCAAGTGGCGCTGATTCAGGCCAGTAAGGTTGACCCTTCTCATGGGCACTTGAATGAAGAGTTAAACGAAAAGAAAGAGGGATGATGAATAAACACCCCAGCATCATATACCTTACTCAGCAGTGGGTTAATGATTTAACAACCGTGCAGACTTCCGTGGACGGAAAACATTGGGAGTTCGCAAGGCCATTAGGGTATCTAGGTTTTTGCAATCGCGTTAAAGCCGCTTGGTTGGTTTTCACAGGGCAAGCCGACGCACTGTTGTGGCCGCCATTTAAACAACAGAAAGATGGATGATGGAGCTTGAAAAATTAGCCCGCGACCTTTATGTAGAGGCCGAAAAATTATCACGCGGCGTTATGGGTAAAAGTAAGGGCGAAATGTTTAGCGCTATTTTAGATGCCGCAGCAGCTAAAGCAATTGCCATTGTTGCTGCGACAATGCTTAACCACGCCAAATCAAGTCAAAAGAAAGCCGACTAAATGATGTTAAAAAATTTAAGGTGGCCAGATGAGGTTTTTTATTAGAAAAGACAAGGGCAAGCACTATTTTTATTGGGCGATTGCACAACATTCACGATTGGGCATTTTTGATTTGCTTCAGTTTACATTCAACACGGTTGAAACCACGTCTTTTAACGGAGCTTTGTGTTCAACAAAAGCATATAAATTAAGTATTTGGCATAATACATTGCAATTTATTTTCAGTCCAACTCCAAAAAGAATAGGTACGGAAAACCCCCTGTAAGCTTAAAGAGAAATAACAAATGAACAAAATTTTTACGGACATTCAAGTTGCCTTGATTGATTCTATGGGCAGCGACCTTACTGTTGTCAATTCTGCCAGAGTTTCCTTTGACAAGGTATCAAGTGAAATTAATGAAAAAGATGTTAAATTGATTAATTATCTTGCCAAACATCAACACTGGTCGCCCTTTAGTCACTGTTTTGCGCAGTTCAGGGTAAAGGCACCTATCTTTGTTGCACGGCAGTTGCAAAAGCACACGGTGGGTCTTGCTTGGAATGAAGTTAGCAGGCGCTATGTAGACTCTCCTCCTGAGATTTATTACCCTGATTATTGGCGACAAAAGTCAGAAAACAAAAAACAGGGCAGCAGCGAGGAACGTATCTACAACGACAATCAGCCTTTCTATGATGAAATTGAGGAGACTTTTCTGGCTTCCTTTAACAAATCCCTAGAAACTTATCAAGTAGCTCTTGCAGCGGGCGTGTGTCCAGAGCAAGCAAGGATGCTTTTACCACAAGCTATGCAGACAGAGTGGTATTGGTCGGGAAGTCTTTACGCCTTTGCCCGAGTGTGCAAGCTAAGACTGGACATCACACACTCTCAAAGAGAAACAGCGGAGGTTGCGGAGAAAATTAACAGTCACATGAAAAAACTTTTTCCGAATTCTTGGAAAGCTCTTATTGAAAATTAACCAGATACGCGCTATACTTAAGCCTTCCAAAGAGGGATGACTTCCCTTTTTTGGAGGGTATTTTTGTTATATAAATCAATAGAAAATAATCGAATGAACACTACTAACTCTATTTTTAACCGTGTCTTTAAATTTAACGAAGACGCAGGAACTCCTATGTTACAGAATTCCTTGGAAAGCGCTCAGGCAATAAACGAAATTGCTATGTTGCAGGAGGAGCTAAATGAACTTGTAGCCGCTTTTAAAAACGATAACAATCGGACAGAAATTGCGGATGCCCTAGGCGACATTATTTACGTGGCAATGGGTACAATGGGTAAGCTAGGAATTGACTACGAAAGAGTCATGGACGAAATTTGTACCAGTAACGAGACAAAGTACACAAACGGCGTTCTCGTGAAAAACGATGCGGGTAAGATTCAAAAAGGACCTGACTTCAAACACCCTGACTTGTCCTTTGTGTCAACCCCCATGGAACACCCTCTCAAAGGCCTCCAGAAGGGCGTCACAATCATTTCTAGTCGTAGTGAAGGGGAAGCCCCTAGGTACTCTACAAAAATCATCCAAGGAGGCTCTGAGTAAGTATCATGAATAAGACGACACGCAACAGACCGTTTGCCGACTACTCTGACTTCTCGGAAAAAAGGGGGATGCAGTTAGAAATGAAGCGAGATAAGTTATTGGAATCTTATTCACGCTCAAGCAATCCAAAGACTTATGAGGCAATTCTACAAATTTCTAAAGAGTGCAATGAAATTTGGAAAGACCTATTCCTTAGGAACCGTTCCTTAGGAACTAATACTAAGTAATATACTTAATAGCTATTAATTAATAAGTATAAATTCTTAAGGAACTGTTTCTTAGTAACAATACCTAAGGAATAATAACTAAGGGGCGGTTCCTTAGGGGAGGAAGGGTAACATGAAGCAAAAAGACTGTCAACCCACCTATGACAAAAAATAATTTATTCTATCTACCTAACAGGTCCTCTTCAGATATTTCTAGAGGGGACTTGATGGTGTCGCACGTAAGGTGCATTGTCCCGCAACAGGATGGGAATGAGGGATGCGGCTCCTCAGACGGGATGAGCATTTACTATCATTCAATCAAGGACGATAAGCCCTATCAGCTATCTTGTTTTGTTTGCAACAGAAGAAAATGGTTGACAAAAGAAGCTTATGAGGGTATAGATATTGACCTAATAAAATCTCAAAAAGATAATGTGAGATACAAATATAAACAAAACAAAGGTTTAAATCAAACAATCATGATTAATCCTAATCAATCAGTTATTCCTGACGACCAGTTTTTAAAGGGCGAGCCTGCGCCTGTAAGAGGTTTGCACAAAGAAACTCTTGCTAAATACGGCGCCTTTGTTAAAACTGTTAAGCAAATCAATCCTGACGGAACCGTACAAGAGCACGTTTCTAAACACGTTTACCCTTATTTTGATAAGAATGGTGCTTTGATTGCACAAAAGGTGCGGCATGTAAGGGATGGTCAAAAAGGTTTTGAAGCTCTTGGCGATAAGGGCGCTTGGTCTCGTATCGGGCTGTTCGGTCAAACTGTCTTTCCCGCAGGAAGTGCTCCAAGGATTACTATTACCGAGGGAGAGATTGATGCCATGTCTGTTTTTCAAATGCTTGGTGGAAGGTACCCCTCGGTCTCTATTTCTAACGGAGCACATTCGGTTCGTAAACAACTAGAAAATCCCGAGGTATACAAGTACTTAGATACTTTTGACACCATTGTGATTTGCTTTGATAATGACGAGCATGGACGTAAAGCAACAGAAGTACTAAGTGAGATTTTCCCCGGCAAGACACGCATTGTCAACATGTCGTTGAAAGATGCCAACGAATACCTGATGGCTGGTAAAGAAGAAGAGTTTGTGAAAGATTGTTGGTGGAAGGCCAAGGAATACCGTCCAGACGGCTTAGCACTTTCCTCTGAATTCATGGAGGATGTGGTTTCGGGTTCAGTGGCAAAAGGCGCAATTCCCTACCACCACAAGGAATTGAACAGGAAACTTTTTGGCATGCGTCAGGCGGAGATGACTTGTTGGGTAGCAGGGACAGGTTCAGGTAAGTCCACAATGATTAGAGAGCTTGTAAACCACATCCGTTTAACCACACCTGACACTACACGTATTGGTATGCTGATGCTTGAAGAGTCACCAAACAAAACAGCCACTGGCTTGGTTGGTCTTCAGCTAGGTAAGCCTCTTTTGCTTTATGACCTTGACCAACAGCTCCCAGCAGAAGATAGGGTTTTAAGGGAGCTTGTAATCACCAAAGAAGAACGAGAGGCTGCTGCCAAAGAAATTTTAGGCTCCGACCGCTTTGTAATTATGAAAAACAGTTTCCAAGGAACTGACCTAGAGAATATTGTCAAAAAGGTCAGGCAAATGAACAAGGTCTATGGCTGTGAACACATTGTGCTTGACCACCTTAGTATCATTGTCTCGGGACAGGACCAAGGCGATGAGCGAAAGGCTTTGGACGCCGTGACAACCGCACTTAGGCGTTTGGTGGAAGAGACTAATGTAAACTTACACGTTGTTTCTCACCTTAAACGACCTGACGGAAAGGGCTTCGAAGATGGTGCAGAAATTTCTCTGTCAGACATCCGAGGAACAGCCGCTATTGCGCAACTCTCTGATAATGTTATCGGATTAGAAAGAAATCAACAACACGAAGATTTGTTCCAAAGAAATATTATCAAGTTCCGCGTTTTAAAATGTCGCGTAACGGGCTTGACAGGACCTGCTGGCTATGGTTATTTTAATAGTAAGACAGGGCGTATAGAACACCTTTCTAACGAGGAATACGAGGCTTACGTTAAGTCTTATGAAGAACAGAAACAGGAAAAGGAACAAAAGTCTTCTAAGAACGGAATAGACTTTGATTTTAAACATTGACAAACCGAAAAGGACAGTTTATTATGACTAAACAACCACTGAAAACAGATGAAGCGTGTATTGAGTTTTTGAACGAGATGGTAGAGGCGGAGACGGATTTGGACACTGCCCTTATGGACTCGGGCCACATTCTTGAGGATTCGCCTTTGCTGGATACCGCTTACTCCGATTGGCGAGATGCTCGCTTAGCTATTAGAAAAACACTGCGCCGTGTTGCAAGAGAAAACGACATGACGACAGCAGAAGAAATGCTTCTGTAATGGCCTACAAAGTTGCTAAGAACTCTTGCAGAGATAAAGACGGTGTAGTAGATTACCACCTGTTTTGCACTAAGGACACGCCTAAGGAGCAAAGAGAAAAGTGGAACATCGGGGATTATTGGGTAAATGCGGCGACATGTTTAATCTGTACTGATTATGTACGCTCTCGTAACCGTCACGATTTTAGGTACTGTAAGTGCGGCAATGTAGCGGTAGACGGCGGTTCGCACTACCCGCGAAGACTGTTTAAAAATGGACCTGACAGCTTTAAGGACCATTATGAGTTTTTTACGGACGTACAGCAAGATGTATTGGCGAATAGCTTAATTGGTAAAGCCTCCGAATGATAATCGGAAGAGTGTTGGTTCAATTCCAACTTCGCCAACCAAATTTTAAATAAAGAAAAAAGGGACACGAGATGTTTATCGATGAACAACTAAAGCAAATTGAATTTGGGGCGGAAGCACGTACTAAACTTATTAAGGGGGTTAACACTTTGGCAGATGCCGTTAAGGCGACCCTAGGACCTAAAGGCCGCAACGTAATTCTTGAACGCTCGTTTGGTGAAGGACATATTACGAAAGATGGTGTTTCTGTTGCTAATGAAATTTATCTTCAAGACAAGTTTGAAAACCTTGGTGCTCAAATGGTTAGAGGTGTTGCGGAAAAAACTGCTGACCAAGCGGGAGACGGCACAACAACGTCCACTGTGTTAGCACAAGCCATTGTTAACGAGGGCATGAAAGCTGTTGCAGCTGGAATGAATCCCATGGACCTTAAACGAGGTATTGATTTTGCAGTTGAAAAGGCCGTAGAAGAAATTAAAAAGAATTCTATTAAGGTAAATGATTCTGCTCAACTTTTTCAGGTCGCCAAGATTTCGGCAAACGGAGATGAGCAGATTGGCAAGCTCATTTCTCAAGCTGTAGAAGAAGTCGGACCTGAGGGTGTTATTGCGGTAGAAGAATCTAACAGCGCCGAAACAACACTAGAAGTTGTCAAAGGTATGCAATTTGGACCTAACTCCGGTTTACTTAGTCCTTACTTTGTTACGGACCCTGACAAGATTGTCTGTGAAATGAGAGAACCTTATATTCTTGTTACAGATAAACGAATCAACAACTTAGACCCTATTATGGAGCTTATTAACAATGTCGTAGGTACAGGAAGAGAGTTTTTGATTATCGGCGGGGAGTTTTCACACGGAGTTATTCAAAGCCTTTCCTTGAACAGGAAAAAGAACATTAGGTTTTCTTGTGTATTGGCTCCGTCATTTGGGGACCGACGACTAGAGATTCTTAGGGACATTGCAGTTCTTGTTGGTGCCCATTGTTTTGACGATTCCTCAGAAATTGATTTGAAGTACGCACGCATGGAGCACTTAGGGCAAGCTGCGTCCGCAACAATTTCTAAAGAGTTTACAACAATTGTTGGCGGTAAGGGGGAAGTTCAGGCGATTGAGAACCGTTTAAAAGAGATTAGGAAGTCGTTGGAAGGCGACCTGCAACAAGAGACTAAAAAGTTTCTTCAAGAACGTCTTGGTAAGCTTGTGGGTGGTGTTGCGGTAATTCGTGTGGGAGGTGCAACAGCTCCAGAAGTAAAAGAAAAGAAGGACCGCATTGACGATGCCGTGGCTGCTACTCGTGCAGCGGTGGAAGAAGGAATTGTTTCAGGTGGTGGCGTGTCGTTTGTACGAGCACACACTGTTTTGGACAAACAAATTGCTGTCCAAGATGTAGAAAACACCGACCAGTTTGTCGGAGTATCTATTGTTAAAAAAGCTTTGCTCTCTCCTCTTGTGGCTATTGCTAACAACGCAGGGTTTGACGGGGTTGTGATTGCCGGTGAAGTTAAGAAACTTGAGGACGCGAACCTAGGGTTTAATGCAGTGACAGGGGAATACGTAAATATGCTTGAAAAGGGGATTATCAACCCTGCAAAGGTAGATAGAGTTGCTCTTCAAAATGCAGCTTCTATCGCAAGTTTGCTATTGACAACCGAAGTCATTGTTGCTATGGTTCGTCGTAAAGAACTGGATAAATTATACGAATAAAGAAAGTGCAATCTTGCGCCCTTGGGCTTTTTACTAAGGCAGTCGTCTCGGTTTCTGAATAATAGGCCGTTCCGAGCGTTAATAGAGTTATTCACTCGGCGCAGTCGCCAAAAATATCTAATGCTTCTTTAGCTCAGTTGGCAGAGCACTCGCCTTGTAAGCGAAAGGTCGCTGGTTCAAATCCTAGCAAGAAGCACCAAATATAAAATTTCTATTGACACGAACTGAAATTGTGTTGTAGAATAAAAATTATCAAAAGAAGAAATAGTAAAAAGTGTACAAGACTAATAATAAACATACTCGTCTAAATTCTTTTGATAACACACCCGTGAAGTAAGCACCAGAAGAAGAGGAATAGCGACTAAAATCCACGGTCCTCAAAAGTTTACGTAAGCCCAAGATAGTCCCTTTACAATACTGCTTGGGTAAGAAATTACCCTTAGGAAAAATCAAGTACATTAAACAGTTTCGTTTATGCGCTCAGCACTTACTTTCCCCTTGGGTTTCTATATTTACCAATACGCCGCTGAAGTCGTAGAAGCGGGTAGTAGACGTGGCAAGAAGACAACATTTGTTGTTAGGCACGTCGACCGATAAGACGGAGTATGGTGCTGCGTAGCGGCGCCGTAGCTCCTAAGACCAGTGCAAATGGTCTAGTCCATTACGGAAACAAAATTCTTGCAGCAGAGGCTACGTCCTGCTATTGGTAAACAACGGCCAGCCCCTCTGCGTCTTCTTAAGGGATGTACGGGTTGGCCTTCTTTTTAATAAAGGACAAAAACTTTTCTGTGTCTAAACACACATACGGAAGTGTATCCGAGACGGCTCTCGGCCCAATCTTGAAAATTGGTGATACTGTAAAAGGTATGCAGGTCGGCACTAGCACACTTCCGCCAATACATTATCCACACATAAAAGGAACCTCTTAGCACGTATGAAAAAAAGAAATCAAAGAAGGGCTAAGACACGATTTATTTTTAACAAAATATTAGACACCATGGCCTGTCAAGTCTGTGGCGAGTCGCATAACTCAGTCCTTGATTTCCACCACATAGACCCGGGAACCAAGGACATTTCTGTTTCCGACCTCAAGTCTAAGGATTATTCTCCAACTAAAATTATCTCTGAAATAAGTAAATGCGCTTGTGTCTGCTCTAACTGTCACAGAAGACTACACGCAGATAAAGAGTTTCTTAAGTCTATTAATTTACATCAAGAGAACATTTTTAGGTTGACAAAAACCGTATCCCTTGCTATAAAGGAGTGGAATAGGGGCTTGTAGGAGAATTGGTATATCCGCTTGACTTAGAATCAAGATATTTTGTGAGTTCGAGTCTCACCTAGCCCACCACAATCAACCTTTCGAAAGACAACTAGACATGGATGCTTTTAAAAACAAGTACCGAGTGTTGAAACGAGCGGAAAACCCTCAGTCTTTTTTTGATTGGATTTTTGATGACCTCGTTGAAGGTATCAAACCTATTAGTCACGACACTCGGTTGATTAAATTAAAAGATGGTCGTATGTACATTCTTAAACGTGTACGAAAGTCTAAGTTAAACAAAAAAAGGTTGTTAAGAACAAACTACACAAACGTAGACTATTTGTGTCAAAGCAACTACAATAAGCTTGTAAAGGTTTTTTACCAAACGTATATCTACCCTTTACGGTTAAAAAAATTCCCTACTTAACAGAGTAGAAGCTCCCTTAGCATAAAGGATAGTGCAGAAGCCTTCTAAGCTTTTGATGTTGGTTCGATTCCAGCAGGGAGCGCCAGATAAATCAAAGAAATGTGTCTTTATGTCTAAGAAAAAGAACAAAGGTTTTAACGCTTTGCCAAAAAGTGTTCGTATTCTTTCTAACATCTACAAAATTCTTCCGAAACCAGATTTACGCCACTCCCCTGACGGGGACGAAGTGCATGGCTATTGTGAGTGTGGATTTGAAAAAACTATTTATCTAAGAGAAAACACTAACGCAAATGTGGCTGAAGTTCTTATGCACGAAATCCTTCATGCAATTTGGTACGAGCACGGCTTTAAGGATTTTAAGAAAATTAGTGAAGAACAAATGGTGAACGGCTTAGGGATTGCACTTACTTGTGTAATGCAAGATAACCCCTCGTTGGTTAAGTACTTTCAAATTCAATGGAAAGATTTTGTGAAATGACAACGGCAATCGTGGACGTAGAAGGTAATGGTCTTTTACCGGAACTAACAAACATGTGGTGTGTTATTGTTAACCCTCTATACGACAACACACCTATGAAGCACTACGTTGTTTTTGTACCTAAAGAGCACCTGATGTCGTTTACTCCCGGAAAACTTACTGTAACCCCCGATAAAGAGGCTCTTACGGTTCGTCCTTTAGAGGAATTCAAGGAATACGCCAAGACCAACATTACGCATTGGGTAGGGCACAACCTTATCAATTACGACAGTAGGGCTTTGAAGAAACTTAATCTTGTGGAAGATATTCCGATTAAGGACATCACCGACACTCTTGTTCTTTCTCAAATCACGCAGCCCTCTCGTAAAGGAGGTCACAGCCTAGCTTCTTGGGGTATGCGCTTTAACGATTACAAGGGTGATTGGAAAGATTTCTCCGCGTTTTCTTGGGATATGGTTAACTACTGCTTGCAAGACGTTAGAATTACTCGAAAGCTGTACGCCTTCATGCTGGAAAATATTAGAAACTTTTCTAAGTTCTCTATTCGCTTGGAGCACGCTATGCGAACAATTCTTGACGAAATGGAAGATAACGGTTTTGCGCTTGACCAAGAACGTGCTCATTTGCTTTATCTGCAAATTAAGAAGCTCTGCGAGGGTATGGAAGAAAAGATTCAAAAAGACTTTCCTCCTGAGAAAGTTTACTTTAAGAAACTTTATCCTCGCTTTAATAAATCTACAGGCGGAATGCACGGACAAGACGCGAAGACCCTAGAGAACTACCGTTACGACAAAGAGGTTGACGAACAAGACAAAGAATACTATCATCTCTTTACAATGCAGACCTTTAACCCAAGGTCCACCACTCAAATTATTCAAAGAATGAATCAGCTGGGCTGGAACCCCGTGGTTTTTAATGACCCTACCGACAACCAGCTTGTAGGTGCTGCGGCAAAACACCTAAAAATGTCTGAGGAAGAGATTGAAAAGCTCAAAAAAGAACTGTCTTCAGAGGAGCAAAAACAGTCTTTTGTGCGAAAGGCCGAAGCCAAGGGGTTTGACGTGGAAGAAATCAAGGGAAGTCCGCAGGTATGTGAAGAAAACTTTGAAACTCTTCCTGAAGATGCCCCCGAATCAGCCAAGAACATTGCAGAGTGGTTTCTTCTGGACAAGCGTCTGCAAAAGCTGGACGAATGGTTCAGAGAGGTCAATCCTAAAACAGGATGCATTCATGGACAAGTGTTCAGTTGCGGCGCTAAAACTCACCGTATGTCGCATAGAAATCCTAACATTGCAAATATTTCTAGGATTTATACCTCCGAAAAGAAATTTGACAGCAGAGAAGACGCCTTAAATTTCATTTCTTCTTTAGAAAATGAGCACGACCTTGTAGAATTCAAGGACAGGCCCGATGATGACGGTAAGTGGAACGTGCAATATGTTGTATGGGGTTTGAGGGGAAGGTTTGCCACGGATATGCGTGCGTGCTGGACCGTCAGGGACCTTAAAAAAAGATGTCTGGTAGGCGTAGACTTATCTGGCATTCAGCTGAGGGCGTTCGCCTATTATGCAGACAATAAAGAGTATACCGACCTAATTTTAAAAGGAGACATTCACTCTTATAACAGAGATGTTTTAGTTGGGATTATTGAAAAGTATTGCAGCTCTACTAACATAACGACGGAGAAAGTAGACTTTTTGCGGGCTAATAATAAGGAAAAGAGAAACTTTTCAAAGACTTTTATTTACGCCTTTCTTCTTGGTGCTGGTAATAAGAAAACGGGAAGCATTTTTGGTTTTCCTGCCGAAAATCAGTTTGATGCAGGTAAATATATTCAAGAAAATTTCAAAAAGGAAATCGAGGGCTTACAAGAGATAGAAAAGAAAAAAAGCAAGTGGGCTAAGGCAGGTTACATGGTAGGTCTAGATGGCAGATTGATTGCCATTACTAGCAAACACTTTGCACTCAGTGTTGCGCTTCAATCTTTCGAAGCTATTGTTATGAAGTATGCGATTGTTCTCGCACAACGAAAGATTAAAGAGAATCGCTTAGATGCAAAGCTTGTAGTGATTTGTCATGATGAAGTGCAGTACGATTGTCTAAAGGAGCACGCTGAACAAGTTGGTAAGCTGGTTGTCACTGCTATGGAGGAAGCGGGTTCCTTCTTTCAAAAGAAAGTGCCTATTACAGGAGAGTACAAAACAAATGCGAAAAATTGGGCAGAAAGTCATTGAGTTTGAAAGAGACGAGCTAACTAGCCGTCGTCTCAAAACAGTCTAAACTACCCAAATTAAGTGAAGGATGAAACATGGTAGACATATCTCTGGGAAATCAAATTACTCTAATGCTTGCAATTAGAAAAAAATTAAGCAAGGCCTTGAATCTTATCGGTAAATACGAAAAACTTGCTCCCGAAGAAGGAACAATCAAAGTAATTTACGGTATCAAGGAAAAAGGTATTGAAATCTTTGCCCCTCACTTTATTCCGCAAGGGTTAAGCTATACTTGGACGGCCCCTACGTTTACCGAAGCATTTATAAACTGCCTAAAAGACATTAGCGCGTGGTATGAGGTAGAAAAGGACGCCCCTAGGGACAAGTTTTGGCTTGACATCTAGGTAAATCTTAGTTAATATACAAGAAAATAAAACAATGGAAGGAAAAATCTAATGGCTGATAAAGAGCAAACAAAACGACCTAAAAAAGATTATTTGACCTTGGCAGGGTATGCCTATTATACATTTGTCCACAGTCCTCAAAAGGACGAAAAATATGGTGACAAATACAAGGTTGACTTGGTGGTGGAGGACGAGGAAGGTAATCCTTTTATTTACACCAATCCCTTGAATGGTAAACAAGTGAATATGGTCCAGCTTTGCGAAGACGAGAACATTAAAGTGGAGCAGTCCAAAGGTATTCCCGGACGATTTATTCGCGTTAAAAGCAAGTTTGAATACACGATTAAAAACCCTAAAACAGGCAAAAAAGAGATTAAGGAACGTGACCCAATTCCTACAGCGTACGCAGATAAATCACCTGTGGACTCCAATACTTTGATTGGTAACGGCTCAAAAGTCCGTGTTCTTGCCTCTGTTAAGAAGTGGGTTAACGATGAAGATGAGAACGTCACTACACTTTATCTTGAGCGTATGATTGTGGATGAGCTTGTTCCCTACGTTAATTCTCAATCAGAAAAAGAATTTGACTTCCCGCACATGAAGGTGAATAAAAAAGCTGAGGGGAAGACAGATGAAGAGGTTCCTTTCGAGGAATAATAAGACAATCTAACGTCACAGCACCTTTTTGTTTCATAGGCCAAAAAGGAGCAGTCGTAATTGTTTAATTCTCCAAACAAACCCCGTCACATTAAAAACGTGGTGGGCATTTAATTTATAAAGGCACTTACTTATGTTCAAATTCTTATGTAGATTTCTTAGGCAACCGCCAAAAGAGCTTGTGGAAGCAAAAAGAGAGGTAGACAGCCTTTTTACCTATAAAAAGGAAGAAAGAGACGGTTGGGATAATTTAAATCTCGGCGCACCATATCAACACGTAGATAAGAAAGAAGGGGATTGTGACGACTATGCACGTCGCTATTGGGAAAAGGTAGGTAGAGGTGCCTTTTATTTGTTCTTTGTTGAGACAAGGGGCTGGGGCGAAGATTCTTTTGCGCACGTAGTTCTTATTGTAGACCATGAATGGGTTCTGGATAACAGGTATCCTCGGGTTTATCATGTAGACGAGCTGCGCCAAAGCGAAAACAGAATACCGCTCACAGCAATTCCCGAGTATGTTCGTCCGTATTTTATAAATGATAATAAGCCATGTCTTTCAAAACAGTAGAAACTCTTGTAGAGGATGTTTACGACCTTGTTTACCAAGGAAAAGAAGCATCAAAAGAAAACCTTGAACTTTTTGCCAAAGGAGTAACTGAGGCTATTTCTAATGCCTTGAAAGAAGGTTGTCAACGTAAGGAAACCAAGTTAAGGATGTCTAATATAGGCACTCCTGATAGAAAACTTTGGTACACTCTAAAAGACTACCCAACGGACTCAAAAGGCATTTCACCTACCCAAGCCATCTCTTTTATGTATGGACATTTGATTGAACAGCTTCTTTTGTTTTTGGCAAGAGAGGCGGGACACGTTGTCACTGATGAGCAGAAAACCGTCGTTCTTTCCGGCGTGGAAGGGCATCTGGATTGTCGAATTGACGGTGTTTTGGTAGGTGTCAAAGGAATGAGCCACTACGGTTTTGAAAGGT
>JACCDR012225722.1_pt1 | contig 38494 bp, 70 predicted proteins | sample 7446431 | NCBI WGS metagenome assembly JACCDR01 (sample SAMN15323443, study PRJNA562643) | freshwater metagenome | isolation source: river surface water | place: USA:Blue River Watershed | collected 2017-08-17 | reverse complement strand
GCCGACCGGAGCGGATGGCGCTCCACCTGATCGGGGACGTGGCGACAGAGGCGCACAAACTGTTGCCACATGACAAGAGTTGTTCCGTCCGGTCCGAACCGTTCGGCCCCTGTAACTGCGAGGTCAAAAGGTGAGGTGCCGCTGCGGCTACAAGGCGCGTGACGCCGAGGACATGGCCGTCCACGTGGAGAAGGCTGGCCGACTGGCTGATGGTCGGCAGCACGGAGAGAAGGAACATGACACTGAATGAGCAGGCTGCCGAGGCCCTGATCGAAGCCGACCGTCTCATCGAAGCTGAGGCGCCCGGCCTGTACGACACCACGTCCCTGGCCGAGCGAGTCGGCCTCATGGTAGGTGTGTCAGCAGCGACGGCGAAACGGTACCTCCGTGCGGCGGTCGACGCTGGACGGCTGCTGGAACTCAAGCCGAACCGTGGGTTCCGGGTCACGCTGCCCGGTGAAGGGGCCCACCACTTCCGGGTGGTGGTGGAGAACTACCGCCCCCAGCGCCTCATCATCGTGGAAGGCGAAACCACCCCGTACCCGGTGCCTTCACACTACGGCCCCGGCCGCACGACGTACATGACGACGCCCGCACAGGCGAAGGCGCTGGTCGATGCGGCGAAGGAGAAGGCGAAAGCGGCGAAGGAGGAAGAACAGGCGCGGCGTGAGGCCGAGAAGAAGGCCGAGCGGGCGGAGATCAAGCGCCGTGAGCCGGGCCTGATCAACGAGCTTCGCCGCCTTCGGTTCGCACTCACCTCCGAGTGGCTCGATGTGGACAACCAGGTGCGGGCCGGGGCGCGGCTGCTCGATTTCCACCCCAAGGGCAAGCCGGTGGAGGAACAGCGCCTGGATGTTGATGTGACAGCCGCAGGTACGGCCGTCAGCGTGCTGCGCGAGATCCTCGACGTCGGCCTGCGGCACCACCTGAACGGTCTGCCCGTGGTGGTGTGCCAGCACTGTGGCCAGCGAATCCTCTCCACCAAGGAGCGGGGCGAGGTGGTGTGGTGGCACGTCGAGTCCACCGACCTCAAGTGCAAGGGTGGGGAGACCTCCGCCGGACCGAAGGAGGTACAGGAGTGACCATGATCGCGGAATTCGAGTTCCGCTCGCCCGACGACATCAGCGCCTCGCATTTGGAGGTGGTGCACTTGCTCTGCGGAGAAGCAGCGAGTGCAGATGTGGAGCACGGCGAGAACGTCGCCAATGTGATCAGCGAACTCATGACACATAGCTGCGCTGAGAAGGACAAGCAGGAGCGCGGTGCCGGTGAGGGCGTCGTCTACGGACGACTGCCCGGCAGCTGAAGGAGAATGAAGGATGAGCAGGATCGAAGTGACCGGGTTCGAGAACCGGGGAACCGCCGAACACCCCTTCGGGTTCATCGAGTTCAGCGACGGGATGCGGATCGGCTACGCGCCCGGCACGCGTCAGGCCAACGAGGACGGTCTGTTCAACGCTGATCAGGCGTACCTCCTGAGGGACAAAGAGATCTCGGGGCTGCACGTCCGGCTCGCTACGGCGTGGGTCCGGGAGCACCTGGCTGTGCGCCGGACCGCAGGTAAGGAGTAGCCGTGGAGTGCACCCTGGGTGACGGCTGGGACACCCGGCGGCAAGGCTGGATCAGCGTGGCCGATGGCCCCGTCATCAAGTCCGTCCACGGCGTGGACATGCAGGTCACGGGCGTGTCCCTCGCCTATGAGCCGGACGGTGTGGAGTGGGAGGTTGAGCACATCCGGGTCGTCGGGATGCGTATCAACATCAGCGGCAAGCCGGGCAGCAGGCGGGATGAGGTGCAGTACACCCGCCCCGACGCCGCCCCGGAATGGGTGCGGAAACTGATCGCCCATTACCGGCCGAAGAGCCCGCCTCCCGAGGATCCGGTCCCGTTCTGCATTCTCGATGTGGAGGAGTAAGAAGGACCAGCTCAGTAGTCTTTACGGAGGACGGTCGGGTCACAGACCGGCCGTCCTCCCGTTGCGTCGAACACCGAAACGATCATCGAAGGAAATGAAGGGGAGCCGATCATGTCCATCATCTGGGTCTGGCGCGTGCTGACCGCCAAGCGGCGCACGATCGAGCTGACCAGCCCTCCCGTGTGCAGCAGGAATCCGGACCACGATGTCCCGTGCCCGCGCCCTCCGGCCTGGGTGCTGGCATGGACCGTCAACGAGTCAGGGATGCCGGGCCTCGGGGAAGCCCGGCACGACTACGTGTGCGCTGGCCACGTGAGTGACCGGCTGTACACCATCCCGTTCGAGCACACCGGAGCGGTAACGATCGAGCCGATCGAGGAGTACTCATGAGTTACGTCGTCTCCCTGGTCCACCCGCCGGTCGGCGGGGCCGCCTTCGGCAAGTCGGCGGTCGACTACGTTCCGACCCTCGGGCTGGTCGCCACCGCCACGTACCGCCTGATCACCAGGGAATCACCGTTCGTCTCCCTGTCGGATGCACGGACCCTCGCGCAGATCACCGCGCAAGTGGACCTCAGCACGGACATCGAGCACGTCTCCGGTCTGACGGTGCGCTGTGACCCGCAGGACGAGGCGCCGCACCCGTGCTGGTGCTGCGAGCGTCTGGTGCTGCCCACCGACCACGCACTCGCCGGGGAAGAAGACGCGCTCTGCACAGGCTGCTACACATGGGCCCGGGGCGAGGATCAGTGCCTGCACGAGCACAGTGCTCACGCCAGCGGTGAGGAGGGCTGAAGTGGGAGGCAATGCATACACCATCGAGATCGAACTGCGGACCTCGGACGGCACCACCACCAAGGACGACCATCACCTGGCGACGATCGCACTGGGGTTCTTCTGTGCGGCCATCCGCCAGTCGGCTGCCGCGCAGGGGCTGGTGTCCGGTGTCCGGCTCAAGATGCCGGAGGTGAAGTGATGTCCCAGAAATGGGAGATACCACCGGAGTTGGTGCCGTACGTTCGGTACACCAACTATCCGACCCGGGCCGAGAGGCTGATCAACAGCCTGGCCCGCTGGGACACACACCCTGCGGAAGCCGCCATGCGGGCGGAAGCACGCGCACAGTTCACCCTCCTGGCCCGCCTGCACGAGGCGGGCCTGCTGAAAGAGAACATGGCATGAAGGTGAACAGGGGGACCAAGCTCAACGGCACCATCCCCTGCCGCTGGACGGAGAACAAGATCAGCTACCAGTGGGAGCTGGAGGACTGGGTCAACGGGCTGTGCTCCAAGTACGCCGGGGACTCCTGCGACGACCTGCCCGAAAAGCTGTCACTGACTGCGCTGACCGAGATCGTCAAGGAACAGTTCACGTACCACGGCACGTGCAGCATCTGGGCGTGGTCCGACGACATGCTGACGGACGAAGCGGAAGAGCTGCGAGCGTGGGGCAGTCGAGTCGTGCTCCGCGTTCTGCCTGACCTGGAAGTGCCGACATGAACAACGGCGCTACTACCGAGGAGAGCACATGATCAAGCGCACGCCCGACGAACTGCTGCGGGGCGACACCATCCGCTTCCGGGAGGACGGCAAGGACTACCCGCTCATGGACAGCAGGGCATCCGGCTCGGACCCTGATCTGTGGTGCCTGGCTTTCTCGCACCGTCCCGACATCACCATGCCGGTGACTTCCCAGCTGTTCGTGACGCAGATGCTGCGGCCGTTCGTCATCGACTGCCTTCTGTGTGAGGCGCCGCAGAAGTTCATCCGCAACGTGGCCAACAGCGAACTCCCCGGCGATGTCCTGTGCAAGGACTGCCATGAGAGCGCCGCAGACCGGCTGGCCAAATGGGCGGCGGAGGTGCGGGCACAGGAGGGTATCGCCTGATGAGTGCCATACGGATCCTGTGCCGTCTGTTCACGCTGGTTCAGCGCTGGCGGCACAGGGTCCTGTGGCAGGTGGACGCTGCCACAGCGAAAAGGATCGAAGAGAGGACATGATGGACAAGAACAAGATCACACCCGAGATCATCGCCCATCTGGCGAACCTGCGGATGTTCGCCCTGGCGGCCAGCCCGCACAGCCCGGTGACGCTCGCGATCAACGCACTCGACAACGCGGATCTGTTCGCCGAGATCGACGAGGTGGAGTTCGAGCGGGAGCACGAGCCCCGGCCGGAGCCCAAGCAGCGCCGCCGTCTCGGATCGGGCGGTGCCCGGTGAAGTCCGACGCGAGGATCACCGGCCTTCAAGCTCAGCTTCTGGTGGCGCTCTCCCGTGTGCAGGGCGAGGTCGAAGCGGAGGAGAACGAGGGCAAGAACCCCCAGACGCTCATGTTTCTGGCGGGCGTCTGCGTCGGCCTTGGTGTGGCGGGCCAGGTTTTGCAGGGCGCTCCCGGCGAAGCGGCGTTCAACGCCGTCGCCGACCAGATGGAAGACGCACTCAGCCAGATCACGAAGAGGGAAACGACATGAAGAAGATCCTGACACGCAACACCCTGGAAGAGATCCTCGACGCCGCCGGGCTGGAAGCCGAGGACGTGGTGTACAACTGGCCGTCCGGTATGTACGCCGGGTACGGCGGGCACCGCAGTTTCGCGCTCAGTACGGAGGACATGAGCGTGGCGTTCGAGTTCTTCCAGGGGCTCGGCAACCTGATCTCCTACGCCACGCACTCGCAGGACAAGCGGACGTTCCCCGAAGGGTTCGCCAACCTGGAGACGATGGCCGCACGTGCGGAGGTCGACCCGATCGGTACGGGTGTCGTCGTCTACTTCCGTGGCTGGGAGCTGGAGCCGGAGGACGGCGGTGAGTGACACCAAGACCTACGTGATCCTCCAGCCCCACAGCAACACCAACCCCAGCATTTGGTACCGGGTGGTCGACGCCGAGAAGTGGCAGCGTTACGTGAACGGGGACGCCGCGTACTACCCGGCCGAGTCCGACCACGATGACTACGTTTCCGCGAAGGCAGCAGCCGACAAGCTGAACGGGCGGACCGGCGCATGAACACCGACAACACCCCGCTCGGGGACCGGATGAAGGTCTACGAACACACCTACCGGCAGTACATGCCGCGCCGCACCTACACCTTGATGCGGCTGGACGGCCGGGCCTTCCACTCCTATCTCAAGGGAGCGGCGAAGCCCTTCGACCACCCCTTCATGGGGGACATGGACCTCGTGGCCCGGCGGCTGTGCGAAGAGATCCAGGGTGCGCGGTTCGCGTACACCCAATCCGACGAGATCAGCCTGCTGGCGTACGACTTCGAGACCACCCAGACACAGCCGTGGTTCGGCGGCAACCGGGACAAGCTGGTGTCCGTCTCGGCGTCCATCGCGTCGGCCTATCTGGCGGTGCTCCGGCACAGCCACCCGGGCCTGCCGCAGTTCGACAGCCGGGTGTGGACGGTGTCCGATCCGGTCGAGGTGGCGAACTACTTCGTCTGGCGCCAGCGGGATGCGGTACGCAACTCGGTCCAGATGGTGGCGCAGACGCGGTACTCCCCGGCCCACCTCATGCACAAGTCCACAGACCAGCTGCGGGAGATGCTCTTCACCGAGCACGGCATCGACTGGAACAACTACCCGGTCGGTGCCAAGCAGGGGCGCCTGGTCTTCCCCAACGAGGAGCACGGATGGGTCACGTGCGGCGCTCCCCTCTTCAAGGCGGAACCGGACACCGTGCTGGCCGCCCTGATCCCGAGGATCCCGTCCCTGTGGGACAAGGAGGAAGCGTGACCTGTCTCGTCCAGGAGGGCGCAGGTGTCCGTATCAGTGAGTGAGGATCCGGAACAGCAGGATCTTCCGGAGACCATCTGCCCGACCCCGAAGAAGTCCCGCTTCGCCACACTGGAAGCGGCGCAGCGGGCGGCCGACCAGGCAGGATTCGAACTCGACAAGAAGCTGTACCCGTACACCACCTGCAAATGTAAGTGGGTGCATCTGACCAGCAAGAAAGCGGTTGCCCAGGCGGCGGCCAGCCGGACCCTGCAAGAGATCTGCGACCTGGACGACGAAGCCTTCGGGAAGATCGTCCGTGACGCCGTGACGGCGCGCGGAATGCCGGAGGAAGCAGCACTGCTGCGCAGCCCGGAACTGGCGCTCCGCTGGTCGGATGCGCTCAAGCAGTTCCAGATCGACGTGGAGATGCAGCTGGCCGCGCGCGCGGGCGAGAAGGACGCTGACACAAGGGAGTGGCGCAAAAAGATCGCCATCGTCAAGAAGTCGATCTTCGAGAACAGGGCTGAGGCCAGGGCATTATGCGCCCGGAGCGCGGTTCAGCACCGCATGCCACCATCACCGCAGGTGCGGGACGAGAGGCGTCGGCAGACAGCGCTCCGCGAGATCGGAGGAGAACAAGCGGTCAACCGTCTGATAGCCGCGCACCAGGCGGAGTTCAACGTCTACCTCATTGAGGAGTTCGGCAAGATCGGCGCAGAGGTCCCGGAGAGGATCCTGCGCTACGCGGCACAGAACCAGGCCGAACGGGAAGGATCAGAGCAGGATGAGGACCAGTCAGCAGGATGAGCTGTACGAGAAGTTCCGGGAAGTGTGCCGCAGTTTTGTCGGCGGCGGGGAGTACCTGGGCCAGGAGGTGAACGCCCTGACGGACACGTACCTGAACGGTGTACACCTCAAACGGTGCGCGGACGGTACGTGGCTGCGCTACGCGGTCACCATCGAACGGGAGGAAGAGGACGGCACCCTGACCGTGGGTGTCGCGGAGACGATCCACCACCACGACGAGTTCTGGGGGCCGGGGGGCATTGCCGACACGGCTGACCCCGGCCGCTGGGCCGTGATCGACGGCGCGTTCTTCACGATCGGCGACGGCGACGGCTTCGGCGGGGTGGCGGGCTTCGGCGGCAAGCGCTGGGAGATCGAGTTCTTCGACGGCCGCCGGGTGGTAACACGTGACCTGTGGCCCACGGGACAGATCACCCCGAAGTGGCGTGAACGCTGGCCGGACAATGCCCGTTTCGTCAAGGACGAAAGTAAACGAACAAGCGGACAGTGAGTCAGAAACACGATACGCTCACCTCCAACTCAGGCATACCGGTTGGTCCGTACGGAAAACGGCCAGCCTAAAAGGACAGAAGGAACATACGTGAAGAACATGACGGCAGCCGCTCTGGCGGCTGCCGTCCTCGTCGCTCTGACCGGCTGCGAGGACGACACAACGACGGACAACACCACCGATCCACCAGTGATCGCGATACCCGACAGCGGCGAGGACGACGAGCTGATGCCGCTGACCGACATGAAGGGGCTTTCGCTCGCCGATGCCTGGAACCAGGCATCGGGCGCCGGTTTCTGGGTGCTCACCGCCTACGACCAGACGGGCCGCCAGCGCACACAGGAGGAGTACACCGCCTGGGTCGTGTGTGAGCACGCCCCCGAGGCGGGGCTGTACCCCTCGTCCACGGTCATCGACTTCGCCGTGGTGAAGAGGGGTGAGTCATGCGCACGCTGACCGCGCTCTTCACGGCGACACTGCGTACGGCTCTCTCTATCGCGGCAGGTGCGCTGCTGGCCGCGTTCTTCGTGGTGTATGTGCTCGACTGGCTCTTCCGGGTCTGCTCATGAAGGGGGACGGCATGAAGACGCTCGGTGCACGGGAGCGGATGCGGCGTGCGGCGCTCAGCGCACAGTTCACGGAGATCGTGCTGGGGGACCACAGCTGCGAGATCGCACAGACGCAGCGGGAGTACCTCCGCAGCCAGGGATATGACCTGTCCTGTGTATGCGGAGGGTGCGGGGCGTGCGTCGCTCAGGAAGTCATCAACATAATCGCCCCGGCGGGTGCCGAATGAACTCGGACCGGCGGTTCCCGTACCCGGTCAGGGTGCTCCTGGCGTGCGGCTGCACAATCCCGGCCCGGCTTCATCCGCTCACGGAGAGCATGAAATTCGCCTGCTCCAACGGTGCGGGCCATGGTTACAGTCTGCCTTGGATCCGCTCGATGGAGGGCGGCCGGGTGAATGTGAACAGGCGGTACGAAGGACAGGAAAAGGAAGGCGCGCCTGTCAGCGACACATTGTCGTGACAATCGTGCAAGTCGCTATTCTTCCACCAATCAGGGGATTACTCACAAGTTTTGTGAGAGCATGGGGAAGCGAACGATAAGGGAGGGATCCCATGGCGGGGAATTCCGGGATGAATCTGACGACACACGTCGCGCTGGTCCTCGACCGGTCGGTGTCGATGAGTCATCTGAAGGACAAGACAATCCATGTCGCAGACGAACTCGTTGCGTTCCTGGCGGAGCAGTCCAAGAAGATGGGCCAGGAATGGCGCGTCTCGGTGTACACCTTCGGCAACGAAGTCGACTGCCACATCTGGGACATGGACGTACTGCGTCTGCCCAGCATGAAAGAGCACTACCGCATCGGAGGCAACACGGCGCTCATCGACGCCGTTACGACAGCGCTTGATGACGGCGACAAGATCACCGAACACCGTGGTGACCACGCTTTTCCCGTGTACGTCATCACCGACGGCCAGGAAAACTGGAGCGTCGGCAGCGATCCCCGGCCTGCTTTCGGGCAGGTTCCGCGCGATGTGCTGATCAGGCAGTTGAGGGAGCGTGTCTCCTCCCTCAAGGACAACCGCACGCTCGCCATCCTGGCGCCTGACAGTCACGGTGTGCGCGAAGCGCAGGCATTGGGCTTCGACAACATCCTCCTGTGGGACACCACTTCGGAGGCGGGGCTGGAAGCGGCGGCAGAGAGCATCAAGAAGTCCGCTGTCGGCTACATGGAGGCCCGTACTCAGGGTGCCGCCGGTCTGCGGAGGATGAAGACCTCGCTGTTCGTCGGCGCCAACGTGGATGCGAAGGCAATCAAGGCCGCCCACCTCGTGCCCGTGCCGACGAAGGACCGGAAGATCACCGTCGTCGTCCCGACGGACGACTCCTTCGAGAAGGTCGTCAAGCCTGCGAACACCCGGCGCAAGGTTGCGGAGATGGGCTGGTTCGTCAAGATCGAGGACTACGTCAAGCGCATCAACAAGGGGACGTACCCGCTGGGCGACGCGTTCTACGAACTGGTCAAGACGGAGCAGATCCAGGGCGACAAAGAGATCGCCGTGGTCGAGGTGAACAGCAACAAGGTGTACGTCGGTGACGGCGCCCGTCAGCTGCTCGGGCTTCCCGAAGAACGCCGCACGGTGAAGCCGGACCTCAACCCGGACTTCAAGATCTTCGTTCAGTCGAACTCGCTCAACCGTCACCTGCCCCACGGCTCTCAGGTCATGGTGCTGTCGCGTTGAGCGCAACATGGTTTCTCACCGAGATCGCCGCCCCTTTTGTGGGCGGCGTTCTTGGCTGTCTGGCCGTGTACGGTGTATGGCTCTTCTGCCTCTGGATCAGGGACAACTGGCTGTAGGAATGGGAGGGCCGACACCGCGCCACTGCGAACACCCCCGAACTCACCAAGGAAAGCTGACATGAACACTATCCCCACCCTGACCAAGGACGACGTCGCCACCATCAACGGACGCCTGCGCGTCGGTGCCGCCTGGGACACCTCCAGCCGGGGGCACGGCGGCCTCCTGGGGCGCATCTCCAAGAAGGCGGGCGCCGACCTGGACGCGCTGGCTGTGACGTTCGAGGACGGCGAGCCCACCCGCATGGCAGGCATCGGCAACAATGACCCGCTCAAGAACGGCTCCATCCTCCACTCCGGCGACAACACCACGGGCCGGGGCGAGGGCGACGACGAGTACATCGACGTTGATCTCGGCCGGGTTGACCCGGAGGTCGAGAAGATCGTCTTCATGGTGGCTGCTTTCAAGGCCGTCAACAAGAAGATGGGCGACGACGGATTCGCCGGTGCGGACAACGTGGAGTTCACGGTGTACAGCATGGACAGCGGGCGCCCGGAGAAGGAATTCCGTATCCGGCCTTCGCTGCTCGGCCGGGAAAACGTGTGCATCGTGGCCACGCTCACCCGCGTTCCGGGTGGCTGGGAGATGCGCAAGCTGAACACGAAGGTCAATGTCGAGCACGGCAACAAGCAGGCATTGCTGATGTCTGCCGCCAACGCCGCACGCTGACCGTCGCATGCTGCCCCGGCCATGAAGACCCCACACGGCCGGGGCTTTTCTTTCCCCGGGGTGATATCGGGAGCGTCAATCTGCGTGATACGCTCCCGTCAACTTCCAGACAAACAGGGCGAGTTCATGATTCAGCCCGCAAATCGAAAGCGAGGCGCACGTGAAGGTCCGCCGCCAGTTCCGGTCGCGCAACCTGCAAGCCCTCTTCATGGAAGGGATCCGCCAGGGCTTCATATCAGGCAAGCGTGAAGGATCACAGCACTACTATTTGCGGTGCCCCCGCAAGGGATGTGACTTCAGCCAGCCCATCAGCGGATCAGCAAAGGACACACCCCGCGAAATGCTCAATACGGTCTCTGCACTGCGCAGGCACGGATTCGTATGGGAGGGGCGAGGCGGTTCCCGCCTGCTTCACGACAACAAGGAGGGACCCGCATGAGAGACGAGGTGGAACTCCTCAACCGGAGGGCCGCTCTGGAGGTGGACTTCTCCGTCACCGGAAAAGAGCCCCTCGCCTCCATGAACTGGGAGGGCACCTTCAATCCGGAGCGGCTCACCCTCAAGTATGAACTGCGGGGCAGCGGCTCGGTATGGGGGGCATGGACCGCCATTGTGCAGGGTCCGATGATCTGCAAAGACGGATCGCACAGTTCCCGCAAAGGACACCGGTCCTGGACCGATCAGACAACACCGGATGTACCGCTTCCTGTATGGGCTTTCGAACGGCTGAAGGAGCATTATCCATCGCCGCTTTTCCAGGCAACAGATGTATACCGAAAAGAGGGGGGTTCTGCCATGATGACGCGAGGAGGCACACATGGTGGCAGAGCGGTCGACCGTCGGAGAACTCCCCGGATCCAGAGATTCGGAAAAGATGTCCGCCCAATGGATGCGAGCAGTAGTCCGGGCCAGGGCAGCAGCGTGGATCCGGGCGCAGAAGTCGAGTGACCCCGCGTCTTTCATCATCATGTACGACACGGTCTTCGCTCAGCTGAACAGCGGCGCTGACCTGGTGGGCGGACGCCGGGTGGATGTCGAACCGGCTCAGCTCGCCGCCGAGATCGAAGCGATCACAGCGCACCGCCGCTGCACCTCCCGGATTCATGAGGGGAGGTGCGGATGCGGTGACTGCAAGGTGAGAAGGAAGAAAGCGTGAACAGTTCGTCCGGTATACAGCTGGCCACAGCCCTCTCCGAATCCCTGGAAGGCGCGCCCTGGTGGGCCGTACTCCTGCTGAGCCAGGGGCTGTTCGGCCTCATGGTGGTGCTGGACGAAGTGGGTCATCACACGCAAGCTGTGGTATTCAAGCTGGCGTCCTGGACGGCTGGCGCCGCCGGGCTGGTGACCATGTGGAACAGCCTGTTCCGATAGAACACCGAAGGAGAAGATCATGGACGACGACGCATACGCGCGGCACTTCCCGCCCGCCCTGGAACGCAGGCTCGTCGAGGCCAAGAAGTGGTACGACGAACGGCTGGAGCTGGAGCAGGCCATCTCCCGGCACGGCGGTAACGCGCAGCGCAACCAGGAAGACCGCGACGAGATCGACCGGCGTGCGGCTGCCGTCCTGGCGGACATCGTCGAGCTGTGTGAGCGCACGTGGGGGTTCGCGTGACGGTCCGCCCTGAATCCGTGCAGACCATCGTGGACATGTACCGGAAGCTGATTGACACCGAGCGGCTTCTCCCGGGGCAGCGCATCCCTCCGGCCCACGAGATCGCGGCCCGGCAGGGTGTGCACCGCAATACCGCGTACCAGGCGGTGAAGGAGCTACAGACTCTGGGCTACGTGACATCAACCCAGGGCGGGACCAGGGTCCTGCGGGGCGGTGCCGCACGCCGTCTGGAAGAGCTGCGCCGGGTGCTTGCCGACATGGAGGCACACGGTGACCATCCCGTCCCTTACGGGGCGTCGGACGGCAGCGTGCGGATTGTCTGTGAGGACGGCATCGTGCGCTGGGATGAGGAAACAGGACAGTGGGAGGTGAAGGAGATCTCATGAGCGTGCGTCAGGACTTCGTCGATGCCTATGCGGCGAAGTGGAACTGTTCCCCCGATTACGCCGACGCGATACTGGGCCACGTAGAGATCATGTACGCGGACTCCAGCCAGGCGGCCCGGGTTCAGGAGATGGAGGAGCGCATCAGCAAAGCGCCCCGTCTGGAACCGGTCGAGCGGGAAGGGGAGCTGTGGCACCTGCGCCGGGTGGTCGACCGTCAGGTGACCTACGTCGAGCTGGCAAACGCGGCGGCGGAGGTCACCGCCAAGGGTCAGGCGCAGGCGGAGAAGGAGATCGACGACTGGAAGACCCGGGAGGCTCGTGCGCGCGGTGCGTGCACGCAACTCCTTGACGTCTTCGGGCACGGGCACGGTCCGATTCGTGCCATGATTCAGGCCGGAAAGTACGATGAAGCGATGGATGCGATCAAAGCGCAGCTTCTGAACGAGAACAGCTGACGGATCATCAAGCAGAAGGAACACGAACAGACATGAAAATAGTGATCATGGGGCAGGGGTATGTCGGTTTGCCCCTGGCGATGGCCGCTGCCGTGGCCGGACACGAAGTCGTGGGGTACGAGCCGGATGGCGACCGGGTGCGCAGCCTTCAGGCGGGCACCTCCTACATCGAAGACGTCCATGACGCGGAGCTGCGCAACCACATGCGCTCCGGCGCCTACGCGGCCACCGACAGCGAGAGCCACATCGCCGGGTTCGACATCGGCATCATCACGGTGCCGACCCCGCTGAAGGACCGGATGCCCGACCTCGGGCATGTCCGCAACGCAGCCACCGTGCTGGCCCTAAACCTCGACTACGGCGCCACAGTGATCCTGGAGTCGACCACCCATCCGGGCACCACCCGCAGTGAGGTCGTCCCCATCCTGGAGACCGCATCGGAAATGGTGGCCGGTGAGGACTTCCATGTCGGCTTCAGCCCCGAGCGCATCGACCCGGGCAACGCGGAGTGGGGCTTCGAGAACACCCCGAAGATCGTGTCCGGTCTGACCCCCGCCTGCCGCCGGAAGGTCGAGGCGTTCTACCAGGGGGTCACCAAGGACGTGGTGCTCGCCGACTCCCTGGAAGAGGCCGAGCTGGCGAAGGTGTTCGAGAACACCTTCCGGCACGTCAACATCGCGCTGGTCAACGAGCTGTCCCGGATGTCACACATCCTGGGAGTCGACGTCTGGCGCACGCTGGAGCTGGCGGGGACCAAGCCGTTTGGGTTCTCGAAGTTCCTGCCTGGCCCGGGAGTTGGCGGGCACTGCCTGCCGGTCGACCCGGTCTACCTCAGCCACCACTTGAAGACCTCGCACGGGGAGACGTTCCGTCTCGTCGAGCTGGCCCAGGACATCAACGAGGCGCAGCCCGCGTACGTGGTGCGCCGCCTTCAGGACGCGCTCAACGAGCGGTTCGGCATGCCGCTGAAGTCGTCCCGCATCCTGGCGCTGGGCGCCGCGTACAAGCCGGACACGGGCGACATGCGGGAGTCCCCGGCGGTCGAGGTGATCCACCGGCTGCGCAGCAAGAAGGCCCGGGTGGATGTCGTCGACCCGTTCCTTCCGGTGGAAGAGGGCGGAGACCGGCTGGAGATCCCGTTCCGCGAGGACGATCTGCTCACTGCTGTGGAGGATTACGACGCCGTGGTGCTGCTGACGCCGCACACGGCCTTCGACCTCGCGAAGGTGGCCCATGAGGCGACCTTCGTGCTGGATACGCGCGGCGTCATGCCGGGCGGAGACAACATAGAGCGGCTGTAAGCCGCGCAATCGGAGGGGAAAAGATGTACGGGAAAGGATCGCTCGCCGCTACTGGGGTGGGCTTCACGCTGCTGGGACTGAACATGTCCCTCAGCCTGCTGGCGGCGGTGGCCGTCCTCTTCATCGTGGGTGGTGGCCTCGGCTACCGCCACGCCAACCGGGGAAAGCGGTATGAGGGATAGATCGCTCCGCAAGCTGCTCCAGACAGCAGCGACGGTAGTGATCATGGCGGCAGTGGCCCTGTGGGCTGCTGCCGCCCACTCCGTCAATCACGTGTCGGGCCTGTTCTTGGGGATCTACTACATCCTCCTGACGCTCTCCATCCTGGCCTACATGGCGCTGGCGGCTTTTCCCGCCAGATCGCCCCACCGCCGAGCCGCCCGAGGCCGCGTCATAGCGGTCATCCCCTCGTTCAACGAGAGTGACGAGGGTGTGCATGCGACCGTGCGCTCACTGATCGACCAGTCCCGGCCGCCGGACGCCATCCATGTGGTCGACGATGGGTCGGAGGTCCCGCTCGTGCCGTTCGGGCACCCGCTGGTGACCTGGCACCGGCAGGGCAACGCAGGGAAGCGGGAGGCCCAAGCCACTGCCCTGCGCTACGCCCTTGAGGCGGGCGAGGAGTTCGACTACGTCCTCACTGTCGACTCCGACTCCGAGCTGGACAAAGACGCGCTCTGGCAGATGCTCCGGGAGATGAACCGGCCGAAGGTAATGGGCTGCACAGGGACGGTTCTGGTGCGCAACCGCAGCGAATCGCTCCTCTCGCGCCTGTCGGACCTGAACCTGTTCATCTTCTGCGTGCTCAGCCGGGGCGTCCGCTCCGCTCTGGGGGCCGTGAATCCGACGTCCGGCGCGCTCTCGATGTACCGGGCGCCCGTCGTCATGGACAATCTGGAGCACTACCTTGCGTCTGGGACGGACGGCGACGACCGGCAGCTTTGCGACTATGCCCTTTTGCGAGGGCAAGTGGTATCGGTGCCGCGCGCCTATGTCGTGACGGATATGCCGACAACGGTACGCGGGACATACAAGCAGCGCAGGCGTTGGGGTAAATCAGGCTGGCGGTTCATTCCGTGGGAGCTGATCAACCTCCAGGGTGCGGCGCTGGTCACGCGCGTTGTCGAGATCTGCACCGAAGCGCTGCTCCCTATTCTGTACGTCGGGGTTATCGTCAATCTCTGGCGCAGCGGAACATGGGAGATCATGCCTGGCGTGTTCGCCACGGCGGCAGTATTCCTGCTGGCTGAAGCGCTGTTCTACGCGACGCTGCGCCCAGGTCTGCGCATGTGGGAACGGGTGACAGCCCCGCTTCTGATCCCGTTCTACGCGCTGATGATGTTCTTCATCGTCTATCCGGCCAAGTATTGGTCTCTCACCAAGGTCCGGGCCAAGGCGAAGGGAGGAAAGAACGACTGGGGAACCCGGGGGCAGGGTGGCATGACGCAAATCGGTAAACCTGTAGTTGTCGCCAAGCTCCTCGACCCCGATACGGAGACCACATTGGTGACCGACACCATGCCGTTGCGGGTGTTGCCGCGCGACTGATACGGTCCGCCCATTGAGGGAGGGAAATGAGAAGGACCATCTCCGTTCAATTCGGTGTGCTCGAAATGAAGGACATCGAGCGACTGGCTGAAACGCTGAAGCGGGCCGCGAAGAAGGAGCGGGACAAGTTCTGGGCGGGAGAGCTGCTGCGCTTCGCCAGGACATGCGAGAAGCGTGTCGACCCCGGCCGCAAGATCCCCAAGTCGCGCCCGCCAAGGCGGAGAGAGATCGATTACGACGCCGTCTATGACGTCATGGAAGGCGAAGGCGAGCTTCCTCTGCTGACGCTGGAGGAGGCTCGCATCGCCTCTCGCATCATGACGAAGGACGGCAGGTCAGCGAAGGAAATCGCCAGGCGGACGCGGGTAGCTGACCGCACGGTCCAGCGCTGGCGGAAGAATGACAGAGAGAGCGAATGAACACGAACAGAAAGCTGGCGCTGGCCGCTCTGGTAGCGGCCACGCTCCTGCTGACAGGGTGCGCCTCAACGCCTGTGGCCAGGGGGCGCATTGTCAAGAAAGAACACGAGCCCGCACAGTACGGTAAGCGTGACACGTACAGGCGGAGTTGCACGGGATCGGGAACCAAGCGCAGGTGCAGGTCCGTCAAGACAGGCACCGAGCGCTACCTCAAGAAGTCCGAGTGCTACGAGTTCGAGCTGGCCAACGGCTGGGAAGGCTGCGTCAGCAAGGACACCTGGAACAAGCTCGACGTCCGTGACATCTACGACTCGAACAAGTACTGACAGAAGGAAAAGATCATGAAGGTAGAGGGGCGCCCGCGCCCTCTCGGCACCGCGCAGAGGACGGTGCTGCACCGTATGGCACGTTCTGACGGGCGCTGGAGCCGAGAGCACGGCGCGTACTACGAGAACGTTCCCACCACCCTGGTCCTCCTGGGGTCTCTGGTCCCCATGGGTCTCGTCGAGAAGATCGGCGAAGAGACCTACCGGCTGACCCACGCCGGGCACATGCAGACCGGCATGCCTTCCCGCAAGCGCTGAACAGAAAGAGGTACACCATGGGCACACTGCTCGTGAACGTGGATGGCATCGACTACGAGCTGGCCTCCGTCGAACCGCCCAAGTCCGACCGTCCGATCTCCGGCTTCTTCGCCATCACGCCGGAGGTGGCCGATGCGTGGCTGCGCAACAACAAGCACAACCGCAACCTGCGTGAGGTGAACGCCTCCGCGCAGGGACGGGACATGTCCACCAAGGACTGGGACGTCAACGGCGAGTCGATCGTCCTGTCCCGTCCGCTGCGTGCGGAGGAATGGGAGGACGTCCCCGAGGGCACCGTCGTCGTGCTCGACGGACAGCACCGCCTGGAAGGGTGCGCGGAGTCCCGGGCCCCCTTCGTCACCAACCTCGCGTGGGGTATCGACCCGGCCACCCGCCGGTCCATCGACTCCGGCGCTGTTCGTACGCTGCCCGATGTACTGGGCATGCAGGGCGAGAAGCACAGCCGCGTGCTGGGGGTTCTGCTGCGCCGACAGGTCATGTGGAACAAGGGCATGCGCCGCTTCTCCACCAGCTCCAGCACGGTCACCCGTGCCGAGATGCTGAAGCTCCTGGAGGAGGACCCTCACGGTCTCAGGCGGTCTGCGGAACTGGCGCAGTGGATCACCGGCCGCCCGGAAGGGTTCCACTTCTGCCCGCCCGGCGCTGCTGCGCAGGCCCACTACCTGACCAGCAAGATCGACCCGGACCAGGCCGCCTGGTTTTTCGCCCGGTTCCGTGACGGCACCGAGCTGTCGGCTGGCCATCCGATCCAGACGGTGCGGCAGCGCTTCCTGAACGACTCGGGCCCGCGCAAGGGCGACGCGAAGAAGACCGTTCGCGCGCACCAGCAAGTCGGTTACCTGATCAGGGGATGGAACGCCTACCGGATGGACGAGAAGATGGACCGCATCCTCCAGCCTGCCGAGGCCAACATCCCCGAGCCGAAGTAGATATCCCGGCCATGGGTGAACAGACGGACCTGGTCGAGGAATTGGGTCTGAATATGGCGGATCTGCTGGACACCGAACACAAGCGTGATACCGCGCGTAAGGTGTTCAGCATGATCGCCCAGTCCGAGGGTAAGCCAGGAGCCCGTATCTGGCTGTTCCTTGCGAACCCTCAACTGGGAGACAGAGCGCCTTTGTTCGTCATCGCTGAAGGAAATACGGCAGCTGTCCTGGCGGCCGTGGAGAACTATCTGGAGTACGAACCCTGAGGGTGTGAGCAAGGAAGGACCGAACAGATGTCAGATGTCGTCGCACTCCTGGGAGTTTCTCCCACGGTCGTACATTACGCGGCCGAAGCGGCGATCCAGCGCGCCACCCCGGTGCCCGCCCCCTCCGTCACGGAGATGGCGGAGGCGGTCCGGGGTGCCGTTGATACGATCAAGGACAGTACGTTCCTGGGCCGGATGCTCGACCTGTGTGAGGAGCGCTTGTGAGCGAGGACGTCGTCAACACCGAACGTCCCATAGAGTCCCTGTCGGCCAGGGCCCGGCGCCTGATGGAGAAGTCGAAGCCCCGGCGGTTCGAGGTCTGGCGGGATGACGATGTCACCGGCATCTCCGGTGACGGCAAGGTCGCCGAGGGCGTGCTGTTCTCCGACGGGTGGGTGACCACCCATTGGCTGGACCGGCCGCCCATGTTCGAACCGAAGACCGAGGTATGGCACAACCCGGGAACGGCGCCCTTCGAGAAGATCAGTGGCCACAACGGGAAGACCCGCATCGTCTGGATCGACAAGCTCGACGAAGCGGCTTGATTCCGGGGGCAGTTGACCGATAGGTTGATCCCGAAGGAACAGGAACAGAGGAACAGATCATGAACATGGACCCCCAGCTCCCGCCTGATTGACGAGACGGGCGGGCAGCGTCACGCAGCACCGCTGAGGGCCCCCAGTCCCTCGGCGACTGCTCCGGGCAACTCGGCTGGCATCCCCGAGGACGCGACGGATGCCCCCATTCAACCGGCGCCAGGACTTGAGTAGTCAGTCCTGGCGCTGGTTTTCCATGTAGAATGAAAAGAAAAGATCACGATGGATAGAACAGTGAAGACCGGTCTGATAATCGCGATACCCCTGGGCATAATTGTCGTGGCCGCCCTGGTGGGGACCGGCCCGATACAGGACAAGCGAGCGGTAGGGGAACCCGGCTCGAAGACCTTTGAGGTCCGGGTGGACGGCTCCTGGAAGATCGTCCCGGAGAGCGGCTGGGAGCGGTGCGGCATGCACGAGCAGTGGCCCGTGTGTCTCCTCTCCGACGCCTGAACATTCTTTGAGAGTAGGGCCGTGATCAAGATTGTCATCGTCACGGGAAGCCGGAACTGGCGCTACCGCCGGTTCGTGTGGATGGTCCTGAACTCCCTGTACGTGCGCAACGGTTCCTTCACGCTGTACCACGGCGACTGCCGGGACAGGCAAGGCAACCCTTGCGGAGCCGACGCCGACGCGCAAGCATGGGCGGACACGGTTCGCGACATAGAGGTTCGCCGGTTCCCTGCGGACTGGGACCGTTACGGCACCCGGGCAGGACCGATCCGTAACCGTGCAATGGTGCAGACCGCTTACCGGGAAGCCGGTGCAGAGGCGGTTCAGGGTGTTGCCTTCCCTCGTGGCGGATCCACGGGTACAAGAGGCACCATCAGACTGATGGATGGATACAAGATCAACTGTCGCGTGTGGGAAGCCGAAGAGGCCGCACGCTTCCTGAGGTACGGAGCACGAACATGATCCCCCGAGAGTGCGACAACGACGACTGCGACTACGACGAGACGGGCCGCTGGGTGCATGTCCTCGGCTGCGACGGGCCGATGCCCCCGATCTCCCCTCAGCGGATGGAGGAGATCCGGGCGTACGCCGAGGCGCACCCGAACTCGATCGCCGCGATGCTGCTGAGGGGCGGCGGCCACTGATGAAGCGGACCGTCCACAGCAACCACCGGATCGAGGTCCGGCCGGACACCACGGTCCGGCGCGGGTTCTACCGTCAGTCTCTCAATGGTGTCCTCGACACAGACGGAGTCAACCGGGAGATGGCTGCCCGGTGTGAGGAGATCCGGCGTGCTGTGCTCAAACACGTGGACGGCCTCGCCCTCGCAGCCGACAACTACACTGCGCCCGGCGCTGTGCGGGTCATGTTCGACTCCCGGGACGAGTGCAGCTTCTGCTCCCGGGAATGGGAGGAGCTGACCCAGTCGTTGATTGACGAGTCGGCGGAGCTGGGCAAGCCGGACGAGTGGTTCGAGGACCCAGTCGACGGACCCGGCCTCCCCCTGTGCTGCGATGCGGCACAGCAGGAGTGGCGAGAGCAGCGCCGTTCTGCGGCTTAGGTACCACTACGGCGGGCAATTCATAAGGTAAACCGTGAATTGCCCGCCATGAGTAACGTTTACGCGCGTGACGTACGCCACGCTTACCAGCTAGGTGTTCTGTTACAGTCACGTGGGATGACTGATGATCTAGAGAGAACAAGAAGCTGTTCGGATCAACGAACAGATCAGGCACGAGGCTGACCTCTTGTGGCTGAATGAAGGGAGTGAAGGATGACTGAAAATGCATCAGTAAACGGGCGCAGGGGGAGTGAAAAGATTGTCGTGCGGGACGCTTCCGGACGATGGTTTTTCCAGGGATACCTGATCTCTGACCTGGCCTGGCGCAATAAGGTAGTGGCGGAAGGCGGTGGCGGAAGGCTGCGGTGGACCGATATGCAGCTCTACCGCGCGACCGACCCGACCAAGCCGTTCAAGTACGTTCTCCAGACCACGAGCAAAAGCATCGTGTATCACCGCGCGGACGGCGCGTGCCCGCACGGCCTGCGGCAGACCGTGGAGAAGCTTCTGCGTAACCGGGACCGGTACGAAGCCCTGCGGCCATGCCCGGAGTGCCTCCCGGGAGTAGACGCGCACCACCTGGACAGCCTGGAAGAAAGCGCCGCTGTCAATGTGGAGCAGGACCGGCCTACACTGTACAAGTGCAGGACAATTGAGCAAGTCATCGACAGTCTCCGTGGACGGGACGGCACCATCGTCGGCCTCGGCCTGGGACTTCTGGACGAGGCCGCCGAGAACGACCCGGACATCGAGCGCGCCCTGGCAATGGAGCGGCCCCTGTGAATCAGACCGACATATCCATGTTCCACACTGCCCTGACGGGGGTCACGGTGGGTATCAGCCGTGAATCCGTGCGTGGGCAGGAAGAAGCAACTGCGGGTGTCGCGCAAAGGCTGGCCGCATACAACGTCATGCAGCAGTGCGATCAGCATGACTGCGTGACAATCCGGGAGCCCGGCTCGGTATGCGACCACGATAACCACGCCCGGGATATCCACTACCTCAAGCGGATGCTCGAAGCCCTGGGAATGGAGGCACCGTTCCCGCCGGTCGGCGCCGAAGAGCGGGCGAACTGGCGCAATCAATTCCGCGCCGACGATTTGAAAGTGAACACGAAGGAATTCGAGGAATAGTGAAAAGATTCATCACCGGTCTGGTCGTCGGCTCCGTGGTCGTGGTCCTCGCGTGGACCTGGGACGTAGCCGTCCGCACTGTCGGCGGCATAGGTGAAGGGATCGGGGACGCCCTCGACGACCTGTAGCGCTGGTACGCTTCTACCCTTCCTTGGCGGGAATCGGCAGAGGCGGTACTGTGACAGCTTCGCCCTTGGCAGGTGTTGACCTGCATTTGGTCGAATCGATCGATGATGCGATGGCCCTCCGGCGCTGGCTTGGCGAGCGTCATGAGGGCCTTCTTTGTGTGGACACCGAGTCCGGCGGGCTCAGTCCGTGGCGGCACCGGCTCCGCACGGTTCAGGTGGGAGACCGGCGAACCGGCTGGACCATTCCCTGGGAACGATGGGGCGGTGTCGCCCTGGAAATCCTGCGCTCCTGGGAGGGGGAGTGGGGTGCCCACAACGGAGTCCACGACTGGAAGTTCCTCTCCGTCCGGGCCGGACACGACCTCCCCTGGGAGCGGTTCCACGACACGCTGACCCAGGCTCGAATAGACGACCCGTCACGGCTCAATGGCCTCAAACCGCTGGGCAGTTCACTGGTCGATCCGGCCGCCAGCGCCGGACAGCGTGCTCTCGAAGACGGCATGAAGGCCAACGGCTGGACATGGGACACGGTGCCCATCGACTTCCCGCCTTATTGGTGCGTGCCCAAGACAACCCAGATCCTGACCCGGCGCGGCTGGGTCTCCTGGGACGAGGTGGCCGTAGGAGATGAAACCCTCGGGTACGCCCATGGCCAGAACGTCTGGACTAAGGTCACTGCGGTAAACACCCCTGGTGTAGCGAGCACTGTTCGCCTGGGTAATAAGCACTGGTCCACAATCTGCACGCCGGATCACCGCTGGGTGATGCAGAAGGGGGTCTCCCGGGAGACTCGCGTCCTTCCGCTGGTCGAAGGATGGAAGGACAAAGACAAAACCAAGCTGGTTTTGTCTGCACCGGCTGAAGGCGGGGAGAGCGCGCTCTCACCCGGGAAAGCGGCAGTGCTGGCGTGGCTTCTCTCCGACGGCCACATTCAGTGGCAGCGTCCCCAGACCTGGTCGTCACCGATCGCTACGATCATTCAAAAGCCCGGAGTCTACGCCGACAAGATTCGTGAACTGCTGCGCGAGGAAGACGCATATGTATCGGAGCGTAATCACAAGCACTCCGGATGCGTCCGGTTCTATGTATCTGCTCCGTATGTCACCAGGCTATGGCGCGAGGCTGGCCTTCATGAGTCTTCTCTTCCAGACCTTGTGATGCGTCTGACGCCGGAAGCCCGATCGGCATGGCTGACGGCGTGGATTGACGCAGAGGGCACGAAGGGACGACTGCTCGTCTCCCAAAAAGACGGTCCCAAAGCTGAAGCCCTCGCACTCACGCTGTACCTGGAGGGCTATGCGGTCGATGTGCAGAGAACTCAAGCTGGTGTGCACACCTTCCATTACACCAAGCGTTGGCCGACACCCCAGAAGACGAGAATTACCGACAACGGTCCGGTTGATGTGTGGTGCCCAACTACGGAGCTGGGTACGTGGACGGCGCGCGATGTCGACGGCAACATTTTCCTGACCGGCAACTGCTACTCCGCCATGGACCCGGTGATCACTTCCCACCTGGACGGAGTTCTCCGCCCTCGCGTGATGGCCACGGCCCCCGAGGCGTACGCCTTGGAGCGGGCGGCCAACCGCATCTGCACGAACATGATGATGAAGGGCCTGCTGGTTGACGTCCCGTATGTGCAGCAGGCCATCGGGAAGTACGCAGAGACCAGTGAGAAGATCCGGGGCTGGCTGAAGAGCGCCCACAGGATCGAGTCTCCGGCGTCGGCCCGGCAGATCAAGGACGCGTTCGAACGCCTCGGCCAGGACAACCTGTTCTGGACCGACAAGGGCGCGGCGCAGTACACCAAGGAAACGCTGGGGTTCTACCGGGACAACGGTGAGAACGGTGCCGTCCGGCAGCTGGCACAGTACATCCTCGCGGTGCGGCGATCCGACAAGATGCCCCGCGACTACCTCCAGAAGTTCCTTGATCTGCGGGACTCCGACGACGTCCTGCGGATGAGCATCAACGTGATGGGCGCCATCACGAGCCGGATGTCCGTCTCTGATCCTCCGCTCCAGCAGCTTTCCCGGGACGAGAAGATGATCCGGGGATCGTTCATCCCCCGGCCCGGCCATGTGTTCATCTCCTGTGACCTGTCGCAGATCGAGATGCGCATGATTGCTGACGCTTCCGGTGACCAGGGACTGATCGACGCCATCCTGGAGGCCGACGCCACCGGAACGAACCTGTTCATCGTCATCGGCCGCGAGATGTACCGGGAGAAGATCACTAAGTCTGATCCCCGGTACACCGCGCTGAAAGCGTTCTGCTACGCCCGTGCGTACGGCGCCGGACACGACAAGCTGGCGGAGACGGCGGGTGTGCCGACCGCGCAGATCCGGCACATCGAGGAGCTGTTCGACACCCGGTTCCCTGGCATGCGCACCCTGATGAAGGGCCTGGAGAAGAGCGCTGCCGAGATGCGGAAACGCGGTGAGAGGTCCGGGGTCCAGTTCCCGAGCGGCCGGTTCATTCCGTGCAAGCCGGGCAAGGACTACACAGCCCTGAACTACCGGATCCAGGGACCGGCCGCCGAGTACATGAAGCGCTGTCTGTCGGACATCGACGCCAGCGGCCTCGGCCCTCAGATGCTCCTGCCTGTCCACGATGAAGTGATCCTGGAGGTTCCGGAGGGTGACGCGGAGGAGGCCCTCAAAGTTGTAGAGGAGTGCATGACGGACCGGACGAACTACCGGGTTCCGTTGACAGCAGAGGGAAGCGTGCTGCCGGAAAGATGGATCAAGACATGAACAAGCCCATAGAGGTTGACAAGCTGACATATGCCCTGGTCATACTGGGCGTCACACTGATCATCGCCAGTTTGGGGACGCTGGCCTGGGTCGCCTGGAGCGGCTGATGAAGAATGACTGGGTCGCATACGCCCTGTGCCTGCTGACGCTGACGGCCCTCGTGTTCACCACGGTCGGCGGGTACTTGGGCTGGCTCCCCTGGGAGTGATGTCAGACCCCGGGCGTACAGTGTCGGCATGATCCGAGCAGAGGCGCCGGTCGTCACCTGGCTTGACCCAGGCAAGACCACAGGTGGCGCCACATATGACTGCGCCACAGGGGAGTTCGCCTCCTGGCAGCACGAGGATGATGGCTACGTCGAGGAGCTGGACCGGCTGATCGTCCGGTACGGGACGCGACTCGCCGTCGGGTACGAGATGTACATCGTGACGGCGGCGGGCCCCCGGTCCGGCACCCCGAAGTACAGCCAGGGAGTCATCAGCAACGTACGGGACATGGCGCAGCACGGGATGTTCTCGCTGCTGAAACCTGTGCCGTCGTCAGCCCGCTTCCTGGGAGGGCCCGTTCTGCTGCGCCGCCTCGGGTGGCACAAGCCCGGCAAGGTGCATGCGAACGACGCAGCTATGCACACGTTGGCGTATCTCCTGCGAACTCCGCCTATCCCGGCCAACATCCGCAAGCTCTTCACGGGTTACGAGTTTGGCTGCTACGATCAGCGCCCGAGCGGATGAGGCCCGGGAACACACGGACACACATTCGCACGGGGAGGCGATGTGCCTGTCGCTGATGTGGGGAATGACGGAAAGATCATCGTCAGAACCCAGTACCATGAACGGCATCTGGTACAACAAGTACCCGGCGCCCGTTACGACAAGGACGCCGGGTACTGGACTGCCCCGCTAAGCTGGGCAACCTGCGTTATCCTTCGGGGACTCTTCGGAAGCGAACTCTTGGCGGGGATCGGACTTTCCGAGTGGTCCTGGGACATCTTTCACAACCGGATTGAACCGGCCATGCATCTGCGTAACGCAATGATGTTGTCTGACGACGACGTTGTTGCGCACTTCATCGATCTTGTCGAGTCAGGGACGGAGGCGGCTGTTGAAACTTCTTAGCTTCCAGCGGCCCGGCGTTGCCTTTCTTGTCAAGAACCGACGAGCCATCCTTGCCGACCCGATGGGTACAGGTAAGACAGCCCAGATGATCCGGACATTGCAGGTGTTGGCCGCGATGGGGGAGAACCCCTTCCCGGCACTCGTAGTGTGTCCCAACAGCCTGAAACTGTCAACATGGAGTGTCGAGCTGGAGTCGTGGGCGCCTGAGCTGAAGGCCCAGGTGATCGACGGTACGGCAGGCCAGCGACGCAAGCAACTGGCTGTTGACGCTGATGTGTTCATCCTGAACTGGGAGTCAGTCCGGCTGCACTCCCGGCTCGCCGGGTACGGCACGATCGCGCTCTCCGAGAAGGAGAAGACCCCCAAAGAGCTGAACGAGATGGGCCTCAGGACGGTCGTCGCGGATGAGTGCGTCACGTCGGACACGGTGATCTCAACACAGCGCGGACGGCTGCCGATCCACGAGGTCCGTCAAGGCGATCGTGTCCTGGGTGTCGACCATGTCACCGGAGAGCGGGTCTGGTCCACCGTCCAGGGCGTCCGCCGTTCGACCCTTCGCGAGACGGTTTCCATCGGCTCTCTGAAGATCACCCCCGAACACCCTGTATGGGTGGGTGAAGAAGGGCAGCTCTGCTATGCCTCGACGTCATCCACTGGAGAAGAGCTGCGAACAGTGCGGGGCGCCGTTCCAGACACTGAAGGCGCATCAGCGGTTCTGTTCCAGGAGCTGCCGGAGCCTGACGACGGCAAACCGTCCGGAGATCCGCGCAGCTCTTGCGGAGCACATGAGGGAACTACGCAAGCGCCCGGATGTGCAGGAGAAGCTTCAGCGACATCTCGCCGGTCCATCCAATCCGTTCCGGGACCCGGTGGTACGGGAACGATCCGTCGAGATTCAGCGCAGGCGTGGGTTTCCTCACCTCAATGGAGGAAACGGTACGGGTCCTACCGTCCCGCAGGCGATGTTGCTCGAAGCGCTGGGGAGCCCCTGGGAACTGGAGTACCCGGTGTCCGGCTGGCCACGAACTCAGGGGTATCCGGCTTCGTACAAGCTGGATCTGGGGCACCCGACCCGCAAAGTAGGGATCGAGGTGCACGGCCGGGGCCACGGGAAGAAGGCCGGGCCAGGGACGGAGAGGGACCGGAAGAAGCGAGCGTTCCTGGAGGAACGTGGCTGGAAGGTTCTGTGGGTGTGGAACGAGGAGATCCTGACCGATCTCTCTGGAACCTTGAAACAGCTACAGGCAACTATTTCGCCAACGGGGTCCTGGTCCATAACTGCCACAAGATGAAGGACCCCAAGGCGGCACAGACGCGAGCCCTGTGGGCCGTCATGCACCAGGCGGAGTTCCGCTACCTGATGACGGGCACTCCGATCGCCCAGAACATCGGGGATCTGTGGTCACTCCTCCATGGAGTCGAGCCGACCTGGTTCCCTGCGAAGACCAAGTTCCTGGACCGGCACGCGCAGACGTCCCTCAACCACTTCGGCGGTCTTGACGTGCACGGCATCAAGCCGGAGACCAAGGACGAGTTCTTCAAGATCGTAGACCCTCTGATACGCCGGATCCCGAAGGAGGCGGCGCTTCCCCAACTGCCGCCGAAACTCCCGGTGCAGATCCGGCACACCTCCATGACGCCGAAGCAGAAGAAGGCGTACGTCGAGATGCGGGACACCATGATCGCCCAGCTCAACGATCTGCTGGTGGCCCCCAACCCGCTCTCCCAGTTGACGCGCCTGTCGCAGTTCGCTGCGGCCTCGGCAGAGATCGCCGAAGACGGGTCCATCCGCCTCGCCGCCCCATCGGCGAAGGTCGATGACCTGGCAGATCTCCTGGAGGAGACGGGGGACGAGCCGCTGGTCGTGGCGGCCGTCTCCCGTCAGCTCATCGAGCTGGCTTCGGAGCGCCTGACAAAGCTGAAGATCGGCCATGGCCTCGTGACGGGGGCGCAGTCGGTCTATGAGCGTCAGGAGGCAGTGCGCCGGTTCCAGGAAGGTCACCTGCGGGTGATCATGCTGACGCTCGGGGCCGGGGCTGAGGGGATCACCCTGACCCGGGCGTCACGCATGCTCTTCATGCAGGACTCATACAGCGCCATTCAGAACCAGCAGGCCGAAGACCGGATTCACCGTATCGGGTCCGAGATCCATGACTCGATCCAGATCATCAAGCAGATCACCCCGGACACGGTCGAGGAGACCAAGCAGGAAATCCTCGCTACCAAGGGCATGCGGATGGAAGAAGTCGTGCGTGACCGGGAGACCCTTCTCAAGCTCCTGGGGGCGGCGTAATGGACAAGCATCCTCCGGCGGACCGCCGGTGCCAGATCTACGTCGGGTACCCGGAGTCCTACCGCTGCGTGAACGAGGGCAATCACTGGGAAAAGTGGGGCGGTTGTCAGTGCGGTGACCCGGATCCGGATATCTGCGAATCGGACTTCTTCTCCTGGGAGTGCGACGGTTCGCATGTTCTTCCGGCGGTGGCGTAGTGCCGGAAATGCTTTCCGTCTCCAAGACAGCCGCAAAACGCATCCGGGCGTTCCGGGACCGGCGCAGGCTCAGTGCACGAGAGCTTGCCGAAGGGCTGACGGGTTCGGGTTATTTCATGACGCAGGGCAGCCTCACGGACATTGAGACGTTCCGTGTCCGGACCGTGCCCGTCGATACCGTGTTCCATGCCGCGCAGTTCTTCGGCGTGAGTCTCCAGGGTTTCTTCTACGGTCCTCTTTGCATTCAGTGTGACGATCGTCCGCCTACCGGATACACCTGCAACGTGTGCGGCCTCTCCAGTAAATCCATGGGGGAGGCGATCGAGAATGCTTAAGGTTTCCCCGAGCGAGATAGCCAAGTTCCGGCGCTGTAAGCGGAGTTGGTGGCTGACGTATCACCAGCGCTGGTCCGTGGACCCGCAGACGGCTCCGGCCACCAGCGTCGCCCTGCTGGGTACGCGGATCCACACGGCGCTGGAGGCGTACTACGGGTACAACATCAACCCGGTCGCCGCGCTGGCCCTGATCTACGACGCTGAGCGCGAGCGCCGACCTGAGTGCTCCGGGGACCTGGACGGTGAGCAGGACTGGGCGACCATCATGGTCTCCGGTTACCTGGAATGGGCCGCTGAGCACGGTGTCGACGAAGAGTACGAGGTCGTCGAGACGGAGCGCGCCCTGGACGTTCCCATCATGCTCACCAACGGTGAGATGGCCGTCGTCAGTGGGAAGCTGGACCAGATCGTGCGCCGCCGGTTCGACGGGGCGCTCTTGTTGAGGGACTGGAAGACGGTGGGGTCCCTCCACAAGGCGGACATGCTGCTGCTCGATGAGCAGATGCGGGTGTACTCCGCCCTGCTGACCATCGCGGCCGACGGCATGCGGGTCGACGGCGCCCTGTACGCCATGCTGCTGCGCTCCAAGCGGACGGCCAGGGCGAAGGGCCCGTTCTACGAGCAGGTCCACATCAGCTACAACGGCGACGAGCACATGTCGATGCTGACCCGCCTGCGGGGAACCCTCGACGACATGGAGCGGGTCACGCGCCAGCTCGACGAAGGCGTGGACCATCACCTTGCGGCGTACCCGACACCGATGATCGATCGGTGCTCCTGGGACTGCTCCTTCAAGAACGTCTGCCCGCTGTTCGACGACGGGTCCCGGGCCGAGGCCGCGATGCAGGGCTCGTTCGTGCAGGCAGACCCGTACGCCTACCGCAGTGACGCAATGATCAACAGGGTGAAGGCGGCGTTCGGTGTGTCTTCGCCCGTGAAGGAGACACGTGACTGAGTTCCTCGGTATCTCCGCCATCGCCTTCGGTCCCTCGAAGGCCGGTAAGTCCACGCTGGGCGACACGACTCCGGCTCCCCGGCTTGTCCTGGACGCCGAGATGGGGAGCCGGTTCACCCCCTCCAAGAAGAAGCGGTGGGACCCTACACGGGAGGCCCCGCCGCAGCCTGACGGCACATGGGAGACGGCGATCGTTCCGGTGCACGCCTACTCCACCGTCCTCAAGGCGTACGAGTGGCTGAACTCCGGCAAGCACCCGTTCCGCTCGGTGGTCCTGGACTCGATCAGCGAGATCCAGCAGCGGCTCGCTGACTCCCTGGTGGGGACCAATCCGCTCCAGCTCCAGGACTGGGGCACGATGCTGCGTCAGGCATCCGACCTGGTCCGCAAGTTCCGGGACCTGACCACTCACCCGGTCAACCCGCTGGACGCCGTGCTGTTCATCGCCATGGCCAACCAGCGGCAGAACGGCGCCTGGTACCCGTACGTGCAGGGGCAGCTGAAGACGACGCTCCCTTACATGGTGGACATCCTGGCGTACTTGACCCCCGTGACCACGGAGGACGGCAAGGTCGTGCGCCGCCTCCTGGTCGGACCGACCCAGGGCGTGGAGACCGGCGAGCGTGTCGGCGGGCGGCTGGGTCACTACATCGACAATCCCAACATGGCGGACATGCTTCGCATGATCCGTGGCGAATCAGGCACAGAGATCGAGGTGGCGTAGTGGCGAGCGTTCGTTACGATGACCTGCTGGCATCCCGGAAAGACGCTGACAGTGCGGTCTGCCCGGCCGGGACCTATGACGTCAAGGTCCACAGCGCCGACTACGGGAAGTCCAGCAGCGGCCGTGACATGGTCACCGTGAAGTTCGAGATCACGTCCGGCCCGCGCACGGGGCGCCGCCTCACGCACTGGATGACCATCGTCCCGGAGCACGCCAACCTGGTGGACCAGTGGTTCCGTCAGATGGCCGCCTTCGGTCTGGACGAGCAGTACTTCCAGGCCGGACCGACGAACGAGCAGGTCGAGCGGGATCTGCTCGGCCGCACGGCGCAGATCGAGGTCGGTGTCCGAAAGAAGCGGGGAACTGACGAGGACACAGAGGACATTAAGAGGGTTATGCCGCCTTCTGGTGGGCAGCAGCCCCTCGTGGCGGGAGGAGTTGTCCCCGGCTTCCCGTCCAGTCAGGCAGTTGGACTTCCCGGTCCGGGAGCGGATCCGTCCGCTCCGGATGTGCCCTTCTAAACGCTTGCCGCTGGTCGCCACGCCCGTTAGGGTGTGGCGACTGACGGAAATTTTAGGATAACGTGGGTAACCAGTGAACTTCGGAACATGGTTGACCGAACAGCGCAAGATGGACACTGAACACGGCATCGATCACTATGACTTGGCGTGCCATCCCCGGAAGATGACTGCATATATAAGTCGACATCTCTACGGGGCTTTTGAGTCACTGAGCAAGGCCACCTCCAGCGTTCCGCTTCCGGAACACTCCGAGGAGAGCCAGCGCTCGGCGTGGGAGGAATCCCGCGACGAGATGGTGACGACTTTCGCCGAAGCCCTGGAGTCGCTGAGCCACGTTCTCGTCGCCATGGGCTGCACGGACAAGGAACTCCAACTCCGGTATGCCGAAGCTTCTTTGTGTGAGGAGCCTGAGCAGGCGGCGTGCGAGGTTCGCGCGGAGAGTGCGGAAGAGGAGACACCGGAGCCCGAAGAGGGAGACGGTGAAGACGGCGAGGGCGAATCCTTGAATGTGAAAGGAAAGCCCGACGCTCCTCTCGGACGCCCAATACCACTCTGCGAAGTCGAGCATGACGACGAGCCAGACGACGCTGATCAGGAAAAATAGTCAGTCATAACGAGGTTGACCGGCTACCGGATACGCCCCACTGGCGTATGATTCGACCAGCAGCAACTCGTTTCACATGTTGCGAGGGTGCGCCCTGAATTGGAGCGCCCCGGCAGTCTGCCTTGGTTGCCAGTGTTCTACCTGGCCCTCGCATGTGTTGCTCGACTCGGGGAGGTACGGATGACGGTGTACGTGTCTAATCCGGCTGAACCGGTTGTTGACGAAAATGGATCCTACGGAGGGTTCGCTGAGGTCGCTCGTCGGCTCACGGAACTCCACCCGGAACGCTCTCGTCCTTTCAGCCGTCAGCTGGTCAATCGCTGGTATACACATCGCGAGTACAACGCGATGCCAGAGAAGGTTCCCGTCCGCAGGGACGGGAAGGTGGTCGAACTCTTCGATCTTCGTGAAGTCGAAGAGTGGCATAAGACCTACCGTCAGCACCGGCGTACGACCAGTCCCGCTGACCGCCCCCTGGGCGGCGTCATGGAAACCATCCCTGATTTCCCGCCCCCTATCGACACTATCCCGCTGTTCCAGGTAGACAGCCGGGGTGAGATAGCAAGCTGACCCTCCGGGGTCCGCACAGGAAAGAGCAGCGCGATGCGCGGACACAAGCCTGGCCCAGTGTTCTGGTGTGGCACGTTCGTGGTGGGCCTCATATCTCCTGGCCGTGGTAAGCGGCGCATCCATGCACGTATGGATGCGCTGCACAGCCAGTGGGTGGAGAGCGAGCGTCACAACGCCTCGCTCAACGAGGCTTTGATAGACCGTGACAACAAACTGGAGAAGCTCACCAAGTACGTCGTCAACGTGGAGACCGAGCGAGACCAGCTCGGGCGCGCCCTGGAAACCGCCCTTGAGGCGAACCGTCAGAACGCGCAAGCTCACCGGAAGAACACCGACGACTCCAGTGCCGCGCAAACCGTTCCCCTGCCACGTGTAACCGCTCCCACGATAAGGACGATCAAGCGTCCGGCATGGGCTGTCGGTACGGACCCGGCGAAGTTCCCGGGACTGAACTGAGAACTCCCGCAATGGAGTTGACAGAGTCCGAATAACTGATAGTTTTAGGGACATCGCACGGCAGGTGCGAAGGAACTCCGGTTACTTCTTCACTGCAAATGAAGACGAGAGGGTTCGACTCCCTCGCTCCGTTCGCGGAGTGCGTGGCGGCTAGTCTGTTACCGGGTCCGGCTTGATCTCTGCCGTGTACAAAGTTTTCTGTCTGGTGCGTAGGTGACGAGTTCTTCGCCTCTTAAGCGGGTGGTTACGGGTTCGAGTCCCGTCTGGGGAGGGAACTCCTCGGTAGCTCAACTGGCAGAGCACCTAATGTCCGCGTCTCCGGTCTGATCTCAGACAGTGTTCGTTGACAACTGAATACCAGCGCCTGGTGCGTCGACACCACGGGTACTTCTTTCGGTGAAATGACCCCGTATCGTCATCTTGATCTCAGGCGCGTAGACCATGTGTCCGGTGCGCAGGCAGCACTTACTTCATTGGAATCTAGGGTCACGGGTTCGAGTCCCGTCAGGCTGGTAAAACAGCCAGTAGCTCAGCTGGTAGAGCATAGGTACAAGTCGTGCCGCCGTCTTTGATCTCGGACACACATGTGTGATGCCTGGTGCGTTGTGCAGCGGTTCCTTCGTGGTTCGATTCCATGCGGGGCTCTGATCGGCTCTGTAGCTCAACTGGTAGAGCAAACCGCAGCCGCCCTGATCTCAGGCATACAACTGAACAAGCCGGTGTAGCTCAGCAGGTAGAGCGCCTCTCTTGTAAAGAGGATGTCGCGGGTTCGACCCCTGTCACCGGCTCAATAATCCTCCGTAGCCAAGCTGGTAAGGCACCGGACTATTAATCCGGCCATCACTGGTTCGAGTCCAGTCGGGGGAGCAAAACGGAACGTGGCGCAGCTTGGTCAGCGCACTCCCTTCGGGAGGGAGGGGCCGTGAGTTCAAATCTCACCGTTCCGACGGCGCGGGTGAGGGGTACCAGCCTTCCGGCTAGATACCGGTTGGGGGTCCTGCCGATGAAAACCCCTCCCGAGGCAGGCTGATCCGGGAGCGCTACCGGGGAGGCTTAGAGAGTGGACCGTACGCAGACGGGATCGTCGGGAGACGACTAGTAGGGCTTCCTCTTCCTACTCTCGAAATGCATGTGTAGCTCAGTGGTCAGAGCCCCCGCCTGTCGAGCGGGTAGTCGCCGGTTCGAGTCCGGTCACATGCGCGCATGGCGACGATGCATGACGTCTTTCGCCTGAAAAGCGAAAGACAGTTCTCAGTCGCTGGTAAAGAGCCACGGCGTACGACGTGGCTGCGCATGTAACGGAGCAGCGAGTACGGGGACTGCGGGTTCCCAGAAAACTAATGGCCTGGAGGGGACGCCCGCCGCAGGTTCGATTCCTGCCTTGCGCACGACAACAGAACATCAGGTCCTGGTGCGAAGCCAGCGGTTACTTCTCTTCCAAAGAAACCCATCCGCACGGCGCTTTTGATCTCAGGACCGTGAACAGATCACCGGCAAAGACCGGTGCGAAAGGACGGACATGACCAAGTTCAACACGTCCAGCCACCGGGCGCGGCCCGCTGTGGCGCAGGCCAGTAGTCCACTGAGTACGTCTCAGGGCTCCCCGGACACCCGCACCTTCGAGGGTGCGGCGGCCTGGAAGCGCAGCCCGAAGTCGGACCTGTTCCTGCAGGCGACCTCCTCGTTCCATGGCGGGGAGAAGACGTTCTACGAAGACGGCGACCAGCGTGATGAGACGCTGTGCCAGCTCGCCGCCCAGGTCGCCGTCGAGGACCCGGCATGGTTCTACGAGTTCCTGCTGTGGCTGCGCCGCACCGGCAACATCCGTACAGCCGCGCTGATGTGTGCCGTCGCTGGTGTCAAAGCACGCCTTGACAACCCGCCGACCAAGCCGGTCCCGGAGTTCGCCAGTGGACTGAAGCACTGGAACCGCATGTTCATCGACGCGGTGTGCCAGCGGCCCGACGAGCCGGGTGAGCTGCTCGCCTACTGGACCGCACGGTACGGACGCAGCATCCCCAAGCCGGTGAAGCGCGGGCTCACTGACGCCGTTCAGCGGCTGTACTCGGGCAAGGCGCTGCTGAAGTACGACACCGCCTCCAAGGGCTACCGCTTCGGTGACGTCCTCAACCTGGTGCACGCCGCGCCGGACCCGGACAAGCCGTGGCAGGGCGACCTGTTCCAGTACGCCCTCGACCGGCGCCACCACCCGGACACCGCCGAGCCGCCCGCGTCCAGCCGGACGCTGAACGCCCACAAGGAACTCATGGGACTTCCCGTCGTTGAACGGCGTGCCGTGGTCCTGTCGGCCGGTGGCCGGGAGCGTCTCGCCGAGGCGGGCATGACCTGGGAGACGCTGGCTGGTTGGCTCCAGGGTCCGATGGACAAGGATGCATGGGAAGCCATCATCCCGTCCATGGGGTACATGGCCCTGCTGCGCAACCTGAGGAACTTCGACGAGGCGGGTGTGTCCAACCGAGTTGCCCATGAGATCGCCAACAAGCTGGCCGGAGAAGACGAAGTCAGGCGCTCCCGGCAGCTGCCCTTCCGCTTCTACTCCGCGTACAAGCACGCCCCCAGTCTCCGCTGGGCCAGCGCCCTTGAGACGGCACTGGATCTGTCACTGTCCAATATCCCGCGAATGGTCGGGCGGACACTGGTACTGATCGACAGCTCCGGCTCGATGCAAAGTCCCATGTCCCAGAAGTCCACGATGCAGTGCTACGCGGCGGCCGGACTCTTCGGTGCGGCGGTGGCGCTGAAGAACCGTGACGACACGGATCTCTACCACTTTGCGGACCGTCCTGAGCAGATCGCTGTCCCGAAGGGTGGCAGTGTCCTCCGGCTTCTTCAGCACATTGAGTCGCGCAATGGTGCTGTCGGCTGGGGTACGGAGATCACCGGCTCGGTCCGGCAGACGTACAAGGGGCATGACCGTGTTCTGATCTTCTCCGACGGGCAGACATTCGGGGGAGGGGGCTATTACCGGCAGAGCAGCCTCACCGACTCCGTCCCGGAGAACGTGCCGATCTACCTCTTCAACCTGCACGCGACCACTGCCTCGCCCATGCCGACGGGCAAGGCGGCCCGGTTCGATCTCGGGGGTCTGACGGACCAGACGTTCCAGCAGATCCCGCAGCTGGAGGCGGGGATGGCGGCCCGCTGGCCGTGGGAGGACAGCGACAGCTGATCTGACATACCACAAGGAGGCGCACAGGAACAACCTGTGCGCCTCTTTCGCATCTACCGGAGAGGAAAGAGATACATCGCGCCCCCTTGAGCCTCTTTCAGGGCTAAGGTCTAATGACAAGAAAACGGAAAGAAGGAACACGGCGATGAAAACGAAGAAGAAGAGGCGGCCTGTTGACCCTTCTGTCTATCGGATGAAACCGATGACGGACAACGAGCGTGTCAGCGGGCAGATCTCCAGGGGCGAGGTGCTGGCCGGTCCGGACGCGGCACGGGCAATCGCCCAGCGCATAGAGGAGTCCGGCGGATTCTGGGACCACCCTGCGTACGGGGGCTCCCGGTGAAGCAGGCCGTGCTGTACGACTTCCACGGAACTCTCGCCGACACCCGGGAGATCGTGCACCTCGTCAAGGAACGCAAGTTCGACGAGTTCTACACGGCGTCCCTTTCCTGTCCTCCGATTCCCGGTGTGGTGCTGGCTGCCCGGCATTCTCATCGTGCTGGATACGTCAACATACTGTTCACGGGAATGCGGGAGCAATACCGCGACGGGCTTCTCAACTGGCTGCGGGAGCAGGACGTTCACATCGACATCCTGCGCATGCGGCCGGACGAAAGCCGGGAGAAAGACTTCGTCCTCAAGCGGTCCATGTTCCTGGAAGTCGCCCAGGAGTTCTCCGTCATCCGGGCATGGGAAGACAGTCCTGCGGTCATCGACTTGTGGGCACGTCAGGGGATTCGCGTCGTCACCGTTCCGGGCTGGGTCTGAAAACGAACAATAATTTGACACGCCGATCCCGCATGCCATAGGTTCATCACACGGCAGCGGGATCAGCGCGTTTCCGCTCCATGAAGGATCATGCTGAGATTCAGGAAGTGAAATGACCAAGCTGAACCAGATCGTGGCCGTGGAAAAGGGCCTCAAAGCACGCTCGGCGACTGCGCTCACCGAGATCTACCATGACCTCCAGAAGCCCGCGCTCTTCTCCGGGATCTCCCGGGTGTACAGCCCCATTGATGACGAAGGCGAGAAGCTTCCGTCGGAGGCGACACGCGTGCAGCAGGTTGTGGAGGACCGCCTCCGGGACGCTGCCAGTCACTTGACGCAGCTGTTCGATGTCGTGGCCACCAAGGAGCACGGCAACCTCGTCGCACTGGCGGACGTCAAGGTCGACGGCGAAATCATCCTGCACGGCGTACCGGTTCCGTACCTCCTCTTCCTGGAGAAGCAGCTCCAGGATCTGCGCACCGTCGTACGCAGGCTGCCCACGCTCGACCCGGCAGTGGAGTGGAACCTGGACGACGCGACGGGCCAGTACCGCACACCCCCGGCGGAGACGTCCCGCACCCGGAAGGTCCCCCGGGTCCTGGTGAAGGCGGCGGCCACGGACAAGCACCCGGCGCAGACCGAGGTGTACATGGAGGACGAGACGGTCGGCCGCTGGGCGACGACCAAGCTGTCCGGTGCGGTCACGCTCAAGCGCCAGCAGGAGCTTCTCTCCCGTGTCGACGCCCTCGCGGATGCGGTGAAGGCCGCTCGCGAGCAAGCGAACGGTACCGAGATCACCCAGGTCAAGCCCGGGGAAAAGATCTTCGACTACCTGCTGGCGTAAGCTGTCGGGCACAACTCAACAGTGAGTTCACAGACTCCCGCGCTGGAGCGCGCGGGCGGCCCCGTGAGGGGCCAAGACTGAGGCTCAGGCTCAGGCTCAGCTCATCCGGCACAGCGCAGGTTCAAGCCCTGCCCCGGGCTCTTCGTGCCCGGGTAGCCCAAGTGGTAGAGGCACCGGACAAGCGTCAGGCTCAAGCTCTCGCTCCAGTCTCAGCAACACCGTCGTTCACCTGATCGACCTGACGGATCAATACGCCATGGATGGGAGTTCGATTCTCCCCGCCTCAACTCGATGGGGCGTAGCTCAAAGGCAGAGCAGATGGCGCTGAAACTGAAAACCGTCTCACTGTGCGGGTGATGGAGCGGTACCTAGTGATGGGGCAAATGGCAGCCCGTCGGTATTGAACACCGAAAATTGCTGGTTCAAATCCAGCTCACTCTATAAAGGGGGGCCTCGGCTGGTGACGCCGGGGTCTCCCGCTGGAGTCCATAGCTCAGATGGTAGAGCGGTCGGCTCTTAACCGACTGGTCGGGGGTTCAAGTCCCTCTGGACTCACGGGCGACGGCCGCCTCAGAAACGGCTAGCTCGTCAAGTCCCCCGCCGGGGGCGATGGTGTCCGCTTCAGCCACGGCGGTGCGCTGGAGCGGACACCTTTAGTGACGCAGGTACAGAGGCCCTGCTAAGACGGGCACGGCCCGGGGGATGGGTCCATTGATCGCCTGCGTCACCTCCCCCTCGTAGCTCAGTTGGTGGAGCATCCGGCTGTAACCGGAAGGACGCTGGTTCGAGTCCAGCCGTGGGGACAATCCACAACGATGAACCACAGTTCTTTGGAAGGGGCCCCGTGTCTGAGAGTGCTGAGCCGAAGCTGCCCGTGTCTCCCTTCCCGGTGGTGTCCGGCGGAGAGGGCGTGGACCGCAAGGTGACATGGGCCCTGGAGATCCGTACGGAGGGCAAGCCGTGGCTGATCTTCGGCACCCCGACGGAAGACCGGAAGGCGCTCGCCCGCACACAGAAGTTCCGGCGGGACAACTACCCGGACGAGCAGCACCGCGTCATCGTGTCGGTGGTGGTCCGGTTCGTAGAGACGACGGACGACGACAAGATGTAAACGCCGGATAGACAAAAGAAAAGCCCCTCCCCGTGGAATACGGGAAGGGGCTTTGTTTTGCCTTTACGCGCTATAATCCGACCATGATCAGTGATCCGGGGAGTCTTCGTGCGCGCCTTGGTGCCAGCACGGAGCATGCATGGCGGCTGTACTGCGCTCTTGAGGTAATTGTCCCGTATCGCGAGGCTCTTCGGCCCGATCGGGAAATGATTAGCCGTCAACGTCTTGTTGCGTCGACTATACCGTGGAATACCGGGGCAGCGGAACTCGTGCTCGATCTTCATGAAGAGAGCCGACGGCTTGAAACCCACCTGAAGGAGAAGGTCTCAGGTGCTCTGGGCTCCCGGCGGGGCGGGTCTCACGACAACACCCGCTACGCACTCAGCTCGATCAGTAGTCTTGCCGAAGCGGTCGACGATACGACGGTGCTCGGCATTCTCAAGTCCCTGTCCCGCTGGACCCGCAGGGCGGAAGCGTTCTTCGTTCCGGAGAAAGGGCTTCACCGTCTGCCCCGGCAGCCCAAGGAAAAAGAAGCACGCTGTCCTTGGTGTTCGTACCAGACTATGCGCTGGCACCCGTCCACAGGGATCGTCGTGTGCGTGAACCCGCACTGCGTCACGGACCAGGACGTGCGTCCTCGGTGGTGCGCGGATTTCGTGGTGAACGACGAGGGCCTGGAGTTCAGCTGGCGTGAAATGGAGACAGCATGACACGAGGGTGGACGTCGGTCAGCCTCCCGCTGGTCGGCGACGACGAGAAGCTCTGGACCGTGGCCCAGGCGGCTACGCTCCTGGGACCGCCACGGCTGTCGGTGAACGAGGTCCGGTACCTGGTACGGATAGCCCGCATGGAGCCGGTCGGCAAACGCCGCACAGCCGCACACGGAAAACCCGGGCGGTGTGCCCGCGTGTATCAGGCGGCACAGTTCATTCAGGCGTATGAGGATCTTGCGTGACGCTGTTGCGCTGCTCGTGCTCCTGCTCGATCTCTTCGAAGAACTCATCGATCTCGGCACGCGCCTGCTTCTTGCTGCGCGACCGGAAGTCTCCGGTGTAGTCGGTGCCGTATGTACCGGTCACCTTGATCCAGGAGTTGTTGCGCATCATGCGGGCCATGACGACACCTTAGGCGTACACCCGGCGCTGGGGGTCCAGTCCGGCAACCAATGGGGTAGGGGATTCCGAGTCCGGCGG
>JACCDR010840292.1_pt1 | contig 38509 bp, 47 predicted proteins | sample 7446431 | NCBI WGS metagenome assembly JACCDR01 (sample SAMN15323443, study PRJNA562643) | freshwater metagenome | isolation source: river surface water | place: USA:Blue River Watershed | collected 2017-08-17 | reverse complement strand
TGTTTCCATCAATGATGTTGATGTTTGTGTTTGCACCAGTGTCAACATCACCATTGATGATGATTTCATGAACTGATGTTTCATATGCAGCAGTGAGTTCACCCATGACATATTCAGCAATGTTGATCACTGAATCTTCAAGAAGCTCATCTGAATAGTAGATTGTGACAATGAGTGTCTTTGCTTCAAGAGAAACAGAAGCTGTTTTTGCTTTCTTGTTCTCACCAGCAACTGCACCACCTGTTGGAGCATTTGAATTTTCAGTTGTTCCAACCATACGAATTTTAGCACCACGAACTGGAAGATCAAGAGTCTTGGCAGTCATGGTCTTGATAGTTGCACCCTCAAGGAGTGATCCATCAACCTGAAGCCGCTCAATAAGTTCAGAAGAAAGAACAACTTCCTGAACAAATTCTTGACCAAATCCAGCTTGTCCAGTTGACATTGCTTCATTGGCATTGGTCTTGAGGAACTGTTCACCAGTCATATCAAGGAGTTGTGACACAGAGTGTGTCTCACCAGAGTTCTTGAGGGCATTTGCAAAGTCAGTGAGCATGTCACCGCCTTTCTTGTTCACATGCATTATAGCAATTGCATTATAGAACAGTGCTTCTTTTGGAGTCATAAAAGAGAAAATAAGAGAAATAAAAATAGAGAATTACTTTGTGATGTATTTTTCACCAAAGTCTTCAAGTGAGTTGACTTCAGTTGCTGGTTCATCTGTCTTCTCAGGAACATCAACCTGATTGACAACAGTTGCAAGATTTTTTCTGTCCTCTTCCCTTTTGCTGTTTATGGCATCAGTCAGAGCCTTTTCATGATCACTGTTGAGCTTTGCAATTTCACTTGCATGATCTTGCTTCATCTTCTCAATTTGATTATTGAGAGAATCAACAGTGTTCTTGAGTGTTTCAACATCATTGGCAGCATCTGTTTGAACAGAATTTGTCACTGTTGCTGGATCAACACTATTTCCAGCACCACCATCAGTTTCACTTCATGTTGCTGCTGCTTCAGATGCTGGGGTATCTGTTGCAGAAGAAACAGTTGGTGTGTCTTCTGGTGAGTTGTCCTTTTTGATCTCTGGATTTTCCATAGTCAAATTGTTAGAGGATAAATTCGCTTGATTAGAGCCTGTCTTTGAATTTTTATACTCTTCTGCAATCTTTGAGAAAGAATTGCTTATTGAGTTTTGCACTGCAAGTGCCTTTTCGTTGCTTCCAATGGTGACCATTGAATTTTCTATCATTTGAGCTTTTGTGATGATCAATGTGATGAAATCATTTGCATATCACCAGAGAGACCAAAACACATTTTCCCAACCATACTTTTCTTCTGCTTCATCTCTTGTCAGTCTGTTTCCAGTGTCATTCTCTTCAAACATATATTCAACTGTGATTGCTCAGGTTGAGATTCCTGAGACATATCCATTCTTGATCTGCTTTGCATGTCTTGGTTCAAGTGTGTCAAGGTCAACATAGAACAGTCAATTGAGGTTCTTTTCCTCATCAAGCCAAAATTGAACAGCATGTCCAATTGCACCATAGTATTGATCATGTTGCCAGAGAATCACAGGATTCAGTGCATATGAATCAAATATCCAGCCTGTCTGATCATACTTATATGCATTTCTTGAAGCTTCTCATGCTGCATAGTTTTGTGAAACTATACCCTTGAAGACAATCACATTTTCTGATGTTGGAATTGCCTTTCAGGTCTTCTTCACCTTTGAAGCATCAATCTTCATGCTGAGGATTGAATCAATTGCTGATTGATCGAGCTTGTCACAGGTCATTGGAAGATCAAACCTGTTTTCAGTGATGTTTTTTTCTGTTGGATTCATAATGATGGATTATATAGAGAAAAATGACTTTTGAAAATTATTGATTGGATTGAGTGTTTGTCTGGTCTCAATTTTGCTGCTGGTCTTGTGGTTGCTGTTCCTGTTTTTCTGAGAATGAGTCTCATCATTCAACAGGATCATATTGAAGAATTTCTCTTGCTTCATTCCTTGTGACAACACCTTTTTCAAAAAGCTTTGTTGCAAGGTCTGATCTGATTGTGAGTGTTCTGACATTATCTTGAAGAGTCACATATGAATATTCAGGTCAGAAGACTTGCTGGAATATTCCTGTCATGAACTCATCAATCATCTTTTCTTTCTCTTCAATTCTGAAATAGTATGTTTCAGATTGAACATTTCCAACACTCTTGTTTGAAGTCTCAGTGATTCAGAGAATATCTTTGTTGACCTCATAGACTGCACACACCATGTCCAATGTGAACTTTCGTGTGTTGATGAATTCCATGTCTGAAATCTTGTCTTGAACCTTGATCACATCTTTGACACCCTCCCACACAGATGTTCTGTGTCTCTGCTTTCCTCATGTGTACTTTCCAGACTCAAGAACCTCTTTCAATTGCTTCTTCACCTTTGCTGCTTCAGCTGCATCAGTTGGCAATGAATATTCAGGATCAAGGACAATCACAGAAGCTGGTGTCTGATTATTCCTGAAGAATGCAAGGTTTGAATCTCTTGCTTCCTTGTCAGTCTCAAGGTCAATGAAGAGTGATTCCATCTTTGATCTTCCAACACATTCATATTTCAAGTCAGTGTCTCATCTGAGGTGATGAATCTCATCTGGAAGAAAATATGATCTGAACCCATTGATGTTCTGAACATATCAGAGAATTGTTCAGTCTTTCTGCATGATTGGTTTCACATATCTTGGATCAAGGATTTGAAGCCCTGTCACCTTGTTTCCATCTCTTGCAATATACACATATGCATTTCCAGTCACTTCAAAATCTCTGATGATTCTCTTGATGAACTGTCTTGGAGTGTATCAGATGGAAGCTTTTATGAGTCTTTTATATTCATCAAGCGGTTGTTCTTTCTTGTATTTCCTCACCTCAAATCAGTGAGAACCAACATCACTTTCAATTCTTCAGATCACAGCAGCAATATATGGATTTCTCTCATAGAACTCATAGAAAACAGAAAGAGATGTTGCATTCACAACATCAATGGTGCTGATCGAAAATCAATTGACTGTTGGTTTCGATTTTCAAGCATTTGTGAAAAGTCCTGTGAAAAGTGACATATTTTGAAGATTATTTGAGAAAATTATATTGTTTTTTCTTCTTTCTGAAAGATTTTTTCACTTTGTGCTTTCTCATCAATCTTTTTGATCAGCTCTCTGAGTTCATCATCATATTTGTATTTATTGAATCAGAGCGGATCAGCAACAAATTTCTTTTCTGTCCTTGCAGCTTTTGCAGCTTCTGAGTGTCTGTCACCACCTCTTTCATCTGTGTTGAGTTTTGACATCAGATAGTTTTCAGTGTCTCTGAAATGTGCTATGATAGGGAAGCAGTATTGATCCCACTTTCAGTGAAGATGTCAGTTTCAAAGCTTGTGTCTGACCAGCTTCAAAAAGACTGTGGTTCTCTTCCATGCAAGAGAAACTTTGAGTGTGATTTCTGCTTCTTTTTTCATATAGCAAAATGGTGAGTGAATAAATTTGAACCTTATCAGACAGAAACTGTTTTCTTTTTGAATACCTTTGAAAGTCTCATCATGAAGAAATAGCGGATTCCATCAATTGCATGGTTGAATGCATCAATTGGTTCATTGAGCTTCTTTCAGTTCTTATCAACAGCCCATGTGTAGTTTCTGAATTCTTTCTTGATGTTTCAGCTTCTTGAGGTGATCAGAAGTTCATATTGCTGCATTGCATTGATACCAAACTGAATTGAGTCAGCACCTTTGACCACTGGTTTGATGTTCCATCATTCCCTGTGGATCTCATCAATTGATTTTGGTTCTGAGGAATCAGAGAATATTTCTTTTGATTTGCTGATTCAATTTTCTTCAAGCAAACCAACAATGGATTTCAAGCGGTCTTCTTCTCTCATGTACACATTCATGAGACCTGTTTTGTATATGATTTCATCAAGAATGATTTTTCCATTCCATTCATATATTGCTGTCAAAGCGGTTGGATCATTGGTATATCAAAAATCCATTCCATATCAAAGCAGATTTGCTTCTGGTGGTACTTCCTGAATGTCACCAAACTTGAAGATGACTCACTCAAGACCAGCTCACCACAATCACTTTGCATAGATGTTGTACATGTTCGGATTGGTGACCTTGAGTCTTTCCATCACTTGCAAATATTCATCACCAACCCATCTATTGTCCAGAAAGGTTGAGTGACAGAGTTCAACATGCTCTGTGATTCAAAAAGACCAGAAATCAGTGTTCAACCAGTGCAATTCATCAATTGGATTGAATGTGCATGTGATCTGCATTTCTGGTTGTCATCTCAAGCGAAGATCAAGTTGCTCAAAGTCTCTCTTGTGAAACTCTGTTGCTTCTTCAAGCCACACTCTTGAAACTCTTCTGATTGATTTGATTTTCTCTGGATTATCCATTCACCTGAACATAATGTCACTTCCAGTGAGATTGTTTTTGATATACATTGGTGATTTTGTGATGCTGAAATGTTCAGATAATCACCAGAGTTCAATGATTCAGACAAGTTCTGCAAAGACAGATTCTTTGATTGTGTCTTTGACCTTTCGCATGGCAAGCAGCCTGTTTCATGGTGTATATGTCTTGATGATTTCCTTTTCAGCTTCAAATGTACTCTTTCAGCTTCCAGAACCTCACATCATAAAAATATACCTCTTTTTGTTTTTCAAAAGAGGAATATATTTTTCATTGTAAAGGTCACGAGATGAAAAGTCAATTGATTCAAGTGTTTGCATTATTCAGGAAGTTTCACAACAAGGTTGAGTGGTTTTCAATCAGTGGTCACATCAGTTTCTGTCTTGTCTTTGTACCCATGACAGTTCTTTGCAATGAAGATTGCAAATTGTGGATTGTAGTGACCAGAAAGAGCATTTTCCACAAGGATTGATTCTTGTATTTGTCTTGCCCTCTTTATAGCGTCGGAAAAGTCAGGATATTTGAGCTTTCAAGCAAGTGAATTTCCCTCTTCATCAATCTCTTTTGTGTCTTCTGGATATGTAGCTTTTTCCCACTCATACAATGTGTCTTTGTGAACTCAGATGTTGAATGCAAATCTTTCAATGGTTGGATATGTCTCAGTGAGAACAACATGCTTTTCTGTTTTGAGTCAACCAGTTCTTCATGGATTGTCCTTGTTCTGATAATATGTTCTATTGATTGCAACCTCATGAGAAGATCGAGACATGAAATCAATCAGCATTCATGCAAACTCTGGTCTATACTTTGTAGGTCTTCAGAATGAAGCAACATTGAGCTTCACAAGGTCTTCTTGTTCATTCAATGCATCAACTGGTGATTCGTCTTCAACTTCTGAGATTTCTTTGATGTCTCTTTGAACCATATGTGGAAATATTATGTGATAATCATTGAGATATTATTCAGAATTTTGCTTTTGGCAAATTATGAGAAAGGTTTCTCAGCTGCAAGTGTCTTCCTGATTCCTGAAAGCACTGGTGGATAGACATTGAAGAAGACATCTTCTGGAAGCTTCACAATGACTCTGAAGATTCACTCTTCCTTTGTTGCTGGTTGGTGGAATATGTGTGCAGTGAACTCATCAATGAAAATGTTGATTCCATTCTTGAATGCAAGCTTCATGAAATGATCATTGCAGATGAATTGATCAGCAATGCAGTCTTGGTCAATATCAATTCAAACCACTCTTTCAATATGGTTCAATACTGGTGAGAACTTATTCTCAGGGTGAATTCAATGTCTCTGACTGTATGGAATGTATGTTTCTTGATTCAATTCTCTCTCTGAGGAATTGTTGACGGTTGAACCATTCTCTTGGTGCATATTTTGGATCAGGTGAAGAAATAATTATTTGATGTGGATTGATGGTTTGCTTTGTGTAGTGCATAGAGCTATATGATGCAGAAGTCATCTTTCCAGTTTTCCTTGACTCATTCAAATCAAACCAGAAAAAAGCATATAAGAAGAAGAATGAATCAGAAAGGGTGAAGCACTCTCATTTTGATTCTTTTGATGTATGATCATTGAAATTTTTCTGACTCTTCTTTCTTGAGTCTCAATGATCATGTGAAATAGAGAATCTTTCAGAATGTTCAGAGATCAAATTCTTTTGTTTTCTTGGTGTCAAACATAGTGGAAAAGTTAAGGGTTTTTGATTATAGGGTGAATGCACATTCCTCAAATGTAGCTTCAACCAGTTTTGTTGCAGCTTGCTTCAAGTCTGTCATGAAGCTTGATGTGATAGTCATTGAGGAAAATCCAGATCAAGAAGATCATGGAAGCAATGAAGAGGATTCTTTATTTTGTGAACATTTGGTGGAAAAGTTATTGTGTAAAGTGTGGAAGCCATCTTTCAAAGCAGCTTCTTTCATAGTCCTTGTCAAGTCTCTCTCATTTCATCTTTCCTTTCTCAGCACTCTTCAACCAGCATGCAAACATTTGTTCTTTTGTGAAAAGTTGTTCAGACATATGTGGATTTTTAGAAATTGTCATCAGTTGGAAAGTCTTCAACAGTGATTGATGAATTCTTTGTCTTTGAAGCATATCATGGTTCAGAATCTCTCTGAGCATTTGGATTTGATGAAAGCAGAATGACTGAGTCTGCAACAATTTCTGTTTTATATCTTTTCACTCATGCTGCATCTTCCCATGATCGAGTTTTCAGGTATCATTCAACATACACTTTCTTTCACTTCTGCATGTAGTTTTCAGCAATGTCAGCAAGTCACCGCCATGCAACAATACTGTGATATTCAACCTCTTCTTGCATCTGATCTTGCTTGTCTTTCCATTTTCGGTTTGTGGCAACTGAGAATGTTGCAACCTTTTGTCCGTTCGGTGTTTCTTTGATTTCAGGTTCAGCGGTGAGATTTCAGATGATCTGAACTTTGTTGAGGGAATTTCACATATTGTGGAAAAGTTAGAAAAATATTGAAAGGATTTCTTGAACCTTGTTCTGAGGAACAGAAAGGATTCTTTGCCATTCTTCAGGTGTGATTCTTGTTGGGTGATAGACTTCAGGTTTGAATTCTTTTTCTGAGAAAAGCTCAGATTTTGTGACTCATTTTTGAGTTCAACTTTTGTAAAAAGTCACATGAACTGTTCTTGAATCTGTCATGTGACTATTATATTGAAATTTTACTGAAAGCAAAACATTTTTTTGCTTTTCTTGTGGTGTTTACTGGTGATTTTGACACCAGCATTTTTGAAGAACATTTTCTGTTCTTTCTGTGCTTCTTTTTTGATGTTTTTCATGTTGCAAAAGGTGAAAAAATGAATATATTCATTTCAAGGCACAAATTGTGTCTTTTTGTCGTGTTCAATATTATATCTTCTTTGAACTCAGAATATTGTTGATCATGGAAACATAAAAAGCAACCTTGTCAGAATGTTCATGAGTTTTGATCTCATGAAATTCTCTGAGAATTTTTTCAAGCTCTTGTCTTCTGTAAAGAAGAGCATTTGTTCTTTCTCATAGCTTGTTGATCTTGATGAGATTTCTGAGTTCTCTATCAAATCATCATGAAATGATTATTCATGCAAGAATGAATAATGTTCAGAGAAAGAGGAGTATTGCAGCAGTAGACATATTATTTTGATAAAGCATCAAATATTGAGATACCAACTCAAATGACTTCCATTGTGTCATGAACTTGCTTTGAGTCTTCCAGATATTCCAGAGATTTTGCCTGTTTCTCAGCTGCCTCAAGCTGCTTTCTTTGAATTTCAAGCTTCTCTTGCTCAATCTTGAGTGCTGCTTCTTGCTGTCTCTGTTCTGGTGTCTTTGCAAGCTCAATTGCCTTTTCAACCTCAATCTGTTTTCTTCTCTCTTCTTGAGCGGTTTTCTCTCTCTCAATATTCATTTGAATTTCTGCATCAAGTCTGACTTTTCTTTCATACTGACATGATTCATCACATGTTGTACATGATGAGAGAAGCAAGAGCATGAGTATTGTGAAAATAATTTTCATATGTGGAAAAAGTGAAAAAATAATGATTCCATTCAACCATATTGCTGACTTCAGCAAGATGGTTGTGTGCAATAACTATTTCTTTGCTGCCTTTCGCTTCTGAGAAGCTGTTGCAGTCTTCTGGATTCTTGCTGCTTGAGCTTTCTTCTCAGCATTCTTCTTCTTGAGAGATTCAGAGATTTTTTCTCTGTGTTCAGCAGAAAGTGGAATTCCTTTTGTAGTTTTCTTTGTAGGTTTCAACCAGTCTGGAATTTCATTTGCTTCTGGTGTTTTGTATGTTTCATCATGATCTTTGCAAGTTGCCTTGTGAGCTTCAATTGACTTGTGAAACTCTTCCATTGACTCACTGAGCAAATCAAAGACTGTTGGTCTTGTGTCCTTGAATGCAAGAATGAATGCACAGAACACCAGAGCTTCACCAGCAATCATGAATCACTCTTGAAGTGAAAATCATGGAAGTTGATTGATGTGATAGTCTGCAAGAAGATAGACTATTCAGAGAGTGATCAAGGCATTGAATGAATACCTGATGAATGTGGGAAGAAAAGTGTGACTTTTCATATGTGGAAAAGGTGAAAAAATAGAATTTCTCTCAATGAGAGAGTGAAGAAAAGATGTCTTTGCTTCACCCTCTCTGTGAGGGATTGACTATATACCAAAGTCAATGAACCGCTTCTTTCGGCAATTCTCTTGATTGATGTATATATCAAAGATGTTTCCTTTGTAGAACTGGACAAGCCATGTATAAGGAAAACACTGTGGAACAAGCTCAAATGATTGAGTTGTCACATTGAATCCACGAGTTGGTCAACCACCACATGCAAGACCAGTTGCACATGTCAGAGCTGGTGCAACAACACCAGTGCTGGTGCTTCCTGAAAGTGTGCTTCCACTTGATGTACTTCCAGTGGAAGTTGAACCAGTTGCAGCAGATGCAAGTGAAACTGATGCAGCGGCAAGCACGAAAAGTGCAAATATGTATTTCATAAAAATGAAATTAAGGATAAAAGATGAAGATGAATTTTCTTCAAGATACCCTCTCAGTGAAAGAGCATCATTGAAAACTATTCAACAGAAGCAAACATTTCTTCCAGCTTCTTGACTGTGCTTTCAAGCAGAAAATAATTTTCCATTCAAATTCCTCTCTTTCAGTCTTTGAATAGACTGATGTGACTGAATGAAATTCATGTTTCTTCATGCAGTGTCTTGAGAAAGTTTTCATGCTTTCCAGAGAGCTTCTTGATTCTCTTTCTGAGTTCTGTGATTTCTGGTGGTGTCTTTGGTGACATAGTGTTGATGTAAAAAATTATTTCTTGAGGTAAGCTTTGAACCCTGATTCAATCTGTTCTTTTGGAATGAATCATGACTTTGGATTGATTGAAACTTGTCAATCAATCATGATCCACTGACCAATGTGAATCATGTATTTCTGGAACAATTCACCATTCTGAATTCTTTCTTTCTCTTTCTTGTCTCTTTCTTCTTTGGTGGTGATCTTCAGTTTTCTTGATGTCTTTGCAACCATATGTGGAAAAGTTAAGGTTTAGAATGGACAGTCAAGCCCTTTGAGTTTTGGAAGCAAGAATTTTCTTGGAATTCACAATCATCATTCTTTCTCTGGAAGCTCACAGAATCTGAGAATCTTTTCAATGTACTCTGTGAACTCTATTGTGTCCAGATCAGCTGTTGACCTCACAACCTTGTGTGGTTGAGGGAACATTCTTTCTTCAGAAAGGAATCATGCAGTGAAGAATTCATGCCAATCATCTTTTGTCATTCAGAAGTCAGTGTTCTTGATAAGAAAATCAATAATTGACCAATACCATGAATTCTGATCAAGACTTCTGATTGCTGTCTGAGACCTCAGAACCAGTGAATATGCTCAGAGATCGAGTGAGTCAACAACATCTTTCATTGATTGACTTGATTTGACTCACTCTGCTGTTTTGATGAAATCTATTGTGATTTTTTTCATGTTATTTCTTGAAAGTTCAAACTTTGTGAAAGAATACTCTTCATTCTGGTGTGTCTTCCCACTTCCAATCTGCTTCTTCCTCTTTCTTGTATCAGATTGATGCAAGAAACTCTTTGTATTTCTTCTCAAGAGCAAGTTTCTTTTCCTCTTTTTCTTTCGCTTCTGCTTCCTCTTGTTTCTTCTTTTCCTCAGCAGCTTTCTTTTCCTCAGCTTCTTTCTTGAGTCTTGCTTCAGTCTCTTCAGCAGCTTTCTTTGCAGCTGCTGCAATCTCTTCTTGCTTCTTCTGTTCAGCTTCTTTCTGCTTTTGTTCATCTTCCTTTTTCTTGAGTGCAGCTTCTCTTTCTTCCATTTCCTTGTTCTTTGCTGCAATTTCATCTTGCTGCTTCTTGATCTCAGCTCTCTTCTGATCGAGTTCACCAGAGACTGTCTTGAGTATTTCTTCAAATACTGAGTCTGCTGAATCCTCAAAAGCTTCTTTGGTGATGACTATTTTTTGAAGTTCATTTGAATAGTATGCTTGAAGTGCTGGTTGCCAGAAGAGTCACATTTCATTGATTTTATTGATCCTTTCTTGTTTCTTCTGTGCAGCTTCTTCAGCAGCTTTCTTTGCTTTCTCAGCTTCCTCAAATGCTGTTTTCTTTTCGGAAAGAAGAGTTTGGAAATCTGATTCTTCCATGATTTTCAGATCAAACAAATCATGAATGTATCAGTATTGTGCAAGCTCTTGAACTCTCTTGTTTGCAAGCTCTTCTTGCTCTTTTCGCTTTCGCTCTTTCTCTTCTTCCTCTTTCTTCTTCCATTCTTCCTTTTTGGCAATGAGAATGTCTTCTGTTGGTGTTATGAGTGCAAGAAGCTCTTTTTCAGCTGCTGTGACTTGTTTGATGAACTTGTTTGCACTCTCTCTGATTGCAAGTCATTGATCCTTGATTGCATTTCTGGTGTCTCTCAGTTCAATTTGAGCTTCATGAACTTTGTCATATGAAGCCTTGTCAACAATCTGAATTTCTGTTGCTGCTTTGTGCTTTTCAGCAAGTGCAATCAGCTCTGCTTTTTTCGGATTGAATTGATCCATGTTCAGAGTCTCTGAACCAGTTTTTGTGTCTTGTGACATAGGTGGAAAAGTTAGTTATAATTTACAGGGATTATATGCATATTTTGCTGAAAGTAAAATCTTTTTTTACTTTTTGAATGGATTTCATATATGAAGAACTCAGTGTTCATCATAGAATTGAGGTGTGATTCACTCTGAATCAAGATATTCACACATCTTCTTGAACTCTGGTTGCTCTCTTCACCATTTTGAAACAAAGTGGAATTTTGAATATTGCTTCCTCTCATAGAGAAATTGACCTCAACACATCTCTGATCACAGACTTTTTGAATCTCTTCATTGTCTTTCCCAGAATGCTGATGTTCAGCAATTTTCCCTGTTCCTGACAGCCCATTCACGAGAATGAAGCAAATGACCATTTCAGTCAAAGATGAATGTTTCTGCAATGGAAAAGATTCAGATGAATTTTCAGTGCATGTGATACTCATACATCAATCAGACTGGAAAATCTTCTTTGCATGGTGTTCATTTCCTTTCACACTTCAGTGCATCAAAAAATGAAGAATATCTGGTTTTGCAGATTGAGCATTCGTATTGAAGAACAAGTTTCATATTTATGAAGTTATTTTGAAAGTATATTGAACAGGTTTTTGACTCATCTTCACCGCTTCTTTGTCTTCATGTTGATGAACAGTCAGGTGGTTGGATAAAAGTCAAAATGTTGAACTCTGACATGGAAGCTGTATTGACTGAGGATTGTGAATTCAATTCACTTTTCCTTGAGGAAGTTGAGTGACCATTCAGCATTGCTGAGTTTCTTCAATCTTCTCTCTTCCTTGATTGCTTTCCAGATTTCTGAATCTGAGACTTCTTCTCAGTTGTTGATGTAGTCATCAGACCATGTTCAGTCTGGATTGCATCTTCAAGTGATCAGGTCTTCTGCTGCTTCTCACATAAGGTGGAAAAGTTAAAAAATACAAATTTAATCCTCTTTGACAAAAGCTGTGTCAAAATCAAACTCATTTCAGAATGCTGGTGGATCAAATGTGATTTTTGTTCAAGAACACCAGAGCTTGTGAATAAATTTTTCAACCAATCAGAGTCTTGAAACATCAATTGTTGAAATTTCCCTGTCTTTGTATATGCGAGCAAAGGAAACTGAGAATATTCATTTTGTTTCTTTCGATATAAGAAACCTGACAGAACAATCATTTTTTGATGTTCCTGTTTCTGAATCTGTGAACACCTCAACCCATCAATGTCTTGCATTATACTGAGCAAAGAATGAAACTTCTTCTTCCTCTCAATATTCTGCTGCATCATATGCAATCTGTTTGACTTCATCAAATAGATCATCAAGAGAGATTGAATCTTTCTCATATTTCTTTCAAACAACATCAGAAACAAGCTCAAGTATTGGTTCAACAGAATGTGTCTGTGAAAGATGGTTGAAATGGTTCTGAATTGCTGTTGCAATTGTTCAGTTGTAGTCAACAAGCTCAAGTTTTGACAGATCAAGTCAGACTTTTTCTGAAAGAACTGATTTGACTTGTTTTGCAGTTTCTCAATACCTTGCAAAGAGTTCTTGCAGTATTGCATCAATCATACATTCAACATGCTTGTTGATTGATTCTGGAAGTTTTTCTTGAATGTATTTTTCAAGTTGCTGGTTCACTATTTTTTGGAAGTCCATATGTGGAAAAGTTAAGAAGTGGAAACTATTTGCTGAAAGCTGATCTGATCTCTTTGATTCTTGCAATACCTGTCTGGAATCCAGCTTCAAGTTCTGCAAACTTCTTTGGATCAGGGAAGATTCTTGTGACAAGAAGAGATTGTTTGAAATTCGGATTGTAGAAAGCCAAATCCCACCATTGTCTTTTTGTCACCCAGAGATTCATTTGAACTTGCCAAACATACCCTGAGTCAAGATTCTTTTCAATACCATCAATGATCATCTTGAAGTGTTTCACATCATTCTGACACTTGATTTCAAGCCCTCATTCTTCTCAGACAAGCCCATCTGGTGAGCAACCTATGAACTCATTGTATTCAATGAATGAAACCTGATCAACAGTGACCATGTTTTCAAGCTCATAGATTCCTCTTGCAAGTGGTTCAAGCTCATTCCCTCTTGCTGTGTGTTCATTTGAATAGACTTCTTTTGGTGCTGAAGAGAATGATTCAGCCATCATTTCAATGATGTATGTCTCAAGCCCTTTTCAGTTGTTTCAGATTGCTTGAGCATTTGAAGCTGTCATCTTGCCTTTTCTGAGGTCAAACCATTCCTGTGACTGCTGCTCAATATCCTTGTGGATTTTCATATGTGGAAAAAATAAGTGATAAAATATGAATTATTCTGGAAGCTCTTCAGCATCTTTTGCTTTCTGTGCAATTATCTCATTCTTTCGTCTGGTGAGGTGTGCAACCAGCTCTTTTCACTTTCCTTCATTTGCCTTGTGGTATGCAACCAGATCAGTGAGAGTGTCAATCTTGTTGATCTCTTCAATGTAGTTTCTTTCAACTGATGTTGTCACATTTGGATCAAAGTTTTCATTGTCTTGCTCTTCAATACCAGTGAATTCATCTTTGAAGTGTGTTGCACATCATTTTTTCATGAGTGTTTTGAGACACATTTCAGGATACCATTTTTCCCATACATGCTGCATTTTTGATGATGCCTTGTGCTTCTCAATATCTGATTTTGAAAGGAGTGTGAGAAATTCACCTCTTGAATTCTTGATGACTACATATCAACCCTGAATCATTTCATCTTTTCGATCAAAAGGATTGTTGATTTTGTGTGAATATATCACTTTTCCTGATTCTTTTGAGAATGAGAACTCATCTCATTTGTAGATCAAGGCAATATCAATCTTTGTTTCAGGATAGAGTTGAATCATCTTGTTTTTATATGCAACATAGTCATATGAAATTCAAGTTGATTGAAGTGTGATATGCTTTCAATCAAAAGTCAATCATTGCTGGTTCACTTTCATGAAGCAGTTTGCAATGAATTCTTCTGTCTTGAATGCCATGTGACCATTCTTCATCTTTCCTGTGTCCTTGTCTTTTTCATCAAGAAGTTCTTGGATATATGAAGCAAAGATTTTCACATCTTCTTGATTGTAGTCCTTGAGAAGTTCTTTGATCTTTGAAACCTGTGGAAGTGCCATATGTGGAAAAGTTAGAAAATGAATTTGAACTGTTTTTTGTCAGCTGTCATGTAGAACACGACCTGTCACCGCTGAATTTTGTGTCAGAGTTTTTCAAGCTTTTCTTTGACTTCCTGCCTGAGCTTCAGGAAGTCTTGCTTTGGAATTTTCTTGATCATACTATTTCAGATTTGTGAAAAATATTCTGAAGTCTGATTCATATGAATCTTCCCATGAAATCTTTCTTGTCTCTCATTCAGATTCAATCTCAGCCCATACATCAAGAACAGTTTTTTCAAAGTCTGATGACGGGTGGTATAGATACAAAGCACAAAGTTGATCTCTGATGAATCAGATTGTGTCTTCAGCCTTGATTCTGAAATTATTGATCAGAGTGAATTCAGACTGAAATCATGGTGTTGGAAGCTCTCGATATTTGATTGAAACTGTGTTCATGGTGGAAAAGTTATGAAGTACAGAGAGTATATTGATATTTTGCTGTGAGTCAAATGAATATTTCACTTTTTATTCATTTCTTTGATTCCAATGCAGTTTTTTCATTGCTTCAATCAACTGTTTGTCCTTTGTTTCATCAGACCAAATGCAGTTGTAAAATTCAAAAATCTCATTGAATTTGTTTGCAAGTGGTTCAGTTTGTTCAAGTTCATCAATTCTTTCTCTCAATCATTCATTTTCTGTCTTTTCGCTTCTCAGTTCTGATCGAACCTCTGAAAGATCAGATTCAAGTGAATTTTCTCTTTTTTCCAGAATATCAATTCTTTCTCTCAGTGAATTGTTCTCAGTTGAGAGTTCATCATACTCATGATCTGACATATTTTTGAAGATTTATTATATAAAATTGTACTCTTTGAAATACTCAAACACCCTTGCTGTTGCTTCAACATCTTTCTTGCAATATGCAATGATTTCTTCATCTCTTCAGTCATCATGGAATTGCTGCACCTGAGAACCATCAATTCAGTCTTTTGAAGACTCTATTCAGAGGAAGTGACAAACAGTGTCCAGACTTGCTGAATTGAATCACATATGCTTGTATTCAGCATATAAGTCTGTTATATACACCATGTCCCACACTTTCTTTCAATACATTCTCAGGTGGTTTGGAATTGCAATTTTGTGGTGCAAAGCCCTCTTCACTATGAATGGAAGATCAAAGCCTTTGATATTGAATCAAACAAGCTCTTTTCATGCTGAGAGTTCAAAGAACTTCTTGATCATGTCTTCTTCAGATCAATCAAGATTGTTGATATACAGTGAATCTTCTTTGTATACTCAGCAACAGATTGTCAGAATCTTGTGATATTCAGGCATGAAATCAAATCTGTCTCAATGCTTCTCTTTGAGGTCTGCATGAAGATTTGGTTGCTCTGTGCTTTGTCTGTGATCCTTTCAGAAGATTGAGATTGTCTCAATGTCAAAAAATAGTGTTTTCATGTGGAAAAGTTGTGAAAATTATTGTTCATCAATGGTGTATCAGAGAAAATGTGATTCTCACTTGAGACACAGAAGAAGATTCTTCAAGAACTCTTCTGGATCTTCTTTGATTGAAACAAGAGCTGCTTGAATCCATTGTTCTTCTGACACAGTTGGTTCATGATCCATGCACATGATTGGGTGAATATTCACACAATAGAATGGATTTGCAAACATTTGTGCAATATCATCTTGAATGATTGGTCTTTCTGACATATGTGGAAAAGTTATGAATAAGGATTCCATTCAAGCTGTTTCCAAAATGGAAAGAGCTTGTGTGCAATTCTTATTGATAATCTGGAACAACCGCTTCTTCAAGTTCGCTTCATTGAGCTTGCTGAATCTCTTCTTTTTGCTGCTCAAATTCGTCTCTGCACTCTGATTCCCATGTGTCCTTTGCTCACACCTCAGAATATACAGAACACTTCAGAGGAATGATCTTTTGATCAAGTGAATAGATTTCTTTCTTGAGCTGGTCAATCTGATCTTCTTTTCACTTCTTCTGATTCCTGAGTTCCTTGAGCTGTGTGAGTCTTTCATCAACAGTCTTGGTTGTGTCTGTTCTCTGAATATATGTGTATGCAGAGAATCAAACTGAGACAATGAGAGCTGCAATGATGAATTTCCATGATGGATTCATGATTTTTTGGAAGAATGATTTCTTCTCTGTGTCCTGAATAGGATTGTTCATATGTGGAAAAATTAGAAATTAAGAGTGTTATAGAACCGCCATTCCTCAAGCCGCTTTGATGGATATTTTGAAAATCCATCTGTGTCACCCCTGTGCCTTGCGAAAATACACCTGAGCATTCTTTCTTGTCCTGAGTTCCTGTGCTGATAACAATTTCATTTTGCTGACATCTGCCATGCTTTACGATTTGCGAACCATTCCATCTGCTGTTTCTCAGTCATCTTTCAACCTCAGTTGACTTCTCTGATCTGGAACAATCAGATGTCACATCAGTTCTTTGAGCAACCTTTTGCTTTCGGATTGAACTGAGATTCATGATTCATGAGTGTCATTGCTGTGACCACTCAAGCCCTGTTCTTGAAGACAGATTTCATGTCTTGAAGCTGCTTTTTGCTTGGAAACCTGAGATTCTTCCATCACTTTGTTCAGTGATAACATGCAGAATATGTCTGATTGAGAGGTTTTTTGATCTCTCAAGTGATCTCATTGATGCATCAGATGATGATTGGGTAGTCCTGAGCAACTATCTTTCAAGTTGATTTTCATTCTGCTGAGAGAAATGCTGATCAACAAGCTGCAATTGTGAATAAAATTCAGAGGAGTTTTGCATGATACATGGTGAGATGTTATGAATAAAATTTGTTATTTGTTTTTTTCGGAAAGGAATTTGTTGATTGCTTCCATATTCTCTGTCTTGAGTCTATAAACAGCAAACTTTCAAATTTTTCTGTCTTCAACTATGTCTGGACAGTGAATTGCAAGGTCTGATGCTCTTGCTGGTCATCTGTGACTGATCCATTCATCTTTTGAATTTCTCTTGCCTACAACTTCCCATGACCACCACCAGATTTTGTCTGGATAGTCAAGAAAGAGTTGCACAACAGTTTGCATTCAAGTGCTGGATTTTTTCTTGTTCCTGTTTTCATACCTGTCTTTCATCATTTTGAAAGAATGTTCAATTTCTGTGATTGAGTGCATAAGGTGGAAAAGTTATTTGCAGAATTCTGGTGCTTTGTCCTGATCGTATGCATAGGCATCACAAGCCATGAAATGTGTTGTCTCTTTGATCTGATTGAGCTTGTGGATTGTCCACATGTGCATTCAGAGTCAGATCAGAGTGAAGATGAGTGTGAGAAGTTGAATGAGTCTGAACATATTTTTTTGAGTTAAGAACCAAAAGCAAAAGAGAATGTGACTCAGACTTGTCAGACTTCTTCCAGACAAATTTTGATCTCATCATTGCTGAGTGGTTTTCTGTGAAGAACTGGTCTTTTCTCAAAGAGAATGTGAGGTGTTTCAACCTGTGATGCATTATGCATATTTGTATTGATAGGGAATAAAAGTGAACCTGTGTTGTGAGACCGTTCCAACGAACTTGTGGAAAAGTTGCCATGTGATCTGTTTTTGTCTCAAGCACAGAATCATTATATTCATATTTTGCTGGAAGTAAAATGATTTTATAAAATTTCTCTAAAATCAAGATCAGGATTGAGTTTCAACAAGAGCTTCTTTTTTATAATATACACAGAATTCTGCTTTGTTGCTTCTGATTTTACATCTTCAACAACCACATTTTGTTCACTATCTTTGTACACAAAATCAGCTTCATATGATACTCAAAGGATTGTTTGACCTCTATGCTTGAAAGTTTCGATCAGAGGAAATTTCACATGACACTGAAGATCAGAGATCAATCATCTCTTTTCCATGTCTCTGAGAAGAACAAATCTTTCAAATTCTTTCTTGGAATCAAAAGTAATTCACATATAGAACTTCTTTGTGCTTCAGTATTTTGATTTTTTGTGCATTTTTATTGGTCTCATGATTGTCTTTGTGAAAGGATAAGATTGAATTTTTCTTCAACAGTTCTTCTGACCTCTGGTTCTGCATATATCTTGTCAAACTCAGAGTGGTGATCTATTCAGCAGACAAGTCAGACATTCTCAAGCAGCAAGCGAAACTGAGGATATAATCATTTTGAGAGTCTATGAGGGAAGCACTGAGGTTTGATCAGCTTTCAGTTGATGAATGCATCTTTCACTTTTGATTTCTCTGGTGTTTTTCATTGAAGAAGACAAACTTCACAGAGCCTGTCACCTGTAATCCATCTTTCTTGAAAGACATCAACTTCAGATCACTCATTCTTCAACCGCTCTTTTTTCTTCTTGCCTATTGGTGCAAGAGGTGTCTTTCTCAGAGGAACTGTTGATTGCTTGAGTGGTGTTCTCTTCAGTTCTTTCCTTTCTGCTTTCTTTGCTTCTTTTTGAGACTCATTCTCATTTTGAATCTTCTTGTGAGGTTGCTTTTTTTCCATTGGCTTCACAGCAAACTGGTCAAAATCCTTTTTCCAGTTCTTCTGTGGCATTGGTGCAACTTTTCAGAAAGCAAGTCATGATTTCCAGTTTTTTGCAGCAACATTCACCGCTGGTGATCCCTTGTTTCATTCTGTTGAAACTGTCTGTTCTTCCTGAGAAGAATCATCTTGAAATGGTTGTTCCATATTTTGAAATTATAGTGAAGAAATATCTTTTTGAGCTGGAATATTGAGTGTTTTTGCAAGTCTTTTCAGAGAATCTTCAAGAACTGTCTTTGCTTTCGCTTCTGCTTGCTCTATGTGATGAAGTCTTGCTTGCTCTCTGAGCTTTGCTTTGTGTCACTCAAGGTGATCATCATGTGGTGTGTGCATAAAATGTGAAAAAAATGTTAAGAATAAAATTGACGAATCACAACAATTTTGAGTCTGTCTCTCTGCTTGTTTGCAGATTCCAGCTTCTGTTCATACATCAGTGTTCATGGTTGAAATTTTGTGAGCATATCAAATCACAGCTTGATTGTGCTGTTCTCATCAATAGCTTTTTCAATCTTCTTCTTGAGTTCTGATTCTTCTGGAAGAGACTCAAACCATCTCATGATTTTGTCATCTTCCCTTTTCTCTGCTGCTTTCTGATTGTCCCAATCCTGTTTTTCTTGCTGTGCTTTCCTTTCTCTTTCAAGTGTTTCTCTCTTTTGTGCTTCATAGTCAACAAAAGGTTTCTTTTCTCATGGATTCTGCTTGATGTAGTCTTTCACAGTCTTGTGCATGAATGTGTTCAATCATCACTCTCTTTTCAGGAATTCTTCAAGTGTCCACCTGTATGAAAAGAATGCATCTGGTCTCAGAAGGACTTCTCAATACACCTTGATTCACTTGATCATTTGATCCTCAGAGAATTTTCAGAAAGCTTTCTTGATTGATTCAAATATTTTTTCTGACTCTTGGTGTTGAATATTTTTTCCAAAACTGTTCCAGTGTTTCAGAATTTCTTTTTCTTTTATATATTTTTTTTCTGTCTCTGTTTCTATTTCTTTTTTATTTCCTTTCCTTTCCTTTCCTTTCCTTGTTCATCATGTGTTCAACACTTGTTCAACATGTGTTGGATTGTCTTCTTGATTTTCCTTTGCTGATGCTCTTTTCTCTGCTGATGCTTTTCATGCATTTTTTCTCTTTTCCCTCAATTCTTCTCTGAATTTCTTGTTCTCAACCACCCTTTTTGAATAGACTTTTCCATCTCATGTGAACACAAAAAGACCAGATGTTGAAAATATGTTCAACACTTGTTCAACACTTGTTCATTCTTTTTCTCGTGAAAAATACCACCTGACAATATTTTCATATTGCTCAAGTGAGATCATTCATGATTCTTCCTGATGCATGGTTTCAATGATGATCCAATACATTCAGACTCATGAGAGTCAAACACCCATCAAGACACTCATCAATTTTGGATCATTGTGAGCATTGTTGTCATGAGGGAAATAGAAAGCTTCTTTCATGTGGAAAAGTTAAGAAAACAAAAACAGCACAGAAGAGCGGTGAAGAACTTCATGTGCTGTTGTGTTGCATATCCTCAGAAGAGGTTTCATTGCTACAAGAGCCATTTTCAAACTATATGCAGAAATAAGAAAGAGTTTCACCGCTTTTTCTCACAGCAAAGTATATGGAAAATCTTTGGAATTGCAAATATTTTGTCTTGAAAGATTCTTTGACACAAAAAATCCCTCTAAAAGAAGAGGGAATTTCAGAACAAAAAATTGTTCATTGTGGCAACTTTTCCACAAGTAATCCACACAGAGAATATATATGAAAACTCACTTTTTGCAAGTTTATATTGCATTGATTCCATCAATGACAGCTTTTGCACCATTCAACCAGACAGCATCTCTGTCTTTCTCATTGTCTATGAATCAGAGTTCAATGAGGAATGCAAGTGGTTTTGTGTCTCTGATGAATCAGAGTCTTCAGAATCTGGTTTGTGTGTCAGGTTTTGCACCTCTGTTTGTCATCTGCATTGTTTTTGCAAGAGCTGCTGACATGACTGATGCTTTCTTCTGAGCATATGAAGATGTTCAATGTGCAAAAACCTCAACACCTGTTCCACCACCTGAGTTCATATGAAGCTCAATGCAGATGTCACCATCAACAGCCCTTTTGTTGATGAATTTGATCCTGTCATCAAGATTCAGTCACTCAGGAACAATTTGAATGACATGATCTTTTGTGGTTCAGAATCACATCTTGAATATTTGGTTGGCAACTTTTCGCACCCACCTATATTCTGTGTTTTCTCTGTTCTTTGGATCAACAGCACCAATGTCTTTGTAAATTCACAAAGCCCACTTTCAGTTCTCTGTTTTCACCCAGTTTCTTGCAAGATTGTGACCGCAAGAAATGAAAATTGTGTTCATAAATAAGAAAAAGGAAATAAAAATTTAATCAAACCGCTTTGGAATCCATGCCGCTTCATATCACATTGGAAAAGCTCAGAGGTTCTGTCATGCTTCCAGCTGGTCAAGTGCTTCTTTGTTCATCAGTCTTACCAACTTTGAAGAATTGGAATGTCTGAAAGAAACATGATGAGTGCAAGCAGAAGAAGAATTTCTTGCTTCTGGAACTTCACGAGAAGTTGAATCAAAGTCTTTTTCCATATCATTTGAGGTTTTTAGTGATAAAAGAAGAATCGAGATCACCGCCATCTGATTGCAGAATATGCACACACAGCAATGATTGATTTCCACACCAGTTCCCATTTTCAGCACTCTTTTCTGTCATACCTTGCTCTGATGTCATTCAGCATTGCTTGATAAAAGTTTTCATCACATTCAAGCCGCCTTGCTTCATCACCACCCACTGCATATCAGAAATCATGCCAATCTGGAATTGCTGAATCAAAGTCTGCAAGAATCAATCAGATGAAGAATCTTGCAAGCCATGATTGAGAAGCACCACCAAAACCATTCAAAATCCCCTCATTCCTGAGAGTTTTGATCTCAGATGGTGAAAGGTCTTGGAATTTCTTTTTGAGAATGTCTTGAGCTGTTTTTGAGTGGTTTTTCATATGAATGAATTATGCAGCAAGCAAGTCTTCAGATATTTCAATGATGAAATAGTCTTTTGGTGCTGATTTTTTCGGAACACCACCAATGAGAAGTTTGAAATATGCTCTGAATCTTCAGACATTTGCTGTCTGAGTTGTGTTCAGTGAATATTTTATCTTTCCAGTTGGTTTGTCCACAAATGTTCCAGTGTCATTGATAACCTGAGTGTTGTTCTCATCAACCATGATGAACTGAACTCAGTCATATGGTGTCAGATTGACAGCCACTCATGATGAATCTGTCACTGTTGCAATGATGTCTTCAGCAAATCATTGCTTGATTGATGTGAGTTGTGTGCAGGTCATATTTTTATGAAATTATGAGTGATAATTCTTGAGTTTCGATCTGAAGAGAGAGTTCATCAACAGGTGTGATTTCAGTCTTGATGTCTCAGATGAATGTTGGATTTGTGAATGTCTGTGTTGTTTCTCACAATCACATGGTGAGGATTCAAGCAATCATGGTTGATAGTATTATGAAACTTTTTCTTTCTTGTATGGAACAGATGAAGTTGGAAGACCATTTGCATCTTTCATGTTCCATCTCTGGATTTCTCAGGTTCAGTCTTCCATTATCAACTGAGTTCAATCAATTCTGATGGTTGCTCTTTCCATTCTTTCCAGAAGAAGAAGTTTTTGTTCAATGGTTGTGAGCTTTGATGATCATTCAATCTCTGTGAGAGTTGGAATTGCTTCAAGTGTTGCCCTGTCAGTAGGTGAGAAACCACCATCAACTGTGACCTGAACATCAGTGGTTGAAGCTGGTGATGCTGGAAGAGCATCAGTCTTTGTCTTGATTCAATCAATCTTCTGTTCTTGCTCTGTTGTGAGTCAACCACCAGCTGATGAAATTGGTGAATCAAGGTTGTTGAGTCTTGCATCATTTGCAAGCAATGGATTTGTAGGAATAGCAGTGACACTTGATTCTTTTGCAAGAACTGTTGAAGCTTCGATCTGTGCAAGAGTTGGTTTTGAGTCAACAGCAGTTTTCACAGCATCAATCTTTGTTTCATTTGCATTCACCTCTGTGACAATCTGTGTCTGAGCTGATGTGACATCTGATGTTTTTGCAAGTGATGAACCAGTGATTTCAGAAAGAGTTGGAACACCATCAAGCATTCAACCAGCCCTTTCAATATCTGCTCTGATTGCTGCAACCAATGCAATCTGGTCAATATTCTGGTTTCCTATTGCTCACACAATTGCATTGAGGATTGCTTGACCATCACCATCATTCAAGATTGCCTGCTCAACAGCCACTGCAATTGCTGATCTCTCAGCTGGTGTGAGTGAATACCCTGTTTTGTCCTCAACCAGTTTTGCAACTGAATGAAGATTTCCAGAGGTGAACACAAGCTGATCTGTCTTGGTTTTGATTGCTGCAATACCTGAATTGTCAGGTGCTGTATATGTGAAAGTTGCCATTCTGGTTGATACTGCAACATCAAGTCTTGCAAGCTCAACAGCAAGGTTTGATCTCACAGCAGCTGGAACACCATCAACATCTGCTTTTTTTGCAAGGACTGTTGATGCTTCAATCTCAGCAAGTGTTGCTCAACCTCATGATCATGAACCCTCTTCTGTGACATAGATTTCATTATATCGAACCAGAGGATCAGTGATTGAGACACCAGCATCAATTGACACCTTGTATTGATCACCAGCGGTTCAGGTGTATGAATACCCATAATTATATGAACCAGACTCAATTGATGGTCAAAGCTCTGTCATTGTACCAGAAGACACAACAACTTCAGACATATTTTCAATGCTGATTGCTGGTGTGAGTCAAGATGCTGGAAGTGAAATGATTATCATAATGTGATGAATTCTTCTTGATTGAGATATATGATATTGTTGCAATAACTCCATGAATTTTCTGGATCAGTGATTGCAGCATATTGTTCTTCAGAACACTCAAATTGTCTGATGATTTGTTCTTTTGGAAGACCTGTGAAGCTATCAAGAGAAGAATCAACTTCTTCAAGAAGACAGAGTTTCTGAGATGTGATGCAAGCTTGAATTTGTGACATAGTGTGGAAAGATAAAAGAAATATTATGTTGTGATGAAGATTTCATGTTGCAATGCACCAGAACACTGAAGATGTCAGATTGCTGACAATTTATCACCATTTTTGTCTTTTCAGTGTGTTGAATACATTCTTCAACCAGCAACAGCAGCTCATTGTGACTGTCTCATATATGCATATTCTCAGATGTCACGAGTGAATATATTGAACCTATAAAAGAATTGTGTTCAGTTGAGGTTGATATATGCAAATTTTCCATCTTCTCACACAGGATCATATGCAATGGTTGAACCAGCTGAAAATGTTGTTCAAAGTCAAAGGTATGCTGCACCATTTGTCCATGCACCAGCAGCAGCACCAGCAATGTCAAGAATATCAAGAGCAGTTGAACCACCTCATCTGAATTGGAATATTTCAGATGGTTTGAATGTCAGAAGCGGATCTTTTGTTGTGTCTCACTGAGGGAATGCAGATGGTGCAACCATCATGACACCAGCACCAGCAGCTGTTGAGCTTGCTGCATATCGAACTGCTGACCATGTGTCTGCTTGAGTTCCAGCGGTTGTCAAAGTTGCATTGTTTCTCACCTGAAAAGGTGCATATGAATATGTTGCTGTTGCAGCTGTCCTGAAAATTATTTCATTTGGAAGCTCAATGACAAATTTTGCTGTTGCAGATGGTTGAGTTGTCCATGCTGCATATGGTGTGAACACTGGATTTGCACCAGCAGTGTGTGATGAAATTATCTGTCTTTGACCAACAGCAGCTGGTGTTGTTGCATCTTCAACAATTCTCAGCTGAAAGTTTCGGAAAAAGTTTGCTGGAACACCTGTGACACCATCAGCAAATGTGTTTGGAAATGCACTTCATGTGATTGTTGAAGCATTTGCAGCAGTTGCAGTGATTCTTCAGACAAATCATTCATAAGAGTTCTTATTCTGTGGATTGTATGTTTCATCAAGAACAATCATTTGTGAGTCAGTTCCAATTGTTGCTGGAAGATTTGTGGTTGAAAGATTCCCTGAGAATGTTCAGAGAGCAACATCAAAGAACTTGAATGCACCAGCCGCAAGTGTACCAGCTCAAAGCATGTACACACGACCAGAAAGAATTTCAAATGATGATCATGTCACAGGTGTGAATGAAAGCGGTGAATCAAGTTGAATTTTTGGTGTTGTTCCAGCGGTGTTTGCAATGATTCTTCTTTCTTCAGTTTTTCCAGTTCCACCAACTCCATTGTCTATCACACGAACAATGAATCATCTTCAGACAAGCCCTCTTGATGCAAGTCTATTTTGAGGGATTGAAGCACCCAGTGTTGCAGATGGTGTGAATGAAGAAAGTGTTGCACCAGCTGCAATTGTTCCTCTTGGTCATGCAGATGGCATGAAAACAGCATTTGCACCAGCACCAAAAGTTCATGCAAGTCATGGTGAACCAACAAAAGATGGTCAATCATTCACTGTGTTGTAAAAATTCAGGATTGTGTTTGATATAAGGTGAAAAACTCAAAGAAATCTTTCATCTTGTGAGTTCTCATCAAATGCAATGACTCAACCAGCTGCACTCGCATTGAGGAATGGTGCAATGATTCGCCAGTCTGGCTTGTCTATGACATCGCGAAAGTTTGTTGACATAAAAAAAGAAAATTATGGAATACGATTTCAGATATTTTGCGACCATGACACACGATTCATTGCATATGCAGCATCGACTGTCGATATTGCACCTCAGAGAGTATTCACATTCGCGACTGTCGTGACATTCGTGACAGTTCAGAGTGTCTGATTCGCATTGAGACCGACAGAAGCACCAGTTCATCACTCGACTGTCACTCGCATTCTTCATGTGTTTCATTCGATTGATGGAGATCGAGTCATCGCATATGCGACATTCTTCATGATTGCAACAAGATCACTGATTTCAGAAAGCAGTGATTTCATCTCTGTCTGTTTTTCTTCTGTTGCTGGATTGATCACAGCATCAGAAGAATTCTTGATCTTGAGAAATTCAGGAATGATGATTTTTGGAAACTGAAATTTCATAGTGTTGTTTTATTGTCTTTTGCAAAGCTTTCATTCTGTGAAAGCATCTTTCAGGCTGTCAATCTTTCTGTGAAGATCAGAGTTCTGGACAGATACAGTCTGAAGTGTCTCTGCTGTCTTTGAGTGAACCTGATTTGATTCTTTTATGAGTTGGACAAACTGAAGCAGATTTGCTTGGTTCTGAGACCTTTCAATGTTGATCTGGTTCATGAAATATTTCATGATGAACCATCAACCGATTGCAAGAACAGCAATGCTGATTGATTTGTCTGCAAGTTGTGAGAAGAATTCTGGTGTCATAGAGAATTTTATTTATTGATTAGAGAGAGAAGAAAATCTTTGAATTCTTCCTTTGCAACATATCCAGCCTTGATCATTTCAATTTCAGCTTCTTGTTCTGGTGTCTTTTCCTGAATTGAGGTGAGGAAGTTCCATTTCTGCAAGAAAGCCATTTCAGCATTTGGATCACTCTTGAAGAATCTTGCAATGATCATTGGTCAAATCTCTGATGTCTGGAAGAATACACCATCTGTGTCAACTTCCTGATATTTCTCTGATGTGCAAAGATCATTTTTGATTCTCTCTTTCTTCTGATCATATGTTTCTTCTTGAACAATATCAGTGATCTTGATTGAATACTTTCATTTTGATTTCTTGAGAACTGGAATTTGAGTTGTGAGATCAATTTCAATGTCTTCTTGATGTATGCACTGAGGGTGTCATGAGTAGTCAACTCATGCAACATATTCAGTGTCTGTGAAAAAAGAAATTATCATATTTTTAGAGAGTTACATATTTTGATGTCCTTGTGAGATCATTCAGAGCAATTGTGATGCTTCAACCTCATAGAGATCAGCTTCAAGCCTCTTGAAATGCATATCATGTGATGATGAATATGTCATTTGCATCACATGCAAAGTCAAAGTTTCATGCACCTCATCAGCTGCTGTATACTGAAACTCAGTTCTTCAAAACTGAAGTCAGTCTTGTTCCAGTGACATTTCAACCATTCACACCAGTCTGTGTTGTCAGTCTGAGAGTTCATTTTTTGAGGACTCTGCATATGTGTGAATTTGCTGGTGGATATGGATATGCACCCAGATATGCACTTCAGATTGTGTTGAATGTTGCATCAGTATATTTCAGCAAATCCATGTCAATTTCAAGGTTCTGAGATCAGAATGCTTTTCATATTCTGAATCCATCAGTTGTTGGACTGAGTGTGATGACTCAAGGAACACTTGAAAGGAAATAGAGTGATGTATCAACAAGACCAGAGAATCATGAAACAACAGTTCACTGAGTATTTGTCAAAGAGACTGAATCTCAAGTTGCTTTTGGTCATGTTGTGAATCCAGCAAACTTCAAATAGAAATCAAACTCAGCTTGGATTGAGTTCTTGAATGCTTTGTATCATTTCCCTCAATAGTTGATATTGATTTCTGAGAACATGAATGCATTGGTATTGTCAGCAGTTCAGTTTGTGATTCCACTTGCAACAAAAGGCATCTGAGACTTCCAGTTTGCAACTGTGTCATAATATGATGTTGAAGACCAGTGAACAGAGTCATTCACAACAAGACGATAGTTTGTTCAAATGACTGTTCCATTGAAATCAACAGAGTTTGCACCACTTGCAAGAGTTCTTGTTGCAATGTCAGCACCTGTGCTGTCTTGAAGTTTTATGATTCCACTTGCTGAACTGGTGACATTTGGTGTTTTTACAATTCAAAGCTGTCTTCAGACAAATGCATTGTCAAAAACAATTCCACGATTCACAAAACTTCAAGCTTGTGTCAAAGGATTATTCCTGAGATATGTGACATTGTTCACAATTGCAATTGGAACAAGAACAGGGTATTCAGTTTGTGCAACAACCTCTTGCATTCTCCATGTAGTGTCAAAGTTTGCATTTGCATAACAACCTGAAATGAATCCTTTTGCAATGTCAGCAGCTGTCAGAGTATAGTTTGCATGAAGATTTCCAAAGTTTGCTGTTGAGTTGCACCCTATTTGATAGATCACTCATGGTTCACATACAAAGTTGATCCCTGTTGCTTCTTTTGTTCCATTGGCAACTGGATATGTTCAGAGAACAGTGAATGGACTCTCACCCATTGTGATCACAATTGCTGCTGATCAGTTTGATGCATTATGAGGATATTTTGCAGAAACAATCTTTGTTCTCTGTGCAAATTGAACACGACCTCACATGACTGTGTATGTTCCAGCATGTGAACCAGATGTTGCAAATGTATTGATCACATTGCTTCAATATCATGGTGTTGGCAAATCCTCACCCATCTGGACAGTCTGTGTATATTTTCAAACTGTTGAAAGACCATTCTTGATTGAAAGGAATGTTGCATCTTCAAAGTTTCAATCAGCTTTCTCAAACCTCAACTTGCTTGATTCAGATGGATTTGATGTGTCAGTGACATTCTTTGATTCCTCAGCACCGCTTGTTCTATTGAGAACAATATGCTTGTTTGCTCAGAATCATGTTCTGAGTCAACCAGATTTTGCAAGCTTTGCATCAATCTCTTCTTGCATGTCCTTGAGGAATTCAGAAGACACAACCACTTCAACAATATCATCAGCACTGAAATTCAATGCTTGCTGAATGTTTGTTGTTGCATCATCATCAACTGGAACTGGTTCATATGCTCTCACAAGACCATTACATGTTGCACCACTTCTTGTTGTCACATATATGTTTTCACGACCAGTCACAACACCATTTTCAACATGAGTTGCTTTCATGATGAAGTTTCATGTTGGAAACCTTGAATATTTTCACTTCAAAACACAGGTCACATCAGTGTCTGCAATTGGAAGATTGAATGCTGCAAAAGCATTGTTTGATGAATTGTACTTCTTGTATGCCATATGAAAAAATTATATAGTAAAACTTACTTTTTGAGAACAGAATTTCAGAAAGAAATGAAATCACCAACATAGACTGTCCATGAATCTTTTTGTTTTGAAATCTTGGTGATCTTCTTTCATGCAAGAGTTGTCTTCAGGTTGTTCACTGTGAGAATCATTCAAGGAACAATGGAAGATGTTTTCTGAGGTTTCATGAGGATTGAAATTTCATTTCTCTCATATGCATAGTCTTGAATCTTCTTTGCACCAACAGTGTTCTGAGTGGTTGCATCTTGAATGTCAGAATCAACCTCTTTTTTTTCTATCACTCAGAAGAGTGCAACAGATGATGGATCAGAATATGTCTGTTCATTGCTCAATGCTCTCTCATGATACAGCTTGTTGACCATTTCCCGCTTGTGAATTTTCCTGTTCACCTTGATCACCTGTCTTCCCATTGTCAGAGAAACTGTGCTTTGTCCAGAATCTTGCTGCACATAGCATATTCCATCAGATCAGATGAAAAATGAAAAACCCTTGTTTTCAAGTGCTTTCTTTATTGCATCAAGACATGAATCATTGTCAAATTCATAGTTTGCAGCAGTTCAAGTCAAATCAATGCTGCTTGCAGTATATCTGATGATATTTCATGAAAGATTCTGTGTATTTCCTCAAGAAAGTGTTCAATAATCAGTGTTGAAAGAATCAATGATCTGCTTCACAAGGTTTCATGGTGTTTCTGAAACTGTGAACTTCCTATTTGCACCACTCTTGAAGATTTTATCATTGAGAGCTGTGAATACTCAGAGAAGCTGAAGATTGATCACTGAATATTTCTCATATTCATCAACTGATATTTCCTCAATGATTCCTGTGTATGTTCTGGAAATATCCTTGTTCTCTTCATCAACTTCACGAATCTCGACAATGTCTGTTGAAAGGTATGTTCAAAAATCCCCTCTGAATGACAGAAGCAAATCTCACTGCCCTCACTCCAAATCCTCTGAAAAATTGATTTCAGAGGTGATGTCTTTTGGATTGATTGTTTTCTTGAATGTTCAGACTCTGGAATATACCTTGATTTCAAATGATTTCATAGACTACAAGAAAGTTGGATAATGAAGAATATATGCATTGACATCAATGGTTCATGTCAGATCAAATGTGAACACTGATTGACCTGTCTGCATTGGCATCATGACACCAGTGAAGTTCACCTCAACATCATTGACTGTGACTTTCTTTTCTATGAAATCAAAGATCACAACAGATGATGGATTGATTGTTTCTGTGATGCTGATTGTATATCATGAAACCTCTCAGACTTTCTTCATGGTGATTGAAACAGCACTGAGAGTGGATCATGCATTTGTGATAAGCTCAACAATTGGATATGCTTTGTATGTTCATTCATTGGTCACAACCTTTGAGAAATCAGAAGTCATTCATTGAGCATATACCTGTGACATTTCTTTCAGCTTCCAGTGTGGTGAGGTGATCAGAATTTCCATTTCTATTCATTCCAGAAAATCAACCAACTTGTTGAATGGTGGAACAGTGATGGAAACAACAGTTGCTTCATATCTTCTGATTTGTCATCAGATATTGATGTCAAAGTTTGATTCAACTCACTGCGTCTTGAGCTTCAGTTCATCAATCCTTGAAATCAGGTCAGCATTGCTTGTTCCCTGTATAAAAAGAGAGATCACAACTGTCTTGTTTCCATACTTCTTGTCAATGATGGTTCAACCATCAGAGAGTGATGAAACTGCTGAAGTGACATCAGCAGCAAGGTTGTGAAGACTTCCTGACTGAACAGCCACTCAGACAGAAGCTCAACAGAGACTCATGAGGTTGTATCAGTTGAATGCAACACCATATTCTGCTGCTTCTGCATATGTGTGATCCTGATTGAACAGGTCTTGATTGAATTGAGAGTTGTTCATATTTATGATACTCATTTAGAGGATAATTGAATTTTTCTTGCAAGAGATTGAGCAACCTGATCAATGTCCACTGAGTTTGCAATCTGTGCATTCATGGTGACATTTGTGGTGTTGTTGGTGGTGTTTGCTTGTGGTGGTGGTGCTATTGCACCCACTGCATATCCAGCTTGCATTCTGAGTTCTATGAGTCTCAAGAGCCTTTGTTCTTCCTGAGCATACAATGACATTCTTTTGTCAATTTCTTTCTGTGTGTTGTCAGTGATTCATCTTTCAACCAGTGCAACCATGTCTTTGTATTTTGTGAGAGCAATTTCATTTGCTGATTTTCTCTTCTCTTGAACCAGAAGTTCTTGTTCTGCTTGATACTTTGAAAGTCAGAGTTTTTCTTCAATCTCTGTCTTCTTTGCCTGAAGTTCAGCTTGTTTGTTTGCTTTTTCAATGGCAATCTGTCAAAGTTTATCTTGAAAATCAAATCTTTCCTGCTCTGTTCCAGAGAGTGAAGCCCTCTGTTGCTCTTTCGCTTTTGTGTTCTGATCGAGAAGACCAGAGTTTTCAAGTTCTTTGATTTGGTTTGTGATAGAGTCAAGCTTCTTTTGCTCAGGATCAACAAGACCTGCTCAATATTCTCTCATTGCAGCATCAAGGTCTTTTTTCGCCTCTTTCTGCTGTTCCAACAATTGCCTGTATCTATCACCAGAAGCATCAAGAGCTTTTGCATCAGCATCTTTTCAGACATTTGCAATTTCCTTTTCAATATCATTGATCTCTTTGAGAGCATCTTTGAGTTTTCCAATATATTCTTCTGTTGATTTCAGGTCATCTTCTCTGAGTTTGATTGCTTGCTCAAACACTTTCTTCTGGAATTTGATTGAATCCTCATATATTTTCTTTCTCTCTGCTTCTGCTTTCTTTGCTGCATCAGCTCACTTCTTCTTTGATTTCTCATCTGCTTTCTGTCCAGATTCTGCAACCTTTTCAAGATCATAGTTGAGTTGTCTTGCTCACTCAACCTGTGATGTTGCATCATTGAGATATTCTCTGAGTGTTGCTTTGTTCAAGTCTTGCATTTCAGCTGTATGTGCTTTGTACTGTGTCCGCTGGACATCAAGTGCAAGAGCCTGTTCAACTCATGCATCAGCAATTGCAGTTGAGAACTCTTTGAAGTCTTTCTTTGGTCATGCAAAATCAAGCTTGAAATCAACTTTTCAGACAAGACCTCATGTCTTTCAGAAGAATTCTGCAACACCATTGAGCATGTCTCATGCTGAGTTCACAAAACCATTGATGGTTTCAAGAGCTTTGTTCAGACCTCATTGAATATATGCAGGCATGTTGTCAAAGGCAATCCCCACATTCTCAATCATGATTCAGACATTGTCTCAGAGCTGTTGGAAAGATGATGTCCAGATCACCTTGAATTTCTTCAGAAATATCACAACAGCATTGAACACATCTGCTACATAATACCAGCGGTCAATGATGAATGCTGTGACAATAGTGGTGATCATCTGCATTCCCTTGAAGCTATTTGAGAACTGCTCAAAAAGCCATGATCAAGCATCAACCACAAGCTTTGCAAATGGAATCATTGCAGTTCACATCTGTTCCAGAAACATTGTGAATTTATCTTTCAAGTTTGACCACTTTCATGTGAGTGTTTCTGCTTGAACTCACATCATGTTTGCAAATCTTCCTCACTCTGAAGCCATTCTCTTGAATGCTTCTTGCACATCATTGAATGAAATCTTTCCATCTTCCACCATCTGTCTTGCTGCCTGTTCCGTCACACCATACATCTTTGCAAGCTCTGAAAGAATTGGAATTCCAGCATTCATGAACTGTCTGAGTTCCGTTCAATAGAGCTGATTTGCTGTTCTCACCTGTCCATATGCATATGCAATCTGATCAAGCGGTGTTCCTGTTGCAGCGGCTGCATCTCAAAGAATCTTCAATGTTCCTATGAGGGAATTTGAGGAAACACCAAAAGCAAGAAGTTGTTTTGCAGAATCTCTGATCCCTTGAATTTCAAATGGTGTCTTGGAAGCAAAAAGAGACAGATCAGCAAGAAGTTGTTTTGCTTGCTCACCTGATCAGAGCATGACTTTGAATGAAAGTGATGCTTGTTCATATTTATCTCAGAGAACCAATGCTTGCTGTCAGAGCTGAAAAACAGCAGTTCCAACCGCTGCAATACCAGCAATCAATGCTCACTTTCAGAAAGCCATTCATATTGTGTTTCCTGATTCCTGTGCATTCTGTGATAATCCCTGAAGCTTCTGTCAGAGTGATGTTGCTCAGAGTCAGACAGTATTGAGTGCATTTGCTGCTCACTGTGCAAAGCTTCCTGTGATAGCAGAAAGAACCTTTCAGAATCCAGAATTGATGTCAATTCAGACCTGTTGAAACATCTTTCAAAGGACTGACACTTCTTTGTCACCAGTTCGGACAAAGTTTGTCAGCTCTCTGTTTGCTTGTGTGATTTGCTTTTTCAGAATTTCAAGATCACCTCACATCTTCTTTGCAAGGTCTGAATCTCAGACTTTCAATGCTTCTGCAAGAGCCTTTTTCATAACATTCAGCTGCTGTCTGAGTTGTCACAGATCAACAGCCATCTTGATTGCTTCTGGACTTCTCAATCTTTCAATCTCTTGTTCAGATTGCTTGAGAGATTTTTGATCAGTCTCAACAATGATTTGTGCTGTCAGTTTTTCTGTTGCCATATTTTACGGATAAAAGATGAATAAAGGTGTTATTTTCCAGCTTCTTCAAAAGCTCTTCTGGTCTCTTCTGCTCTCTTTTTGACTTCCTCTTTGTCCACAAGAGCAATTTGATTTTCTGTCTGTCACTCTTTGTCCTGTTCATTCATATTGAAGATGATTCAATCCTGAAGCCACATGAATTGTTCCAGTGTGTAGTTTTCAAACAGATCAGTTGGTGACATGCAATATTTCTGACAAACTATGGACAAACCAGCTGAAAAGAGTGTCTTTTTGCTTGAACTTCCACTGCTTTTCCTCAGATGTGCAGTCTTTGTGAACACAGATTCATATGTCCTGAATCTGTTCTCAAGAATGGTTTGGATCATTGCATCAATATCAAGAGACCTTTCCACCTTTCATCTGAATGATCTGATGAAGAATGAAATGACTTTTTCAGTCTGTGTGAGTGGAAGTTGCTTTCTGATCATTGAATATAGCTCTTTGATCTGGTCTTCATTGGATTGTGAAAAAAACTCATGATATTCTTTCATGGTTGCTTGCTGATATTTGAGAGTGAAGATGCTCTTTCAATTTGCTGAAAGAAAATCTTGTTCAAATGTTTTCTTGAGTGGAAATTCAGTTGATTTCATACTGCACATTATATTGAAAATGTTCTTTTTTGAAAATCTCAGAAATGCAATAAAAAATCCCCTCAGATCGAGAGGATTTTTTGCATAGAATGTGAGATTATACCTCTTTGCGAAGATAGAAATTTCCACCCTCAGCAACTTCAAATTCAAGTGTCACACCTGCAAAATCCTCTCTGTTGAGGTTTGCAAAAGGCATTGTCACATCAGCAGAAAGTGATGCTTTGACAAAGTAGAAAGTATTTGACTTTCCACCCTTTGGACAAGAGACAAATTTGAAAACTTGGTAAGGGTTTGTTTTCATGGTTCGCTTCATACCAATCAACTGAAAACCAGCAGCGGTGTTGAGTTCAGTTCAGAGAATCTGTGCAAGATTTGCCATCTCAAGAATCTCTTGAACATCAACTTTGAATCATGGAACAAGCTCATTCTTTCGTGAAATTTCACCAACATCACAATAGTCAGTCATGATGATTTTCTCATCACCCTTTTTGATGAATGGTTCAAATTTCTCAAAATATCCAATGTCTGCATAAGTGAGTGCAGCAAGGGTTGTGACTGCTTCATCTTCATTTGTACCATCACCATCTGGAAAGGTGGTTCAAGCATAATTAGTGGCAATATACAACTTCCCTGTGCCATTCTCACCAAACAGACCATTTTTTTCAAGATCAAGAACAGACATATTTGGAAAAATAAAGGAAATAAAATTGTTGTGAAGCAGAACTCCCCAGCTCACTTCATCTTCAGCATTATAGTGAAAAAAGTGACTTTTGAAAGATTATGGAAGTCTTGGTGTTGCAGCATATCTGCTCTTGTATCTGAACATATACTGTGCAGCAACATATGATCTTTCTTTTGTGTCTGAGAGGATTCCAGATTGTCACATCTCTTGGATTGAATAGATGGTGAAACCTCATGGAAGCTCTATTTTGTCACCAGCTTCTGTCACAATCAGGTTTGAGAGTGCATCAAGGTCTTCATAGAGAACAACATCTGGTGTTGCTTTGTCACCAGAAATGATCACAAATTCAATGATTGCTTCCTTTTCCAGAACACCTGTTGAATCATCTTCAACTGCTGGTTGATTCTGGATCAGATAGAAATATCAGTTCACTCATGTGACTTCTCAGAGAGGTTTTCATGCATAGATTGGAAAACCAACAGAAAGACCATCAATGTGAGTCTTTATCAGATCAAAATATGATCAAATGTTTGCAATCATGTTCTATAAGTTAAAAGACCAGTAAAATCAACCAGCAGATTTCTTTTTCCCATTGCACACCTTTGAAATTGTTCATGAATCAATTCATGTTTCTTCCTGAGCAATCTTTGCTGATTTGTATGTGCATATTATATTTCAATTCAGTATTTTTGAAACACTTTTGCTTCAATCTCTTTTCACTCTTCATAGAACTCTGAATGCATGTTTCAGATTATCAGAAACAGTTGACCATTCAAGGTTTGATTTTTCACAATTCTTCTTGTTTCAGTCTTTGTGGTTCACTTGTGGAAGATTCAGAGGATTTGGAATGAATGCTTCAGCAACAAGTCGGTGAACAAGAAATGTCTTTCATAAAAGAACCACTCTCAAATATCCTTTGTTGCTCACTGATGGTTTCAATATAGTTTCAGGCATCAAATATCATCTTCAATCTGATCTGTTCTTCCTGAAAACTCATATGCTTTTTATATATCAAGAATCACTGACTTGGTATATTCATTCATATCATTTGATGTCTTTCCATTGTTCAATTCTCATTGACCTAGTTTACTCAAGATAATCTTGAAAGCAAATTTCTTTTTACTTTCAATAATGCTCTTTGATATGTCTGAGATCACTTTCACACAAATATAGAACCGTCATGCATATTCCAGCGGACAGGTTTTTTCTTCCAACCATATTCAACCTTTTCTGAATAGTCTCATTCATTCACAACTTCTCAGATCACTTTTCATTCCTCAAACCTGATTCACATGATCCTGTTCTGAGAAAGAAAGGTTCATGTTTTGACTGGTGATTTCATATTGACCTCTTGAAGCAGCTCAGGAAGAGTTTCTTTCACTGCTTTGATTGCCATGTCCTCAACCATTTTTCACAGATTTGCAGAGAAGTTTGAAGCCATGTTCTATGTAGTGGAAGAAATGAATATTTGAAGATTTTCCAGTCTTCACCTGTGGTTGTGATGCTTCACAATCTGTTCAATCTTGAATGTTCCCATCTCAGATTCAACAACATCTCAGACAGCAACTGATGAATATTGTGGTTCAAGATTCATTTCAAAGCTGTTGTCAGCAGTCTGGACAGCAAGTGGTGTTTCACCATATGATCTTGTGTTCTTCCAGATTGCACACTTGATGTTGCTATATTTGAGAATCTTTCATTCAACCATTGTTCATCTTTCCTCAACCTGTCAGAAAGTGTATATTGTGCATGTGTAGTTGTAGAATCTGCGGTTCATATTTTGCTTTTAGAAAATTCTCAAATGAACTGGAATATATTTTCTGAGTCTTGATGCTGCTGATTTCTGTGCTGCATCTGCTCAACCTTGTCACCTTGATGGATCAGACCACTTCACTGTTCTTGGTCATGTTGTCTCTTCAATGACATCTTTTCAGAGGTCTTTTGAGAACTCAAGACCAACCAGAGTTGCAATGATATTCACAAGGTCTGCTGGTGCTTTCTTATATCCAGCAATATATTTCACCTCAAACTTGTCAAACTCAGTGTCTATGTAGTCAGAAAGATTGAGAACTTGAACTGTTCCATCATCATTGATTTGATAATCCTCACCAGCCACCATTGTTGTGAAGTCAGTTTTGCAAATCTTGGTGATCTGAGAAACATTGATCACTGATATTGGAAGAATTCATTTTCTGATGGATTCCATTTTCACAGGGAAGAGTTCTTTTTTTTCTCACTCAATGAGATTTCAGACCTGAGAAAATATCTGGTCAGTCACTGAATCAAGAATCACTCAGAGTCTTCAATCATCAGAACTGTCACAAATTCCCAAAATGTCTTTGATTTCCTTGATCTGAATGAATGAAGAAGTTGACATATTGTTTTGAGTTTACTTGATAATATTTGAACAGGATTGTGAGCAAAACCGACCTCACAGAATCGCTTCTGCAAAGAGTTCTGCTCACTGTCCTTTCCATATATCAGAAAGACACTTGCTCTTCACTATTGTGAAGAAAATGTGCTTTATTCCTGAGTTGGATTTTTGAGAGCTTCAAGAGCATCAGTTGCAACCTTGAGAGCTTCTTCAGCAGCAGTTGTTGCAGATTTTGCATCTTCAACAGCCTTTGTGAGTGCTGCAATTTCCTCTGGTGTTTTATCACCAGCATCAGTTGCAACCTTGAGAGCTTCTTCAGCGGTTGTGACTTTTGCTTTCTCAGCATCAAGAGCTTCAGTTGCTTTTGTGACCTCAGCAGTTGCATCATCAATTGCTTTCTGTGCTTCTGCTGCTTTCTTTGCAGCTTCCTCAGCTTCTTTTGCAGCAAGTTTTGCAGCTGCTTCAGCTGCTTTCTTGTCCTCTGCTTCTTTGTCTTCTGGTGAAACAATGAGTTTTTCAACATCTTTGAGAGTCAGGGTTGCTTCTCATAGAAATGTGAGTCCCATTCTCAGAAGAGGAAGATAATCAGAATATGTGACAATTATTTTTGCACCTTTCTTGAAGTCTTGCCTTTTCTTTCCACCAATCGAGACTGTCAAATTCTCATTGAATTTGAATGCATAAAGTGTGACCATATGAATCTTGATTGTTTAAGGGATAGAGAAAAAGAACCAGCACCACAAGTGAATGTGGTGCTTTTTCTTATATGTTGACAATGAGTGCAGCAGGTGCAGTTGCAACCTTGCTGTTCTGAACATCATTGAATGTGAGAGCAACACGAGCTGAACCAGTCACACCAGTGAGCTGTTCTTCAACATATCGTGAAGTTTCAGTTGTGAGACCTCGACGAATACCAACAATCATTGATGGAACATGGACAATTGCCATTGCACCCTTTGTATTGAGAGCAGGAGTTGCAGAGATTTCACCTGTTGCAGTTGCCTTGACCATCTCTTCACGAGAGATAATCTTGATTCCGTCAATTGCTACAAGCACACCATTCTTCACTGTTGCAGCATCACCAAACTTTTCCATTGTCTCAACTGGTGAGAGGTTCATGAGTTCAAAGTATGATGAAATGTCTGGAACAAGGCGAAGTTTTGAAGGATCAAGACCTTTTGCACCCATAGCTGCACGAGCAGTTCGGATATTCTCAAGGGCAAGATTTCCACCAGCATTCACAACAGTTCCCTTTGTAAGTGCAAGTTTTCGGATTCCATCAAACTTGAGGAAGTCAGTCTTGTTTCCATCAGGAAGTGCAGAAGTGTTTCCATCAATGATGTTGATGTTTGTGTTTGCACCAGTGTCAACATCACCATTGATGATGATTTCATGAACTGATGTTTCATATGCAGCAGTGAGTTCACCCATGACATATTCAGCAATGTTGAT
>JACCDR010822523.1_pt1 | contig 38511 bp, 34 predicted proteins | sample 7446431 | NCBI WGS metagenome assembly JACCDR01 (sample SAMN15323443, study PRJNA562643) | freshwater metagenome | isolation source: river surface water | place: USA:Blue River Watershed | collected 2017-08-17 | reverse complement strand
GATCAACAAACCTCATGGGTTCAAATGGATTTAATATTTATAATGTAACGGGCAATAAAACTCCTTTTGCTATTGCAGATGGGGCGCCCAATGCGTCACTTATGATAAATAATGCTGGTAACATTGGAATCGGCACAACAAACCCTCTTAACAAACTTCAAGTCACCGGTACTAGTACAGGAGATGCTGTTGCATATCTTGTAAATACAGGAACGGGGACTGGAGATGAGGTGCTACATCTTGGTGTTGGTGGTGCATCAGCTGGAACAAGTAACTTGTTTGTGTCATTCTATCAAGGAAGTACGGCAGCATCTAAAGGAACACGTATTGGATATATTCAAGGATCTGGTTCAAACTCTGTGAGTTACAATACAACATCAGACGGTCGTCTGAAGGAAAATGTTGTCGACACAACGCTTGGACTTGATGATTTGATGAAGATCGGAGTTAAAGATTTTAACTTTAAAAATACACCTCAAGAAAAGACAAATGGATTTATCGCTCAAGATCTTGCGATCATTTATCCATATGCTGTCGCCAAGACAGATGACGGTACTTCGCCTCTCATAGGAAATAATGTTCCATGGGGAGTTGATTATGGACGTCTAAGTCCACTTATTATCAAATCTGTGCAAGATTTGAACTTAAAAGTCGAAGGTCTTACTAATCTTGAAGTGGTTCTTATGGATGAATCTGGTAAAGATACATTTGTTGGAAAAGTATTTAAGCGATTTTCTGTATGGTTGGCTGATTCCACAAATCAAATTACTAAAGTATTTACAGGAGAAGTAGAAACTAAAAAACTATGTGTTGCTGATGATTCAGGACAGAAGACTTGTATCACCAAGGAACAACTCGATCATTTGTTGCAAGGAAATGCTTCTGCGCCACGTATACCAACTGTAACACCTACACCAGCACCTGCACCCGATCCAGTTCCTGTAACTGACACTCCTACTACTGATCCTGAACCGGTTCCTGTGGTTGATACTCCTACTCCAGATCCAATACCCGAACCCGAACCTGAACCTGAACCAGTTCCAACTGATCCAATAGAATAAAACACATATGAAATATCTTTCGTACATCCTATGTATCATAACCATACTTTCAGCTCAAGGTATTTATGCTGAAAGTATGTCTGGGGGTGGATACACACTCAATGGCTCTGTTGATGTCATAACCAATCAAGGTTCTGAAGGAGGGTATACTCTGAATCCATATGCAGATCCGATTGTTGGACAAAACTCTACAGGTGGCGCGTATACCGTACAGCCTACTCCTTATGCAAATCCAGTATCTGAAGTTCCTGCTATCATAAGACCACAGGAACAAGGTCCAATATATGGAAGTGAACTGATTTCAACAAGTGTGATCCAAAACAATTCTAATAACAATTCTAATAATAACTCTAATAATAATTCTACGACCAGTCATAGTACAGAGAATGATCTTCATGATAATGGTGGCAACAGTGTCAATAGTCCTGCTACAGACTATTCATATCCAAATGGAGGATTTGGTCATAGATTTGATGAAATTCAAGAATTTATAGATACAACAAAAGGAAAATCAATCACATGGGTTATTATTTTTGCTCTGTTGATTATTTTGATTCGAACATGGATAAATTATAAGAATCCTAGTAAAAAGACCTAAAATAATATATATTTCAGGCATGTTATCTATTGCTGAACACATAAAATCTACCTGTCTCACTTTTCTTCCGTTTGAAGGGGATTTTGAAGTTGATATTATAAAAGATATGAGTAAGGGTGATTTATATACAAACTTTGCTCTATCGGCTGGTAATAGTCTGAAAAGAAATCCGATCGCTCTTGCAATAGATCTTGGTCAGTATCTTGGTACTCATCTCGATAAAACACTTGTAGAAAAAGTCGAGGTGGTTGGTGGATATGTAAACTTTTGGATTCCTGTGCATGTAAAAGTTCAAGTTCCTCAAACTGTTCCGCACAAAGATTTCGTTGGAAAGAAAATAGCATACGAATACACCGACCCAAACCCGATGAAAGAGTTTCATATTGGTCACTTGATGGCGAACACTATTGGGGAGTCTATCTCTCGACTTGCTGTTCTTGGTGGTGCTGAAGTGAGACGGTATTCATATCAGGGGGATGTTGGACGACATATTGCGGTGACTCTCTGGGGCGTACGTTTCTTGGACACTGCATGGCCAGATGCAAATTCTATTTCTATAACTGATAAAGTAAAGTTCTTAGGAAGTGCGTATGTTGCAGGAAACACAAAGCTTGCTGAGTTAAAAGAACTAGGCGAAGAGAGTGAAGAATATAAAAAGGCGATACAAGAGATCGAGAGTATGAACCAGAAAGTGTATGACAGAACTGACGAAGAGGTAAATAAAAATTATGACGAAGGAAGAGAGTGGAGTCTAGAAAAGTTTGAAGAGCTGTATGCGATTCTTGGAACTCAGTTTGACCAGTATCTCTTTGAGAGTGTCACAGGGCCTATAGGAAAAGATATTGTGCTTGCCCATATGGATGTGTTTGCGAAGGGGGAAAACGGCGCTGTTATATTTGAAGGAGAAAAGTATGACATGCATACACGAGTGTTTATAAACAACAAAGGTCTACCAACATACGAAGCAAAAGAAGTTGGTCTAGCAAAAGTAAAGCATGATGCATGGGCGTATGATAAAAGTTTTATTATTACTGCTAACGAACAAAAACAAGCGCTCGATGTAACGCTTAAAGCTATTCAACTTATCATGCCTGAGATTGGTTTTAAGAATGGATATATTTTCAACGGTATGATGAAGCTTGTAGGTATCAAGATGTCATCTCGAACGGGAAAGATTGTTGCAGGAGATGAGCTTGTTGAGTTGATCATGGCTGCTTCAGAGGAAAAGATGGCAGAGCGAGAGATCCCTGAAGGAGAGCGAAAGGAGATTGCTGAAAAAGTAGCAGTGGCTGCAATCAAGTTCAATATATTAAAACAAAACTTCAGAAAAGATATTATTTTCGATAAAGAAAAAGCACTTGCTCTTGAAGGGGATAGTGGTCCATATATACAATACACTGCAGTGCGTATTCAGTCCTTGCTCAAAAAGGTTACTGATACTGTTGCAGAAACTAAACCTCTGTCAAAAGAAGCTCTATTGTTACTTCGAACGTTGTATCGATTTGAACATGTGTGTTACCAAGCTATTGAGGAGTCGGCTCCGCAACATATCGCACAGTATTTGATCGATTTAACTTCTAAGTTCAATGGGTTCTATGCACATAACAAGATTGTAGGGGAGAGTACTGATGAACGATTGATTGAGATATGTAAGTTGACTTTGCAGACTATTGAAAAAGGACTGTGGACACTTGGAATCAAGACAGTGGAGAGGATGTAGATAAAATCGTCTATGGGTTATAAAACCCCCTCTCCCAAACCTAAAAAAATCATGTATACTAACAATCAGTATGAAAACACCAAACGAACGAGAATCTGCAATACTAAAATTCTGGCAGGAGAATCAAATTTTCGAAAAAAGCTTACAAAAAGAAGGGGAATCTTTCCGGTATTATGATGGTCCTCCATATGCTACAGGGCTACCTCACTTTGGACACATTGTGCCAAACGCGGTTAAGGATGTATTGCCACGATATAAGACAATGCAGGGATTTCATGTGCCTCGAACTTGGGGATGGGATTGTCATGGATTGCCGATAGAAAACTTGGTCGAAAAGAACCTCGGTTTTAAGGGGAAAAAAGATATCGAAGAGTATGGAGTGGATAAGTTCAATGAAGCAGCTCGGGCAAGTGTATTTTCATTTCGAGAAGATTGGAAAAAGATTATCCCACGATTAGGGCGATGGGTTGATATGGATCATGACTATCGAACACTTGATGCAACGTTTATGGAGTCAGGTCTTTGGGCATTTAAAGAGTTGTGGAATAAAGGACTTGTATATGAAGGATATAAAGTGATGCCATGGTGTCCACACTGTGGAACAGTACTTTCAAACCATGAGGTTGGAGAAGGGTATGCTGAGATCACTGATCTATCTGCATATGTAAAATTCCCAATCATCGGACAAGAGAAAACAAGTTTGATTGCGTGGACAACAACTCCATGGACTCTTCCTGGAAACGTAGCACTTGCAGTTAATCCTGAGATTGTATACATGTACGGCGTTTTAACAAATGAAGCTAAAGATCATGAGACTGTTATATTTTCAAAATCAAGTTTAGAAAAAGTGCAATCACTTTTGAAAGCTGGAACAACTATGGAGCTTGGAAAAGAAATTCTCGGAAAAGATTTAGTTGGCATGAAGTATAGTACACCGTTTTCATATTATCCTGTCGATGACAATATGCATGTCGTATACGCTGCTTCATTTGTCACAGATACAGATGGAACAGGAGTGGTACATATTGCTCCTGCGTTTGGAGATGATGACATGAAACTTGCAAAAGAGTTTAATCTTCCAGTGATCAAGCATGTGCTTCCATCAGGGGATTTTGCTCCTGAAGTTACAGATCTACACGGACAGGCGAAACCAAAAGATGATCATCAAAAAGCAGACATCGAGGTGATTAAACTTTTGGCATACAAACCGTTTGGAACAGAGAGTCTTTTATTTGCAAAAGAAAAATACATACACACCTATCCACACTGTTGGCGATGTAAAACTCCGCTTTTAAACTATGCGACTTCAAGTTGGTTTATCAAAACGACTGATCTAAAACAACGGATGATAGAAGAAAATGCCAATATATCTTGGTATCCAGATGAGATTGGTACAAAGCGATTGAATGCATGGCTTGAAAACGTTCGTGATTGGGCTGTGTCGCGAAGTCGATTCTGGGGAACACCTCTACCAATATGGAAGGGAGATAAAACTGGAAAGACTTTGTGTCTTGGAAGTGTAGCTGAGATAAAAGAAAAAACACATCGAAATACTTTTCTTGCAATGAGGCATGGAGGAGCAACTCATCTTGTTGAACAAGTAATGAGTTCGCATATTGAGTATGCAGAAAAACATGGACTTACTGATATCGGAAGAGAAGAGGTAAAAGTGAGTGCTGAAAAAATGATTGCTGAGAATAATATCCCAACTATTATTTACCATTCACCACTTCGACGAACTCGAGAAACTGCAGAGATTGTTCGAGATGTTATCAAGGCAAAGGTAAATATAGACATCACCCTTCGGGTTGATCGACGTTTGCGAGAGGAGGATTTTGGAGATCTAGACGGTCATAGTCGGACTGAACATGATGGATATAGAACCACGGATGAAGAAATGATTACCAAAAAGTTTCCAAACGGAGATTCATATCTTGATGTGAAAAATCGAGTGGCGAACTTTCTATACGATATAGATGCGCAAGAGAAAGGGGAGACTATTCTACTTGTGACGCATGAAGGGTGTATATACGGTATGATCGAAGCAAGTCTCGGGCTCAATACTGAGCAAATGATTGTAGTACATAAAAATGTTTCTTATGTAAATCCAGGAGAATATATTGTGCTTGATTTTGCATATATCCCACACAACACAAACTACGAACTTGATTTTCATAGACCATATATCGATCACGTAACGTTCATGTTTGAAGGTGAGACATATACACGTCTGCCAGAAGTTCTTGATGTATGGTATGACGCTGGTTCTATGCCGTTTGCTTCTGTACACTATCCTTTTGAAAATCAGGAACAATTTAAGAATACATTTCCAGTTGATTTTGTATCAGAGGGATTGGATCAGACTCGAGGATGGTTTTATCATATGTTGATTATGTCAGTGGCGCTTTTTGATACTGCTCCGTTTAAACATGTGATGGTAGGTGGACTCGTACTTGCATCTGATGGAAAAAAGATGAGTAAAAGTTTGAAAAACTATCCAGACCTCCTACCTGTTGTTGAACAATACGGTGCTGACTCACTACGATTTTTCCTTCTTTCATCAGCAGTGGTTCGAGGTGAGGAGTTGGTCTTCTCAGAAAAAGGATTAGCAGAAATCAACAACAAAGTATTTAACAAAATCGACAACGTCATGTCGTTCCTCGATATGTATGGAGTCAAAAATCTAAGTAATACAGTTTCAACAAAGACTCATGTGTTGGATACGTGGATTCAAGTAAAACTAGATAATCTGGTTCGAGAATCAACTCGAAACTTTGATGAATATCAGATCGATAAAGCTGTTCGACCAATCATGGATTTTGTTGAAGAGCTTTCGACATGGTATGTACGGCGTTCACGAGATCGATTTAAAGATGAGGTTGATTCTATTGCAGTAACTCGTGTACTTTTGGATATACTTGTAACTCTTGCAAAAGTCATGGCACCTGCAACTCCGTTCATGGCAGAAGAGATATATCAATTTGTAAAATCTTTTGACACTGCACGAACATATACAGAAAGTGTGCATCTAGAATCATGGCCGGTTGCGACAAGTGGATTGTCTGCAGATGAGGAATCTGACGTGCTTTTAAAAATGACAAAGACTCGAGAAGTTGTTGAGGCAGGTTTAGCACTTCGAAACAAGGCTGGTATAAAAGTACGACAACCACTCGCTTCACTTAGTGTGGGTGTAGATGCATTTGGTGCAATACATATCGATATTGTTGAAGATGAGTTAAATGTGAAAGCTGTGAAAGTAACTGACAATGTAGAGTTATCACTCGACACTGTTATCACAGAGGAATTGCGACTCGAAGGATTAGCTCGAGATCTTGTGCGGGATATTCAATCAAAACGAAAAGATGCTGATTTGGTTCCAGAGGATAGAGTAAAAGTAGTAGTAGGAGTTCCTGCTGTACACAAGGACGAGTACATTCGTATTATCGAGATTCACCACTCGTTTATTGCTTCTACGGTGCATGCTGAAACTATTGACATTGTACTTGACGAAACAGCCGCAGCAACACCAAAAGTTGAACTAACAAAGATCTAACCCATGGCCTACACCATATATCAAACAGATGTGGTGATACTGGGAGTACGAGAAATTCAAGAACATGATTTACTTGTTCGTGTATTTTCTAGCGTCTTTGGATATATGCGTATTGTAGCCAAAGGAACACGTCGCGCTACCTCAAAACTGCGTGCACATATACAAGAATATTCTTTGGCTCGAATCGCGGTCGTGAAAGGGAAGGAAATGTTTCGTTTAACCGATGCGAGTCATACATTTTCCTTCGTACAATCAAAGTCAGTGGTAAACTTTTTGCGATATGCCGAGACACTTTTTTTCGATGATGAAAACGAACATGGTACACAGGTGAATATTGATATGTATGATATGATTCTTCGGATTTCAAAATTCTTGGTGTATCTAGCTCATAGAGATACGGACAGTGATACATTGGTATATGCAAAATTAGCCAAGCATTTTTTCACGGTCTATGTTCGAGGTCTACAAGGATTTTTGCATAAAACAAATATAGAAGGAGTGCGAGACATGACTGATGAAAGTTTTTTAGAATATTTAAATTCACAAAGAAATCATATTCAGGAAATGTTGCGCCTAGAGGAACAGCGTGTACGATAAATGCCATAGCAAATATGTGTGACATCATTTACAATATACGTATATGAATCCTGTGCCAAAAGATGATGGAGAAAAGTTAACGCGTATCGATGAATTGAAAAAGAAGTTGTATTCTAATACACAGAAAGAGAGTGCTGTACGAGAGCATGGACTTAAACAACATCATATTAATATTGGAAAAGATTGGGACGAGACAGATAAGAAGACTGCAGAACTTGAGGCTCGCGAAGCTGAGATTGCAGAACGAGAGCGATTAGGACTTGCTACACAAAATGCATTTCATCACGGGTCAACTCAGTATGGTCATTTTAGTGCTACGGAAAATCTACCAGATTATGCTTCTCAAAATAATCAAACGAAACTTACTATTAATACCGCTTTACCTGGAAATAAGGATGCTATTAAAGAGCCTAGCGCTATAGGGGCTTTTTTTGAAAATAAGTTCTCTCAAGATCGAGCGATAAAAACACAAAAGCGGTTAGCTGCTCAGGATGTTGCTTTGAAATATGCTTCTGCTAAGGCTGAAAAAAGTATTTATCCGAACATACAAAATAAAGATGAAATTGAAGAGGTGGAGGCTGAACAAACTGCGGAAGAAATAGAACAATCAAGATATCATCCTGAAATAAAAGTATTTTCAGTTGGAAAAAAAAGACTTGACGATATGTCTTTTGAAACCCATAAAACAGGTATGACTGTACATGATCAAAAGACACAAGACTCTTCTGTTGAGGAAAAAAAGAGATCTCGATTTGGTTTATTTTTCTTTCTACTAATCACTGTATTTTTCTTAGGATCTATTGGATATGCGTATTACACACTTGCGAAGGGTGGTAACGAAATATCAGCTGATAAGATTTTGATTCAAGTAACAGGCCCTATATCTGTTCGCTCTGGTGAAGTGAGTGATTTTACAGTGGATGTTACAAACAACAATACAGGTGATGTTATTTTATCTGACTTGATTATACAATATCCAGATGGGACACGATCCGCTTTCGATACAAGTGCATCGTTGACAAATGACAGAGTTGAATACGGAACTATTAAGTCAGGACAAACTATTCGTCGAAAAGTGAGCGCTGTGTTTTTCGGTGAAGAAAACGTAAAGAAAAAGATTCATTACACATATGAGTTCAATATAGAGGATTCAGCAACTATATTTACCGCAGATAAAGAGGTTGGTGTGTTTATTGCGAGTTCGCCCGTAACTGCCAAGATTGTAAATGTAACTGAGATTACAAATAATCAAAATCTCGCGTTTGACATTGAAGTGATATCAAACTCAGAGGAGGTGGTAAAGGATATACAGCTCAAAGTAGAGTATCCTTTTGGATACTCTCTACTTGAGGCAAATGTAAAACCAGTAGCAGATAATAATACCTGGAATATCGAAGAGATAGAACCTCTAGGTAAAAAGGTGATCAAATTGAAAGGAAAACTTATTGGCACAAGTAATATTGAGAAAAATTTTAGATTTACCTTAGGAGTTATTGATAAAAACACACAGCAAATAGGAGCAGTTCTTTCTACTCAAGACCAAAAAGTGTTAATTAAAAAGCCTTTTGTGGTAGCAGCACTCTCTTTAGATGGAAATATTGGTCCATTTAAGGTTGTCAATTTTGATGAAAAGATGAAGGGCGATCTAACATTTATAAACAACTTAAGTACTCCAATCACAGATGTTGTAGTTGAAATGACAATTGGAGGTGTGCTTATCGATAGAAAAACTATCAAAACTTCAAATGGATTTTATCGATCAGGTGATGATGTAATGTTTTGGGATAAAACACTTGAACCAACACTTGCACGTATGCGACCAGGTGAGACACAGACACTTAGTTTCAATATGAATACGCTAGAAGCATCACCAGATCTTGTTGCTGCACTTCATCGGTCTACCTCAAACTTGCTTGTAAGTATCAAAGCGAAACGACTTAACGAAAACAACGTGCCGGAGGAAATTGTCTCTGGAACAACTCAGGAGATTCGTCTTGGATCAACTCTGACATTATCATCAGGTATTGGATATAACTTTGGTCCGTTTGTAAATACAGGTCCTTTTCCTCCGCAGGTAAATACAGAAACAACGTACACCTATGTGGGAAAGATTGGAAATACTGCAAACAGTGTAAAGAATGCGGTGTTTACAGTTAAACTTCCACCAAATGCAATCTGGAAAAACATATATAGTACTGATATTCAAAGTGCGAACGTCTCATATAGTGCAAGTAAGCGAGAGGTTACTATCAAGCTCGGTGATCTTCCATCAGGACTGGGGGTTGATAAGCCTTTACGAGAGTTTGCATTCCAATTGGGATTTATACCAACATTGACCGAGAAGGGTGAAATACCTCGTATTGTATTACAACCACAGATTTCTGGAATTGATACATTTACAGATAAAACGCTGGTTAATGGAGTCAATTCACTTGATATTATACCGCGACTTGATAGTGAAAATGTTGGTGAAGGAGCAGTTGAGTAGTATACTTAAAGGTATGAAAACAAAAACATATATTTTAATGACGGCGATTTTATTGGTACCAGTTTTTCTACTTAAAGCAGAAGGTGAGGGTATGCGCGGCGAGCGACGAGAGATGCGACAAGAAGATAGAAAAGAACGAATGGAGATGCGAAAAGAGGCGCGAGAAGAAATGAAAGCTGAGCACGCAAAGATGCAGGCAGATTTGAAAGTAAAACTTGATGCACGACGTGTAGAGCTTAAAGCAAACATGGATGCTATGAAAGTAAAAGCAAAAGATGAGCGAGCTAAAAAACTTGATGAGAAAGCAAAAGAGCGAGTGGGAGTACGTTTAGCAAATGTATATAAAGGTCTTACTGCTCGAATCGGGCACATCACACAGGTAGATGCAGGAATCACAAAACGATTGGCTGCGTATACAGCAGCAGGTACTTCAGTAGTATCTGTGACAGCCTTACAAACTCAAGCGCAAGCTCTCCTAGCTAAAGCACGTCTTGATGTTGAGGCAACGAAATCATTATCAGAAGCAGAACTCAATGCCACTACTACAAAAGAAACTTTTAGATCTTTGGTAAATACAGCAGAGACAAGTTTGAAAGCAACTCATGAATCATATAAAAAAGTTCTTGATGCTTTAAAGGCGTTACCTAAACTTAAAACACAAGCAACTACAACTGCTACAACAACACTCTAAATCTATATGAAAAACACAACATCAACAAAAACAATTTTGATTTTCTTAGCATTGCTTCTAGCTGCTCTTGTGTTCTGGAGATGGTCACTGTATTTTCAAACTGCACACATGGTAACTGAAGAGAAGGTGATGGAAGTACCTTCTTCAAATGAGGATTTGGATGCAGAACTTGAGGCAAGTATAAACTCAAACTCAGAGATTGAGCTCAAGGCGGTGGATGGAGAGTTCTAATTAAGACTGGTAAAAAGATGTTCGAGAGATCGAACATCTTTTATCTTTATGCTATAGTCTATCCATATGGCACACGACGAAACACCAAAAGTAAGTATGGAAGACATTATTTCCCTTTGTAAAAGAAGAGGGTTTATTTATCAAGGTTCTGAGATCTATGGAGGGTTGGCAGGTACTTGGGATTATGGGCCACTTGGGGTGATGTTGAAGGATTCTATCAAAAGATTATGGTGGAAGCGTTTTGTTGATGACCGACTTGATATGTATGGAGTAGATGCAGCGCTACTTATGAATCCAAAGGTTTGGGTTGCTTCAGGGCATGTGGGTGGTTTTGCCGATCCACTGGTCGAAGATTTGAAAACTAAGAAACGTTACCGAGCTGATCATCTTCTGGAAGAAGCAGGACTTAATCCTGCAGGAAAAACTCCAGCCGAGATGACTGAGATGATTTCGATCAATGCCGTAAAAAGCCCAGAGGGAAATCCACTTGGAGATGTGCGTCAATTCAACATGATGTTCAAAACAAATATCGGAGCTATCGAGTCAGAAGAAAATATTTCATACCTACGACCAGAAACAGCACAAGGTATGTTTGTAAACTTTAAAAATATTCAAGATACATTTCATCCAAAACTTCCATTTGGTATGGCACAGATTGGTAAGGCATTTCGAAATGAAATCGCGCCTCGAGATTTTGTGTTTCGAGTTCGAGAGTTTGAACAGATGGAGATTGAGTATTTTGTAAAACCAACAGAATGGAGAGATATATTTGAATCATTTAGAAAAGAAGTTTGGAATTTTATAAAAGATATCGGACTTGAAGAGTCAAAGTTACATGAACTTGAGATAGGGGATGGCGACCGAGCACACTATTCAGCACGAACTATAGATTTCGAGTATGATTTTCCATTTGGAAAGAAAGAATTGTATGGACTCGCATATCGAACTGACTTTGATTTGAAGGCGCATGCTGAAGGATCAAAAGTAGATTTGTCATATTTTGATGAGGAGAATAAAGAACGATATATTCCACATTGTATTGAGCCGTCATTTGGACTTGATCGAACTATTCTTGCGGTACTTGCAACAGCATATCGAACTGACAACCTCGGAGGTGAAGAGCGAGTGTATTTAAAACTTTCTCCTGCAGTTGCACCATATACTATTGCTGTGTTTCCACTTTTGAAAAATAAAGAAGCATTAACTCATAAAGCAAAAGAAGTTTGGAAAACACTTCGAGATATTGCAGCGGGTAAAGGTATATCTTCAGCTAAGATTACCTATGACGAAGTAGGAAGTATTGGAAAGCGATATCGACGACAAGACGAAGTTGGAACACCCATGTGTGTGACTGTTGATTTTGATACTTTGGAGAAAGGGACAGTTACTGTGAGAGATAGGGATACAGGTGAACAGAAGGTGGTAAAAGTAGAGGATTTGGCAACATTACTTTAGAGACAAGACTACACTCTGCCTAAGGGCGCAGTTTTTCATGTGGCCCTCTCATGAATGCATATGTACATAAATATGCTAAGCTCTATTCATATGTACAAACCAAAAACCCTTCCAAACGGCCTACAATATCTTCTTATTCCAACCGACAGTCAAACGGTTGCTGTTTCAGTTCTGATAAAAACTGGTTCAGTATACGAATCAAAAAAACAAAACGGTATTGCACACTTCCTTGAACACATGATGTTCAAAGCAACAAAGAAACGAACAAGTGCCAAAGAACTCGCTATTGATTTTGAAAAGATTGGTGCAATTAACAATGCATTTACCTCACACACTACAACAGGATATTGGGCTAAAGCATCAAAAGAGCATGCATCGCATATATTAGAGATTTTGTCTGATATTTATAACAATGCGCAATTTCCAGAAACAGAGATAGAAAAAGAGAAAGGGGTGGTGATTCAAGAAATGGCAATGTATGAAGATATGCCTCAACAAAAAGTTTCTATGATGATGGACAACCTGATGTATCCAGATCAACCCTTTGGACGAGACATCTTAGGTACAAAGCAAACTGTCTCAAGTTTTACACGAAAAGATTTGGTGAATTTTTATACAACACATTATGGTCCAGAAAACACGCTGGTTGTTATTGCAGGTGGAATCGATGTGAAAGATATTGAAAAACAAGTTAAGCAACTTTTTGGAGTCGCAAAAAAAGTAGAAACAAAAAAGCAGACTGTTGCTGATCCAAAAGTTTCTGCAAAAGGGAAGCGAAAAGATATTTTAAATAAAAAGACAGATCAGGTGCATATGGCGCTTGCAATCGAAGCACCGGGGTATGAGGATGCAGATAGATACAATGTTGAAATACTTGCAACAATCCTTGGTCGGGGTATGAGCTCTAGATTGTTTATTAAGATGCGTGAGGAACTGGGTATTTGTTATTATGCGCATGCAGGGTATGCCAAACTAACCAACACTAAAGGACAGTTTCATATCGCAGCTGGGGTTGATACTGCCCGAACCCAAGTAGCTCTGAACGGTATATGGGAAGAGTGTTTGAAACTTACCACGACCGAAGTAGGACAAGATGAGCTTAAAAAAGTAAAACAAATGTTGAAATCAGGTCTAGCTATGAGTATGGAAACGTGTGATGAGATTGCTAATTTCTATGCTTCTCAATATATCCGAAATGGTAAAGCAGAGACTTTGGATCAAATATACAAGAAGATTGATAAGGTTAAGTCTATTGACGTATTGCGTATGGCACAAAAGTTATTTGTAGGTAAACATGTACACCTCACAGCTATTGGAGAAGGGATTGGTAACCTCAGTCTATAAGTGATACTATAAAAACATGAAAATCACAGGAGGAACAATTGCCAAAATTATCTGTGGTGTATTTGTTTTTTTAGCAATTATTAAATTGCAATCACTGCTTGTTTCGGTTGTCATTGCGGTCGTATTTGCTTCTTTTATGGAACCGATGATTGTCTTTTTTACCAAACGAGGTATGCGTCGGGGTGTATCTGTATTGTTATCGTATGGTACTATCATACTTACAATATTCGCGTTTATCTTTTTTGCCATACCACCACTTGTAAAAGAAACATTGTCCGCTATAAACTCGCTTCCTGATACTATTAAAACAGCTGACATATTGAATCCTATTCAAAAAAGTCTATATAGTACCGCGAAAAATATATTTCCCGATATTCCTCAAAGTATTCCTATAGAAGATCTAGTCGGATTGATTACCTCTTCTTTTTCAAATTTTGCAGGAGGGGTATTTGATACTGTAAGTAGATTTTTTGGAGGTATTGTGAGTTTTATACTTGTTATTGTATTGTCTATTTATCTCACTATAGAGGAACGGGGAGTTGCACGGTTTTTAGGTATGATTACTCCACGCGAGTATGAAGAGTATGTCATCAATCTTTGGACGCGCGTACAAAAAAAGATCGGACGTTGGATTCAAGGACAGTTCATACTCATGGCAATTGTATTTATTCTTATTTTTATAGGACTATCGATATGTAAATTGTTTCTAGGGGATAAGATTCAACATATTTTCTTATTGTCACTACTCTCTGGTCTGTTGGAATTTATCCCTGTTATCGGTGTATTCGTTTCTATTTTTATCGCTTTCTTATTCACACTGATCAACGGAGGCACGGGAGTTGCTTTGATTGTTGTTATTTTATTTACAATCATTCATCAACTAGAGTCGCATGTGATTTATCCTCAGGTTGTAAAAAAAGTGACCGGTATTCCACCTCTTTTGGTTATCATCTCTCTTATTGCAGGTATAGAGCTGGCTGGCTTTGTCGGGGTTATTTTGTCAGTACCAATCGCCGTACTCATATTTGAATACTTAGATGATCACAATAATCGAAAAAAGATGATTCATGTTGAGCCGGAAGTTATAGGTATTGTTGAAGTTGAAACTAAACCTGAAATCACTGAAGCTCGTTAAGCTTTAACATATAGGGTATTTCTGCTACCATACAACCATGTCAGATAAGAAACCGTCATTCTATATAACAACGCCAATCTTCTACCCAAACGGTAAGCTTCATATTGGTCATATATACACATCTTCAGTTTGTGATATCTTTGCTCGTATGGCTCGACTTGTCGGACGACCAACGTATTTTCTAACAGGTTCAGATGAAAATAGTTTAAAAGTTGAGGAGAGTGCAAAAAAACAACATAAAGATGTGATGGAATATTTGGATGAACAAGCTGCTGAAGCTCAGGCACTATTTAAATATTTCAATATTTCATACGATGAATACATTCGAACAACTGATACGGTTCGACATCATGTTGCAGTACAAGAGATGTGGAAACGATATGAAAAAGCGGGGGATATTTATGAAGGAGAATATGAAGGCTATTATTGTGTTGGATGTGAAAGTTTTAAAACAGAAAAAGATTTGATTGAAGGTAAGTGCCCTACACATGATACAGTTGCTGAATGTATTAAAGAAAAAAATTATTTTTTTCGGTTATCTAAATACACAGATCAGATTAAAAAACTGATTGAATCAAACGAACTACTCGTTACACCCGCAGTACGACGAAACGAAGTATTGTGTCATCTTGAAGAAGGACTAACTGATATTAGTTTCTCGAGACCATATAAAGGGCAAAAAAACGCTATTCTTGTTCCTGGAGACAGTACGCAAAGTATTTATGTGTGGCCAGATGCTTTAGCTAACTACATTGCAGCGCTTGGATTTGGTAGTGTTGATACAGGATTGTTTGAGACTTTTTGGCCTGCAAATGTACATGTGGTAGGGAAAGATATTCTACGTTTTCACGCTGAGATTTGGCCAGCAATGTTGTTATCTGCTGGATTACCTTTACCTAAAGAAGTGATTGCTCACGGATTGTTATTATCAGGGGGGCGAAAGATGGGGAAGACGTTGGGAAATGTTATTGATCCACTAGAGATGGCAGAAATAGTCGGTGTTGAAGGTATTAGATTTTATTTTGCACACGAAGTTCCTCTGACTGATGATGGCGAGATTACAAAAGATTTGATGATTGCTGCATATAACGCACATCTTGCAAATGGTATAGGTAATTTATGTAATCGATTGTTAAAAATGATGATTTCATACGATGTGCAGTTTGATTCTGAGGCGCTTAGAACAAGTCAGCAATGGTCTGCATTGGATACCCTTGTATCTGATTGTGTTAATACATTGAATATTGGGCGATATACAAATCATATTTGGGATATATTTGCCGGATTGGATAGAAAGATTCAAGAAACAGAACCTTTTAAACTGTTTAAGACTGATCCAGAAAAAGCAAAAGCTCTTGTAAAAGAGATGATGGAAACATTTTATACAGCTGTATTTTTCTGTAGTCCGATATTACCTCATTCAGCTTCAAAAATAATCACTCAAATCGAAAAACGTGAGATGCCGGAAACTCCTATTTTTAATAAGATTTAAGTGAAATATGTATGTCAACAAACTTGTCAACTAGCGTGTCAAATAATCCATACATTGATTTGCATGCTCATATGCAATTTGATGATTTCGATATGGATCGTGAGGTTATTATTGCCGAGATGCGAGAGAAAAATGTTAAGGCTATAAATGTTGGTACAACATATGAGACTTCGAAGCTAGGGGTTGAACTTGCTGCACAATATCCTGATATGTTTCGTGCCACTATTGGTACACATCCAGTACACGCGACTGATGGGAAAAAAGAAGAGGCTAAAGATGAGTTGTTTGAAGATTTTTTTATACATGAACATAGTCGCGATTTCGTGGTTGGAATAGGGGAGTGCGGTCTAGATTTCTTTCGAAGACAAGAACATGTAGTGCTTTCTGCCGACGATATTGCGGTTCAGGAGGAAATATTTCAACGACAGATTGATTGGTCAAAAAAATATAAAAAACCACTCATGCTTCATGTACGGGATTCCTACAGCAGAACTTTAGAAATTCTTTCAAAAAACTTTAACACCAATAGTGGAGAATATAGAGGGAATGTTCATTTTTTTGTCGGAACTAAGGAAGAGGCTCAAGCTTTTCTTGATCTGGGGTTTTCAGTCTCATTTACAGGGGTTATAACCTTTGTGGAGGCTTATAGAGAGCTAGTAGAGTTCGTACCACTCGAGAGGATGTTTGCTGAGACAGATAGTCCCTACGTGTCACCTGTGCCGTTTCGGGGTAAGAAAAACACTCCAGTCCATGTGATAGAGATCTATAAGAAAATAGCTGAGATTAAAGCTGTTCCTGTCGAAACTGTTATAGATATTTTTTACAAAAATGCCGAGAAATACTGGCTATAAACTAGTTACAAGATAAGGCCTTAAAACTCTTAAAAAGCCCTGGTGTTTCTGGTTCTTTTGTGCTAGAGTAGTCCTCATGACCGACAATAAAACACAAAGCACAAAGGAAGGCTTCAAGGTGTATGAATTAGGAATTCATCTCCTTCCAACACTTTCTGAGGACGATGTTCAAATCGAATTTTCAAAAATCAAGTCACAAATCGAAAAAGCTGAAGGAGAGTTTATCTCTGAATCTGCTCCTCGATTGTTCAACTTGGCGTATGAGATTCCAAAGACCATCAAAGCTCAAAAGAAGTGGTATGAGACCGCGTACTTTGGCTGGGTTAAGTTCGAATTAGAAGCAAAAGCATTAGCTGGTATTGAAAAGTTTGTAAAAGAACTTGATAATACTCTGCGATATCTTATCGTAAAAACTGTACGAGAAGATACGCTTGTTTCTAAAGATCTCCTCGCCAATGATGACAACGTTTCGGAAGAAGTTGTAAAAGATATTACTAAAGCTCCAACTCATGATGAGGTGGTGGCTGATATTACAGCTGAAGCTGTAATAGAGTAATCCTGATTCAAGCCTTTTAGTCTCCTCGTATGAAAGTGCAGCTTTATATAAAGCTTTCAATCATACATTATTAAACTAAGAGTAAATAATAAAAACGTATGTACATAAACAAAGTAATCTTATACGGAAACATTACAAGAGACCCAGAGTTAAAATCTCTTCCAAGTGGAATTCATGTAAACTCGTTCAGTATTGCAACAAATCGAGTCATCAAAGATCAAAGTGGTGCAAAGAAAGATGTTACTGAATATCACAATATTGTAGCATTTGGTAAACAAGCTGAAGTGATTCATCAATATATGAAAAAAGGAAGTGGTATCTTGGTTGAAGGAAGAATGCAAACACGATCATGGGACGGTCAAGATGGAAAGAAACAATACAGAACAGAAGTGGTTCTTGAGAGCTTCCAGTTTGGTCCTAAGAGCGGTGGGGCAGCAACAGCTACTACAACAGCTTCTGCATCAAGCAACGCTTCAGCCGATGATCAAGAAGCTCCGTTTCCGGCTATGCAAGATGAAGGAGTTAAGTATCCAGACGAAGAGATTAATCCAGAAGACATTCCATTCTAGCTTATTACACAAAAAACTTATTAACTATTTAAACTAAATTATTCACATGTCAAAAAAATGTTACTTCACAGAGCATAATATCAAGCACATCGACTATAAAGATACCGATGTTCTAGGTAAGTTCCTGAACAAATACGGACGAATCGCTGGACGAAAGAGATCAGGTGTCGCTGCAAAGCATCAACGAAATCTATCTCTCGCTATAAAGCGAGCACGATATATGGCTCTGATTCCTTACATCGCAAATCTCTAGAGGACGGTGATGGACCGAAAAAACAAAAAGCACAGCATTCGTGATGGACGGCTGTGCTTTTTGTTTTTGCAGGTCTTTTATACCTCCTTGAGTTTTGCTCTAATCTCTTTCAAGATAGTATCTTTGATAGCTTTGTTTTCTTTCTCTTTCAAGAATTGGCGAGTAGAATCATATCCTCGTCCAAGTTTTACGTCACCATACGCATATGATGAACCACTTTTAGTAATAAGTTTCATTTTTTCTCCAAGAGCAATCATTTCACCTTCAAGAGAGATGCCTTCATTATACATAAGATCAAATTCTGTCTGTTTAAATGGGGCAGCTACTTTGTTCTTCACAACCTTGACTCGTACTCGACCTCCCATAATCTCCTCACCTTTTTTGATTTGAGCAATACGTCGGATATCAAGTCGGATAGACGTGTAAAACTTAAGAGCTTTTCCTCCTGGGGTAGTTTCTGGGTTACCAAACATAACTCCGATTTGCATTCGAATCTGGTTAATAAAAATAACAATAGTCTTACTCTTGGCCACAATAGCGGTGAGTTTTCGAAGAGCTTGTGACATCAATCGAGCCTGTTTTCCAACATGTTGTGCCCCCATATCTCCTTCAATCTCGTCTCGAGGTGTAAGAGCAGCTACTGAATCGATTACAACCACATCAATCTTTCCACTTCGTACGAGTGACTCAACTATCTCAAGAGCTTGTTCTCCTGCATCAGGTTGAGAAATAAGAAGATTATTGATGTTTACACCAAGGCGAGTTGCATAGTCAGGATCCATAGCATGTTCTGCATCGATAAATGCACAAATACCATTTTTCTTTTGTGCTTCCGCAATCACATGGAGTGCTAGAGTTGTCTTTCCTGAAGACTCTGGTCCAAAGATTTCGATAATACGCCCTCGGGGAAGACCGCCCAACCCAAGTGCTGCGTCAAGACCAATCGATCCTGTTGGAATTACATCAACATTTACTTTTGGTTTCTCACCAAGTTTCATAATCGACTCGTCACCGAATCGGCTCTTGATTTCAGCAATAGTGTCAGCAATGGCTGAAGAGTCATCTTTTGAACCCATTGACTTTTTACTCGCACCTCGAGTTTTTTCATTACCTTCTACGTCGGTTAAAGTCTCCTCTTCGTCTTCGTCACCAATAGTATTTTTCTTAGCAGGGAATTTAGTATTTTTCTTTTTCATGTGTTTTGTTTGGGTATTAATGAATTAATAAATCTGGTTTGACTGCTTACATCTGATGTGTCACATGTGGAGCACTCTCATAGTATACACTGACATCTTTCTTGACTTCTTTACCAAATCTATCTTTGGCATAAATGGTAATAGAATTTATGCCAGGATACAGTGTTATATGCTCATTGAAGAGTCCTTGTGTATTTGTATAAATCTTTCTATTACCTATATAAATATGTGATATATTTGATGTCTTTCCTGAGAGGGAATAAACACTGTCTTGTGTAGTTACTTTCTCGCAATCTTCTACAGAACAGGTGAGTGTAATGTTTGGTCCAGCAACAACCTTTCTAAGCTCAAATCCTGTCAAAAGACAAATAAAAAGGATACACGCAATAAGGAAACCTATTTTTATTTTTGTTTTTCCGTCAGTGTATCCTAATGTCATTGTAGATTATATGAGTTAAAATTTTGATAAAGATATTATAACATGTGTCTATTAGACAACTCGTTCACCAGAGTCGTTATCTTCATCAATGTCTGATGAATCTGAATTAACCCCAAGTAGCGTGTCTGCTTGAGCCTCTAGGCTAGAAGATGTTGTGTGTTGTATCTGTCCCTGATCTTTACCCACCAAAACTTCTCGAGGTTTTGATCCATCAGCAGGTCCTATAACACCTCGTGATTCAAGTATGTCCATAAGTCGAGCTGCCCTCGAATACCCAACTCGAAGCTTTCGTTGTAAGTATGAAGTAGAAGCTTTTTTTGCCTCTATCACAGCTTGTTTAGCTTCTCCATAGAGATCGTCATCATCATCCATATCATCACCACCTATACTGTCATTGAAAGATGAAGAAAAGATGGCATTTGTTCCTGCATTTTCCTGATCTTGTGGTCCAAGTTGAATAGTATCTGGAATATAATCCATAGTATCTACAAGATGCTTTACGATTTTCTTGGTTTCAGATTCAGAAATATTAGGTGACTGCACACGTTGAGGGTTAGGCATTCGTCCTGTCATATAGAGCATATCTCCACGGCCAAGCAACTCTTCAGCACCTCGAGTATCTAGAATAGTACGAGAATCGATTTGTGATGCAACTTGCAATGCAAGACGAGAAGGAATGTTAGCTTTAATAAGACCAGTGATTACATTTACTGATGGTCGCTGTGTTGAAAGTACAAGATGAATACCAACAGCTCGAGACATTTGAGCTAGTTTTACAATACTTGCTTCCAATTCTCGTGGGTATGATTGCATAATATCCGCTAACTCATCGATCACAATCACTATATATGGCATTGTGTCTGGTAGTGTCTCCTCAAGTTCATCTACCACACCATCTATCTTTATATTTTTCTTTTTTGCATCTTCAAGAGCAGGGGCTAAGATAGTCTTGTGATATGAATCAATGTCTCGTACAGAGCACTTTTCGAGTATGTCGTATCGTCGACTCATCTCTTTTCCTGCCCATTTTAGAGAAAGGATAGCTTTTTTAGGATCGGTAATAACAGGTGTGAGAAGGTGAGGGATTTTATTATATAGAGTAAGTTCAACTCGTTTTGGATCAATAAAAATAAACCGTAGGTTTTCAGGTGAGTTTTTATATAGAAGAGATGTTACCAAGTTGTGAATCATTACAGACTTTCCAGAACCTGTTGTTCCTGCAATAAGCGCATGGGGCATCTTTGCCAAATCTTCGTAATACATCTTTCCTGATACTCCTTTACCAAGGGCAACCAAAAGAGGGGAAGGGGATTTCTGATACTCATCACTACTCAATAGTGTTCCCAGTCCCACGATTGTTTTGGTTGTATTTGGTACCTCGATACCAACAAGCGCTTTACCGGGAATGGGAGCTTCAATACGAATAGGGTGAGCCGCAAGTGCAAGTGATAAGTTATCTTGAAGCCCTAATATCTTAGAAAGTTTAACTCCTTCCGCTGGTTTAAGGGCATACCGAGTCACAGATGGTCCAACTGATATTTCGTCCATTTCAACCAAAACCCCAAAGTTCTGAAGAGTTCTTTTTATGATATTTGCATTGGCTTTGATATCTCCAACCTCTGGTTTTCCCTTATCCCGCTCGAGTAAAGATAGAGGTGGCGGTACATACGGTTTACCCGAGAGAAGTGATCGAGGTGCAGTCTGTATGGCTTCCTCTATATCGGACACTATTGATTTTTCCTTTGTATTTAAAGGTTTTTTCATGTCTTTTACACTGTCCTTAATAGATTCAATAACACCTGACATTTTAGGTGTGTCCTTTACGTTCTCATCCAGTCCTCCGACAATCTTAAGTGTACTTTCTTTTTTAAATGACTCCATAACTTCTTCATCAGTATCCTCAAGTGCATCTTTCTTTCGTCCAAAGCCGAGTGAATATTCAAACAAGACAACCAAAGATATAAGTAAGATTGCAGTCAATACAACATAAGCAAGTGGACGATCCAATAACTTCAAAAGAGGTATTGCAATCAATTCCCCGAGCCCTCCTCCTGCTCCTAGAATAGAGATTTCCAATACTCCAAGTACTGAAGTCAAGAGTAGTACAGAGAAGAATATCTTAGTCTTTGCAAATGAACTACTCTTTCTATGGACACTGTAGAAATAACCTTGAATACCGAACAGAAAAGGTAATACATAATACCCATAACCGAGTATTCCATGGAATCAATTATATGAAGCTTGCCCAATAGCTACTCCAAGGTCAAAAGCTGACAACATGAAGAATAGAAATAGGACAAAAAAGACAAGTGCTGAAACAGTGTTTTTTACGTATTGATCCTGAGGAAGCATATTCGGGGCAAGACCTTTAAAAAACCCTGATATTGTATGACTTCCTGCCTCATCAGAGACATTAGTTTTTAATGAACTTTTTTTCTTTACTTTAATAACCTTTTTGGACATGTGTAGTATTTTACCATGAGTCTAAGAGAGTCCTTGCTTTTTTACTTGTCTTATATATACTGTCACCTAATGGACAAGCAATTCGATACCAATAGCCCATCAAAAGACATGGGATTAGTCGTTAAAAGACAGATCCAAATGGAAGCTATTTCTAAGGCTATCTACTTAGTTACTGATTTGTTAGAAAAGGAAGAACCTCTTCGAAATACTCTCCGAAAAGTTTCTGTAGAACTTCTGGATTCTGTACATAAGGCAGAATCATTGCAAAAACTGCATTCGCTTCTACGTCTGTCAAAAGACATACACCTAGTATCTGATATGAACGCCTCACTTCTTATAAATGCAATAGAGAAGACTCGGCTAATAGTAGAAGAGAAGCAGGATGTGGCTATCGGAGAGATATTGAAAACTGAAGTCATAGATGAAAACCCTGCTCCTATTATGGTCGAGAGCATAATCGCAGTTCAAGATGAGGTCCCTACAGAAAGAGTTATCGCACAACATGCATCATCTTCATCATCAAAGCCGGAAATTACTCAGTATGAAAAACATGTCACAGTAACTAGAGAGAGAAGTACTTCGGTATCTGTACCAGCTCTAGATATAGGGTCTCGTCGAAAACGTATCCTAGAGGTGGTCAGGACTAAAGGACAAGCAACTATCAATGAATTCATAGAGTCTATCCAAGGTTGCAGTTCAAAGACAATACAGAGAGAGCTTACCAGTCTGGTGTTATCAGGGACATTGAAAAAGACAGGAGAGAGACGGTGGAGTAAATATTCATTAAAATAAGATTATATAGGACACATGGGTATTTTGACTAAAACCCCTGTTTTCATGTAATATTTGCCCTATGTACCCGTTTTTATGGGTACAGGTTAGCTTTCGAGTCCGTTTTGACTATTTCCATTATATGGTGATATGCGAGACGGGTTCGCAAAGATTTAGCCCGAGAGATGTGTGCCTGGACTTATCAAATTATTATTATTAATACAGGCAAAAAAACACACATTTCTTTATTTTAAATCATATTATGAAAAAATTATTTTCAACAGCAATCATCGCTCTTGCCCTTACAGTTTCTGTATCGGCTTCAGCGGGAGATTACATGTTTAACAAAACCCTAAAGGTAGGATCACGATCAGCTGATGTAACAGAGCTTCAAAAAGAGCTTGCAGCAGCAGGACATTTCAGTGGAACACCTACAGGATACTTCGGAAATGTTACTAAATCAGCAGTTATGGCGTATCAACGAGCAAATTCAATCAGTCCAGTTTCTGGAATCGTTGGACCACTTACTCGAGCTACTCTTAACGCTGGAGTAACAACAACTACTACAACTTCAACAACTACTACAACTACTACAACTCCTATCTCAACAACAGGACAAGAAGGATTTGCAGAAGTTCGAATTGCACCAACTCCAACAAACAATACAAACGTACAATTCAGTACAGATGTACCAGTTTACGGTCTTGAGTTCAAAGCTAAGCAGTCAGATATCACAGTAGAACGAATCAACCTACAAGTTGGCGTTTCAAACTCTGGATCTGAAAACCCTTCAACTTTGATTAACTCAATCTCAGTTAAAGATGGTTCAACAGTTGTTGCTACAATTCCAGTTAACTCAACAACTTTCTCAAAGGTTTCTACATCAACAGGAAATACATACTATGTACAACGTGCTGGTCTAGGAGTTAAGGTTTTGAAAGATACTGCAAAGACTTTGACAGTTACATTTAACACTAACTCAATCGACTCAGAGCGAATCGTTACAGTTAATGTTTATGGAACACAAGGAATCCGAACAGTTGATGGACGATTACTCAGTGGTTACCCAGTTGTACCAACTGACGTTCGAACACATACTTTCAAGAAACCAGGTAACTCAAACCTTCTTGTAAAGTCTGATGCTACAACTATCTACGCAACTAACTACCGAATTAACACAACAAATAATGGTGCTGAGAAAGTTCTTACATCAACATTTGCTGTTAAGTCAGAGACAGGACCATCAAAACTAACAACAGTTAACGTTACAGCATATGCTTCAGGAACACTTCCTTCAAACCTATACTTGTACGATGGTTCAACACTTGTAGATGCTCGATCAGTAACAGTTGTTGCAGCTAACGCTTCAGGAACAGTTTCATTCGATCTAAGTGGATACAACACAATGGTTGATACAGATGTTACAAAGACATTTACAATCAAAGCAGACATGTCAGCTACAACAGCTACAGGAACAGTTGTTTCTACAGTTGTTACAGGTGTAGTTTACGAGAAAGCAAATGGTTCATCAGCATCAGTTACAACTAATGTTGCAGGTCCATATCATTACTTTGCTTCAGTTGTTCCAAAGCTTACAAAGATCTCTTCAACAGCGATTACAGTAAAGAATAACAATATCGATACTTCAATTACATCTAACGTTAAGCTAGGTATCGTTGCAGAAGGTGGAGACATCAGTGCAACAACATCTATCTCAGCAGTTATTGGATTGAAAAACATCGCTTCAGGACAAGTTATTGCAACATCTTCTGTTTCAGGTTCAGTTGAGTCAGGTCTAACAACCTTTACAGATGGTGCTTCAAAGACAGTTGAATTTACAGCTTCTTTCGCATCAACTACATTCTCAACAGGAACAACAAACGCACGAACATTCATCCAATCAATCACATTCAAGCCAGTTAACTCAGCAACTCCAGCTACTCTAACAGCAGGATTCGAGCTACTTGATTCTGAGGGATATGCTTCATTCTCAAAATAATCTCAGTCTAACTGAAATTACTTTAGAAAGAACATTCGTTTAGCAAAAAGCCACCCGCAAGGGTGGCTTTTGCGTTGTGTGTCTAGGGCCTTATTGATATACTGTGTGCATGCTAGATTCTACAGCGTTAAAATTCATACTCAGTTTTCTTTCGGTAATCATCGTGGTGATAGCTGCTCTCAATTGGATAACACGATAGTAGGGTGATATACTTGAGTGATATGACATTCGTATACCTTGTATTATTTTTTATTTTCTCACTTATTATTGGAAGTTTTTTAAATGTAGTTATTTACAGATACAACAGCGGTTTAAGTATTGCCAAAGGGCGCTCAAAATGTTTCTCATGTGGACGAGTGCTTGGAATGCGTGATCTTGTACCTGTATTCAGTTTTATTGCCTATAAAGGTCGATGTCGAACATGTAAGACAACGCTATCTATCCAGTACCCATTGATAGAGATTCTCACTGGAGTGTTATTAACAGCAGTATTTTATAAATATTTCTTAGCGGTAAATCATACTTCATTTATTGGTGTATATATTGTGAGTAAATTGGCTATATCTCAAGTACTTGCATTGTCGCCATGGATACAGGTTCTGTTTTTTGTAATCGATATTGTTATGGTGAGTTTGCTTATCTGTATCGGTGTATATGATATGAAGCATAAGATTATCCCAGATGGTTTGGTATATAGCGGAGCAGGACTTGCACTCGTAAAGCTTGTTTTGGTTCTGTCTTTGTTTACAGTATCATCAGGCTTTGTCACTACTTTGCTGGCAGGATTATTAACAGCACTTCCATTTGCATTACTATGGCTTGTCTCTGGGGGAAGATGGATGGGGTTCGGAGATGCTAAACTGGCACTTATTATAGGTTGGATGCTTGGAGTTGTACACGGATTTACCGCTATCGTATATTCGTTCTGGATTGGTTGTATTGGGGCTTTAGGTATGATTTTGATACATGAACTTGTTGAAAGTTTCTCAAACTCTAAGAACGTATTTGGTAAGCGATTGTTTGGTGCTAAGGTGGCCAATCGTTTACTTAGATATTTTCCAACTTTAAAGTTGCGGAGTGAGGTACCTTTCGGTCCGTATATGATTATTGCGTTTCTTGTAGTGTATTTTACAGGTCAAAAGTTGTTAGGGTTATAATTCCTGTAACATGAATATATGAAGCTTCAAGGGAACCTTGAAGTAGGATAAATGCTTGTTATTTGAATATATATCCATAGTACTTGTCAAGTAGTTCGTAATATGTTAAGATACGAACAAATGTACTCAAAAAACAGAATAAGCTCTCGGCGCCCAGGTGATGCGTCCGATCGACCTTTTAAAAAAACAACATCACCAGCGTCACGAGATACATTCTCGAAGTCTTCAAGACAAGTAACGGGCAACTCAGAATCTAGACCAGCATATGCACCAAGAAGTGCGTCGTATGGAACAAGTTCAGTAACACGAGTAGTTCGAACAACTAGACCTTATCAAAGTCAAAGTGGTAGAACCTTCACCGATCGACCAGCACAACAAACATCATATTCATCAGCGGCGCGACCAGCGTCTCGAGGTTTTTCTTCTCGTCCATCAAGTGGAGGGTTTAGAGGTGCACCTAGTGCAGGATCATCATACGGTGCTTCTCGAAGTGGTGGAGCACGAGGAGGATTCGGAGGAGGGTTTGGTGGCGGCCGGTCACACGGTGGCTACGCAGGAGGAGGTTTCGGTGGTGGACGATCATCAGGTGGACGAGGTGGTAGAGGTGCTCCACGAGGTGAGCGAATTGATATCTCAAAATTTATATACAAGCCAGATGTTGCAACTCTTGAAAAGGAAGCAAAAGCAAAAACAAAAGTAGTCGAAGTGAAGCATACATTTGCTGACTTTAACTTTGATGCACTTGTACAAGGGAACTTGAAAGAGAAGGGTTATGAAAAACCAACTCCTATCCAAGATCAAACTATCATGCATGCCATGAAAGGACAGGATGTTCTTGGTCTTGCAAATACAGGATCTGGAAAAACGGCTGCATTTTTACTACCACTTATAGATAAGGTTGTGAAAGACCCAACACAAAAAGTGATTATCCTTGCACCAACTCGAGAACTTGCTATGCAGATCAATAAAGAGTTTACTGAATTCTCAAAAGGATTAAAAGTATTCTCAACTGTGTGTGTAGGAGGTATGCCTATTTTCCGACAGATTCAAAACCTGCGAATGGTCAATCATTTTGTGATTGGAACTCCAGGACGAATCAAGGACTTGGCACACCGACGATGTATTAACTATGCGGAATTTTCAAATGTTGTTCTTGATGAGGTAGACCATATGCTTGATATGGGATTCGTCGATGATATTACAGAGATTTTGAAAGGATTAAATCCTGTTCGACAATCATTGTTCTTCTCAGCAACTATGCCTCCACGAATCCGAACTCTTGTACAGAAGTTTCAAAAAGAACCTTTTGTGGTGGATATTGCAGTTCCAGGAAGTACAAAGACTGTAGAGCAAGATGTTATCCGAGCACGACGTGAGGATAAATTTCAAACTCTATGTGATCTTATAAAATCAGAAGGTGCTACTCGAACTATTATTTTCGTTGAAACAAAACGAGAAGTAGAAGAAGTTGCTAACGGACTTACTCGAGCTGGATTTAAGACAGGATATCTTCACGGAGATAAGCGACAACGAGAACGAGCACGAACACTTGATCAGTTTAAGACAGGACTTACTGATATCTTGGTTGCTACAGATGTCGCAGCGCGAGGTATTGATGTAAAAGATGTCTCACACGTGATTAACTATACAGTTCCTCAGACTCATGATGACTATGTTCACCGGATCGGTCGAGCAGGTCGAGCGGGAAGAACAGGTAAAGCATTTACATTTGTGTAATATACAGAAGTGGAACATATAGGCGCGCCGCGCAACTAATGAGTTAGAGAAAAGACTTGAATATCGAAAGATATCTCGGGTTTTTTCTTTTGGATATGTTGCATGTGTATACGAAGAGTTTCTGAGCATGCTAAAAGTGTTCCACCTGTTGAGGTAACGTCATCTATTATGTAAAAAGAAAAACTTTGTTGTTGTTTAATTGTGATTAAAAAATACAAATATATCTTAAATATAATACGAACAGAATATCTACTCTGTATATCTGCGATACGTTTTTTTCTACTCCCGTGTATATGTTGAGCATGTCTGTTTTTTATCCATGAACCTCGTACTGTAAATATTTGCATATAAAAGACATGTGTCCTTAATGGTTTTTTTACATACCAATATATGCGTTTACTTGTATGTAATAGCAAGTCCCACATAGAATCGACTGATTTCTCCCGTCTCGCATGCATAGTTGAAGGTGGGGAACTAAAGATAACTGTACTCATAGGGTTGTTGTATTGTCTAGTTGTAATAATCTCAATACATAAGTCAGTTAACATAAGGGTTAATTCATCTTTAGCATACAGAGCACATGCACCCCTGCGAGTAAACTTGTATTCATGAATGAGTGCCTTAACTCGTGGATCTGAATATCTGTCTATGTATGTTACCGGTATAATTGTTTCTTTTAGGGTGGTTGTATGAAGTGTTTTTGACATATGTATGATCATATATAAATTCGGATAAAGTTTTGATAAATATGTATATAGCTATTGCCTAGATAAAAAATAAATCCATGGTATTATTATTAGAACCGTTATGTCTTTTTTTACTAAAAATATTTTTTCAACTCCTGAGCCTAGTGTTATAGGAATTGATATCGGATCATCTTCTTTGAAGATTGTTCAGATCAAAAAAAAGAAGGGTAGAGCTGTTCTTGAAACATATGGAGAGCTTGGTCTTGGTCCGTATAATAAACTTTCGATTGGTCAGATTGTAAGCATGTCACCAAAAGAGATTTCGCTTGTGATTCAAGATTTGATTAAAGAAGCTGAGATCACATCGGTTAAGGGTGGCATGTCTATACCTCTTAAGTTAAGTTTGGTCAGTCTTATAGATGTACCGGCAGTCTCAGAAGATGAGCTGGCAACCATGATTCCTCTTGAAGCTCGAAAATACATTCCTGTATCTATAAATGAAGTAACCATGGATTGGTTCGTGATCCCAACTCCTCGTGATACAAGTCTTGAATTTATACAATCAGATGATGATACTAAGCGTCAAATAGAAGAAAGTCAGAAAAAAATCCACGTACTTATGGTAGCTATCCATAATCAAGTACTTAACAATTACACATCTATTGTAAATGAAACTAAACTGCAAACGAGTTTTTTTGAAGTAGAGGCATTTGCAGCAGCCCGAGCATGTTTGACAGGAGAAACCGGTCCTGTGATGATTATTGATTTTGGTGCATCAGGTATAAAAATGTATATCATTGTTGATGGTTTACTTGTATCATCTCATACGATAAATAGAGGTGGGCAAGATATTACATTCTCTATATCTAAAGGATTAGGCGTTACATTCGATCACGCAGAGCATTTAAAGCGTTCTCTTGGTAAGGGAAATGTAGCGGACGAAGAAAAAATCATGGAACTTATTAGTATACATGAAGATTATGCTGTTTCAGAAATAGGAACTGTAATTTCTGCATTCCAAAAAAAGTTTAATAATACAATATCAAAAATCCTCTTAACAGGAGGAGGTTCAAACCTAAGGGGGTTTTTGGAATTGATGCAGAAAAGTTTTGCTTGTCCTGTTGAGTATGCCTTACCATTTTCAAAAGTTGAAACACCTGTTTTTTTACAAGAGACATTGCGAAGTGTTGGTTTGACATTTGCACCAGCAATAGGGCTTGCACTTCGTGCATTACAAGAATGAGTTTGTTATACTTAAATAAACATTACACACGATATGGAAACACGATTTCAAACAACTTCATTTATACCAAAAACATCACTTGATAATGTGGTGTCTGAAGATGGTAAACTTCAAAGACAGCGAGGATCAACAGCTGGAACTGGAAGTGTTATTAGTTTGATTTGCTTCTTTATATTTATCTGTAGTTTGGTTTCAGCAGGGGTTGTATTTAGTTTACTTAAATTATCAAAGTCTAAAAAAGTTATTTCTGAAAAAAGTTTAATAGCCTATCAAAAGAAAAATAACACTAAGACTATTAATGCACTTAAATCGCTAAACGATAGACTCACTATTATTAACACACTAGTACGAGATCATGTTGCTGTCTCTCCGTTGTTTGCCGAGATTGGAAAAAATACACTTGAAAAAGTGTCGTTAACAGACTTTTCGCTCAAAAGAAAAAATGACGGAACTTTCGGATTGACAATGAAAGCACAGGGAGTTGGATATGAATCGATTGTTGCACAAGATAAACAATTTTCTTCAGCACCTGCACAATATGTATTCAAAAATACAATTATTAATGATTTTAGTAAACCAAAAGGTCAGGATATTGCAGCTTTCAGTATTAGTACAACAATCGCTAATCCAGCAATCAACTTTGTAAACCTAGTTAATCAAGCAACACAATAATATGAAATCGATTATTTCAATCATACTCGTACTTGCAGCTGCTCTTCTATTTTTCTTTTTTACTAAGCCAAAGCTTGCTGAGTTACGAGCATCACAGCTTGAAGTAAGTCAACTTGATATAGCTGAAAATGCAGCCAAAAAACTTGAGGCTCGTATTGTCAACTTACAAGCCATATACAATAGTATTTCAGCAACAGACAATGCAAAAATTCTTACAATGCTTCCGAATAGTGTTGAAAATGTAAAATTGATTATTGATTTTGATAAAATACTTCAAGCTATGGTCGAAGAAAGAGGTACGGGCCCACTATATGCACGTACTATTGCAGGTGGTAAGGTATCTATCGAAAATCCAAAAGTCTCTCAAGCAGGTACTGTTGCAGATGGTAATTTTGATGCCTCAAAACTCGGAGTAGTAACATTTAACTTTGCTGTTACACTCACATATGGAGATTTTCTGGAATTTCTACGACGTATTGAACATTCAACCCGTATTCTAGATGTAGATTCTATTAGTTTCTCTGCGGTGCCTGTAGGTAATCAAAATACAAATGATCCAATATATACATTTGATGTGGGGTTAAAAACATATTGGTTAAAATATACAAATGATAGTAATACAATAATAAACTAAATAGTATGAATATATTCACACGACATAAAACCATACTGCTAAGTATAATCGGATTGATTCTTATATTTTTTGGATATTGGTATTTTGTTTTATCTAAAAAAACAGCTGCAACAACCAAACAGTCTGGTGCAAATGGGGGATTGGTAAAAAATACAGATTCTACGCCAAGTGCTACAGCGGGGAATAAAGGTTATGACAAAGAATTTGTTGCTGGTTTACTAAGCTTAAACACTATCAATCTTGATGTAAATATTTTCAATTCGGTTGCATACAAGGCACTAAGCTTTCCTGAAAAACCATTTGTGGTTGATTATAACATCCAATATGGAAGACAAAACCCATTTTTGCCAATCGGTGTTGATGCAGTTGGCATTTCAACTTCTATTACAACGCAAAGTTCTGGTCCCACAGTTGATGTACCACCAGCATCAGTGGTAGAGACAGCTTCAACTACACCAACGCCTGCACCTGCAACAACTACACCAGTCAAGCCAACTCCAAAAACATTTCCAACAAACACTAAAAGATAATTTGCATGACATTTTTGAATTTACTCGTAAAAAAGAATATCCTAGACGAGGATACAGTTCAAGCGCTTGAAAAAAAAGCTCAAGAATCAAATCAAAGTATTGAAACTATTTTGCGTGAGCATGGTGTGAGGCATAACGATATTTTAAATGCTAAGGCCGAGTATTTGCATGTTGATCCGTATTATCTCGAGGACAAGACTATTCCATATGAAATTCTGAACTATATTCCTGAAGATTCTGCCCGTCACTATAGATTTATTCCACTTGAAATGAAGGCGGGTGTGCTTTCTATTGGAATTATAGATCCAGATAATATCGAAGCTCGAGATGCTTTGAACTTTATTGCTGCCAAAAGCAATATTACATACAAACTCTTTATTCTTTCAGAAGAAGATTTTGGACGAGGAATTGAAATGTATAAAGGTTTAACAGGTGAAGTAACTCAAGCGCTTTCTGATTTCGAAAAGGAATTTGGTGATATTGGGGACGGGATAGAAACTATACCTGGATCTGGACAAGCTCCAAATGGAACTAACAATACAGAGGCATCTGGGCATATTGTTGAGGATGCGCCTGTAAAGAAAATCGTTGCTACAGTTCTACGATATGCTATTGAAGGAGGGGCATCTGATATTCATATCGAACCAATGCGTGAAAAAGTACGTGTTCGATACCGAGTGGATGGACAATTGAACACAAGTATTGAACTCCCAAAGAATATTATTGATGCACTTGTGGCACGTATTAAAATTCTTTGTGATATGAAACTAGATGAAAAACGAAAACCTCAGGACGGTCGTTTTTCTGCACGAACTGATGGGCGAAAGATTGATTTTCGTGTATCTACTTTCCCAACATACTATGGAGAGAAAGTGGTAATGCGAATCCTAGATCAAGACAAAGGTGTACAAAAGCTTGATAAGCTTGACATGATGCCGGAACAATTAGCGATGATTCGACGTGCACTTGCACGACCATACGGTCTTATTCTTATTTCCGGTCCAACAGGTTCTGGAAAAACTACAACTCTATACTCAATGCTTATGGAGCTTGATCGTGAGACACAAAATGTACTCTCTCTTGAAGATCCTGTTGAGTACAATATGGAAGGAATTAGTCAGTCACAAGTTCATGCTGAGATCGGATATACATTTGCAGCAGGACTTCGAACTACACTACGACAAGATCCTGATATTATTATGGTAGGAGAGATTCGAGATAAGGAAACTGCTCAACTTGCGATTCAAGCAGCTCTTACTGGTCACTTAGTGCTTTCAACTATTCACACCAACACATCAGTGGGTATTGTTCCTCGTTTGATCGATATGGGAATTGATCCATATCTAATAGCCCCAACACTTATACTCGGTATGGCACAACGTCTTGTAGGTCGAGCATTTGAGCCTGCAAATGAAGAACTTCCTGTCAGTGATAGTATAAAGGAGATTATTGATGCAGAGTTTAAAACACTACCAAAGCAGTTCGCTTCAGTTATTCCGGATATTAAGAGTATATATAAAGTAAAACCAACCCCAGAGTGTCCAAAAGGAATTAAAGGGCGAGTAGCTGTATTCGAGATGTATGAAATGGATAAACAATTGGAAGCTATTATTTTGAAAGATGCAAATGAAGCCTCGATGAGTGATTATTTACGAAAAGAGAAAGGTATGATTAGTATGAAAGAAGATGCTATAATTAAAGCATTACAGAAAAAAGTTCCATTTGAAGAGATTGGAAATCTATAAGAGTATATATTATTATGAACCCAACATTATCATTTACTAAAAAAGAAAAAGCAAGTGATATAAAAGTAATGCTCGTTGATGATGATTACTTTATTTTGAATATGTATAAGGTCAAATTTGAGCATGTTGGTTTTCAATACAAGCTTGCAAATAATGGTAAAGAGGCTTTAGAGATTGCTCGATCAGGGTATGTTCCTGATGTGCTTTTTGTTGATATGATTATGCAGGTTATGGGTGGTATTGATTTTTTAGAGACATTACGGGCAGAAAAGTTATATGAACATGTACCTATTGTTATGCTTACAAATCAAAGTCAGGCACAAGATATTGATACTGCTCGAAAACTCGGAGTGCATTCATACATCGTAAAAGCAACAACGATTCCTTCAGAGATTGTGGAGGAAATAAAAAATATGTTTGGTTTACCAACCACTTCAGTCACTACACCTGAACATCAATAGTAGTGTATACTTATATCTATGAATTACGAACAAGAACTTCATCAACTATTAGAAACAATAGTCCGAGAGGGTGCCTCTGATTTGCATCTTTCTGAGGGTAGGTGCCCAACCATGCGCGTTGCAGGACAGTTGATCCCGCTTGTGAGAAATAAAGTTTTGACACACGATGATATTAAAGAGTTTGTAAATGTGATGTCAACTTCTGCACGAAGAAATCTGTTTGAAACAGATGATAGAGAAATTGACTTCTCGTATAAGTTTAAAGAGATTGCTCGTTTTCGAGGAAATGCGTTTCATCAACAGGGATTTCTTGGTATTGCACTTCGTTTGATTCCAAGACAAATTAAAAGCTTAGAAGAGCTTATGCTTCCACCTGTGCTTGCACAGTTTGCTCAGAAAAAACAGGGATTTTTCTTAGTGGTTGGTCCTGTTGGACAAGGAAAAACTACAACCCTTGCAGCTCTTATAGAGCAAATCAATCAAGAACGAGCTGAGCATATTATGACTATCGAAGATCCGACTGAATACCTGTATGAGCAAAAAAAATCTATCATCGATCAGCGAGAGGTTGGTATTGATACTGAATCATTTGAATCAGGACTAGTGTCTGCACTACGACAAGACGTAAATGTAATCTTAGTAGGTGAGATGCGGAATCGAGAGACTATGGCCGCCGCAGTAACAGCAGCTGAGACCGGTCACTTAGTATTCTCAACATTACACACAAACAATGCTGCGCAGACTATTGATCGTATTATTGATAGTTTTCCAGCAGAACAACAGGATCAGATCCGTATACAACTTTCATCAGCACTTGCAGGGGTATTTTCACAACGTCTTGTTCCACGAGTATCGGGAGGTATGATTCCTGTATTCGAACTCATGATTACAAATAATGCTATTCAAAACCTGATTCGAGAGAAACGAACTCATGAAATCAACACCGTGATCGAGACTGGATCACAGGATGGTATGATTGATATGAACCGATGTTTGGCAGAGCTTGTGCAAAAAGGAGAGATTACTCTTGAAAATGCATACAAACAATCACTAAATCCTAAAATGTTACAACAACTTATTTAAATAAAAAACTATGATATTTGCTTACAAAGCTCTCGATGAGCACGGTACACCCAATAATGGCACAATCGATTCAGTCAACCAAGAGATCGCTATCAGTTCTCTACAGCATCGAGGGTATACGATTCTCTCTATAGAGGAAGCTGCAAAAAAACATAATTTTCTATCTAAGAAAATGGGACTGTTTGGTGGTATTAAAACGAAAGATGTGGTGATTTTGTCACGACAGATGTCAACTCTGTTTACTGCACAAGTTTCAGCGTTACGGATTTTCCAACTACTTTCTGTAGAAATGGAAAAGCCTGAGTTGCAAGAAATTCTGATACAAATTGCAGATGATATTCAAGGTGGAGCAACTATCTCAGCTTCTTTAGCTAAACATCCAAAAGTGTTTAACACGTTTTATACAAACATGGTTAAGGCTGGAGAAGAGACTGGAAAGCTGGATGAGACCTTTCAGTTTTTGTCTGATTACATGGAAAGAAACTATGAGGTAAGTTCTAAAGTTAAAAACGCACTTATTTATCCAGCGTTTGTTATCACTACATTTGTGGCTGTAATGGTTCTGATGTTGACTGTGGTGATTCCAAAGATTAGTACTATTATCACTGAGTCTGGACAAGATATTCCTGTATATACAAAAGCTGTTATCGCAGTGAGTAATTTTCTTGTAGATTTTGGGCCAGTGTTTTTGGTAGTTGTATCAGTATTTATATTTTTCACTATTCGGTATCTTTTTTCTGCACAAGGAAAACAATTCTTATCACGACTTAAATTGGAAATTCCATACATTTCAAATCTATATAAAAAACTATACCTCTCACGTATTGCTGATAACTTGAACACTATGTTAACTTCAGGTATTCCGATGCTGAAAGCTCTTGAACTTACATCAGATGTTATTGATAACACTGTATATGAAGGTATGATGCTTGAAGTTATCGAAGATGTGAAATCAGGATTTGCATTGTCAGATGCATTGAGTAAGCATCCTCAAATGCCGGGTATCTTAGTTGCCATGACGCGAGTGGGAGAGGAAACAGGAGAAGTGGGAAGCATCCTAAAAACATTGGCTCGTTTTTATCAAAAAGAAGTGGTTAATGCGGTAGACACTCTAGTGGATCTTATTGAACCGCTTATGATTGTTCTTCTTGGACTAGGAGTTGGTTTCTTGCTCGCATCTGTATTGATTCCTATTTACAATATTTCTTCAAGTATATAATGCAAAAAAAACGATCAATCCGACATATACTCAAAACTGCTGGTTTTACTATTATTGAACTCATTGTGGTGATTGCCATCATTGCGGTTGTAAGTACACTCGTCCTTTTCAATAGTGGAAAGTTAAACAGTGCACTGTTGCTCTCTAATACAGCATATGAAGTTGGACTGATTGTTCGAGAGGCTCAGATTGCGGGTCTTGGTGTACGTGCATCACAAAATTCAGGTACTCAAAGTTTTGCATACAGTCAAGGGGTTCATTTTAATATAGCTGAACCAAACACTGTAATACTTTTTTCTGACATAGATGGAAATGGCCATTATAATGGATCCATTGAAGATGTGCAGTCATATACTATTTCAAATAGTCGGGCGGGGAAAATACTTGCCATTTGCGGTATTACCGCCGATCCTATTTGTTCACCAGACGGTCCAACTCATGTAGAAACTCTTGACATAATGTTTAAGCGACCAAATCCAGAAGCTTTTTTTAAAATTGGAAATATCTCACCCTCAGACGGAAGTAGTATTGTGATGTCTGAATTCAATAACGGTGTTGTTATTAATATTGGTTTTGTTGATGACATTTGCCGTTCTGTCATTGTCCAAAAAACTGGTGCAGTTGAAGTAGGTACTGATTATTGTCCGCCAAATTTAATCAATTAGTGTATACTTATATAGCAATGAAGTCTAATTTAAAAAAAGGGTTTACGCTCATAGAAACCTTAGTCTCATTAGGTATTTTTTCAATTGTAGTGGTAACTGCAACAGGTGTTATCTTAAGTATTATTACAGCAAGCAAAAGAAATCAATCAATCAACTCTGTAGTAAACAACTTAAACTACTCTATTGATAGTATGATTCGTGATATCAGTACCGGATATCGTTTTCGATGTGATTATGATGATTCAGAGACACATCGGGTTGGGGATTTTAAGCTATTGCCTGCAAGTACGTGTGGATCAGGCAAGAAAAATAATATCACTCTCATTTCTACCATTACTGGTCAAGAACAGATTGTTAAATATGAGTTTGTGGAACCTACAGGAGGAATAGGCTATATTCAAAAAACTATCTATACTGAGAAAAATCCACCAAACGTAGAGCATGTGACATACGCGCTTACGGATCAGAAAAATATTGATATTGATGATATGGGGTTTACGATTACTAATCCACCTACACTGATCTCAGACCTGAAAGCTGGTCAACCGTCGGTGTTTGTGATTATCAAAGGTAGTGCACAAGTAAATCAAATCAACATTTCGGATTTCTTTATTCAGACTTTTGTTTCGCAACGTCTACCTAACCTCATATAATCTTCCATGAGTATTTTTTTAAAAAAAATAAAACAGGCAATACGCCAGAAAAAACAAAAAGGTTTTACATTACTTGAAACGTTGGTAGCTATTTTTTTACTCACACTTGCATTAACTGGTCCTATCTATATTGCAACACTTGCAATTCGAAGTTCTGTGGAGTCACGAGATAGTATTTCAGCATATTATTTGGCTGAAGAAGTAGTTGAAGTTATTCGTAACAATAGAGATACTCGATCTTTCGATAGAAATGGAGGTATTGATGGGGAAGATTGGCTTATAAGTCAGCCAACATCATCAACATTCGGTAGTATTACTGGAGGTGTGGATTGTTTTAATGAAACAGGTGGAACTAACGATCTATGCACCATGACTCGTGATGCAACACTCGGTGAATATATATTTAAACAGTGTACCGCCGGAATATGTGAACCACTATCTTTTGATCCAAATGCAACCAATGGAATTATTTATGGTGATGATAACGGCCCGTCTGAAACTTCGAAGTTTACTCGAGAATTTTATATACAATCTGCTGTTCAAGATCCACAGGATACCACTGAT
>JACCDR012090427.1_pt1 | contig 38540 bp, 55 predicted proteins | sample 7446431 | NCBI WGS metagenome assembly JACCDR01 (sample SAMN15323443, study PRJNA562643) | freshwater metagenome | isolation source: river surface water | place: USA:Blue River Watershed | collected 2017-08-17 | reverse complement strand
GTACCTGGGCGGCGCGAACCTGCGCGGCGCGGACCTGCGCGGCGCGTACCTGGGCGGCGCGAACCTGCGCGGCGCGTACCTGGGCGACGCGAACCTGGGCGGCGCGTACCTGGGCGGCGCGTACCTGAGCGCTTTCAAAGCAGACTTCTTCCTGGTGCTGCTGTACGCCCAGCCCGAGGTTCCGGCCCTGCTCGCCGCAATCCGCGAGGGCCGCGTTGACGGCAGCACCTACGCAGGCGAGTGCAGTTGCCTGGTGGGAACGATCGCCACGCAGCGGCACATCCAAGCTCACGAGCTGCCTGCGCCGATCAAGCCGAACTCTAGCCGCCCGGCTGAGCAGCTCTTCATGTCCATCCGCAAGGGCGACACGCCCGAGACGAACACGGTTTCCAAGATCGTGGAGGGCTGGGCTGTGGAGTTCCTTGAGCTGATCGGCCAGCCGGTGGCAGGCGCGTGATGCGCTGGCCCGACTTCCCCGATATCACCGATCCGGCGGAACCGGAAATCCCCGACGCAACCGAAGCAACCGAAGCCGACGAAGCGCCACCCAAGGAGTTTTAAGCCATGTCCACCGCAACCCTGATTCTCGGCAAGTCCGGCGCTGGCAAGACCGCCAGCCTCCGCAACATGGACCCCTCGCAGACCCTGCTTATCCAGGTCGTGCGCAAGCCCCTGCCCTTCGCGGCCAAGGGCTGGAAACACTGGGACAAGGAGACCTGCCCGACGGGCAACGTCTTCGTGACCGACAACGCCGCCACCATCCTGGCGCTGGCCCACAAGACTGGCCGCAAGGTGATCGTGGTGGACGACTTCCAGTACGTGCTGGCCAACGAGCTGATGCGCCGCTCGGACGAGCGCGGCTTCGACAAGTTCACCGACATCGCCAAGCACGGCTGGGAGGTTTTCACCGGGCTCACCGGGCTGCCCGACGACGTGCGCGTGTACCTGCTGTCGCACTCCCAGGAGGACGAATCGGGCACGGTCAAGATGAAGACCATCGGCAAGATGCTGGACGAAAAGATCGTGCTCGAAGGGCTGGTCACCATCGTCCTGCGCTGCATCGTGACCGATGGCCGCCATGAGTTCAGCACCCGCAACAACGGCATGGACACGGTGAAGACGCCCATGGGGCTGTTCGACGAAGACCGCGTGCCGAACGACCTCAAGGCCGTGGATGAGCGCATTTGCGACTACTACGAAATCACCACCACCCAGCAGAAGGCTGCCTGACATGACCCGGAACTTCACCCTCGACACCACCGCCGCCAAGGAAGCCAACAGCGGCGGCAAGCGCATCACCGAGCCCGGCCCCTACGTGGGCAAGATCAAGGCTGCATTCCACGAAGCGAACCGCAACGGCACCGAGTCGGTGAACCTGGTCTTCGAGGCCGACAATGGCCAGGAGATCGGCCCGCTGGCGCTCTACACCCACAAGGGCGACGGCACCGAGCTGCCGTCCTACAAGACCCTGCACGCCATCCTCGCGTGCTGCCGCCTGCGCACGATGGAATCCAAGCCCGGCAAGGTCACGCTGTACGACTTCGACACCAAGGCCGACGTGGTGAAGGACAAGGACACCTACCCGGCGCTGGTGAGCAAGCGCATCGGCCTGGTGCTACAGGGCGAGGAATACGAGAACAACGCTGGCGACGTGAAGGTCCGAATGATCATCGCCGCGCCCTACTGCGCCGAGTCGCGCCGCATGGCCGATGAAGTGCTGACCAGTGCGCCCGAGGCGAAGGCGCTGGACAAGTACCTGGTGTGGTTCGAGGGGCACAAGGTGAAGCCGCTGCGGGCCAGCGCCGGAACGCGCGCGCCGCGCGCCCAGCCCGCGCCGGCTGGCGATTTCCCCGACGACTCGATTCCATTTTGACCGGAGGTCGCTATGTCCGCACCCATCATCCACCGCGACATCGTGCAGCACTCGCCCGAGTGGTACGCCATCCGGGCGGGCAAGTGGTCGGCCTCCGTGGCCGGCACCATCATGGGCGGCTTGGACACCAGCGGGCTTGCCTCGCTGATCCAGGACATCGCCTGGGCGCGGGTGTTCGGGCCCATCGAGGCGGGCTTCCAGTCCGCCGCGATGGATCGCGGCAACGTGCTGGAGCCGCTGGCGCGCGAGTGGTACGCCGAGCAGCAGGGCGTCACCGTCGAGCAGGTGGGCTTCGTCACGCACGGCAGCCTGCCGAACGTGGGCTGGTCGCCCGATGGCCTATGCGGCCCTGGCCACGGGCTGGAACTCAAGTGCCCGCTGCACAAGGCGTGGATGGCCACGAAGAAGGCCGGCAAGGTGCCGGCCGAGTACCGCTGGCAGACGCGCTGGGCCATGTGGGTCGGGCAGTTGGAGTGGCTGGACTTCGTGGCCTGGCATCCGCAGGCCGGCGGCATCCTGATCCCGTGCGAAGTCACCGCCGAGGAATGCGAGCAGATGGCCGAGCGCGTGGCGCTGCTGGAGCCAAAGGTGGCGGCGTGGGTCGAGGTGATCGGCAACAGCCGCAACGAGCGGCCCGTGCCGGAGCTGGCCGCGCTCAGTGACCCGGAGGCGTGTTTCTGATGGCCTCCAAGAAACCCGAGCGCCTGCTTCTGCGCGTGGCCAAGGGCGCCCTTGTGCCTGCGGACGGCTACACCGAGAGCCGCCTGCGGGCGCGGGGCTTCCGCATCGGGGATGAGGTGCTGGCGCAGATCACGAAGGCGCGCAGCCCCGGCTTCCACCGCCTGGTGCACCAGTTCGGCGTGATGGTGGTGGAGAACCTGGACGCCTTCGCCGGTATGGACCCGCATGCGGCGCTCAAGCGCTTGCAGATCGAGGCGAACGTGGGCTGCGACGAAGTGGCGCTGAACTTTCCTGGCATCGGCCCCTGCACTTACCGGGTGCCGCGCTCGCTGTCCTACGAGTCAATGGACCAAGGCGAGTTCGAGCTCGTGTTCCGCGCCTTCACCCGCTACATCGCCAAAACCTACTGGCCCAGCCTCTCGCCCGAGCAGATCGAGCAGATGGCCGGCTTCATGCAAGACGCGGCCTAGCCGCCCACCGAAGGAATCCTGAAATGACCCAGCTCATCCCGCTGTCCCAGCTCAAGCCCTCCAAGCTCAACGTCCGCAAGACCGGCGGCAAGGCGGTGGACGATCTGGCCGCCAGCATCCGCTCCAGTGGCCTGCAGCAGAACCTGGGCGTGGTCCAGGTGGGCAAGGCCTTCGAGGTCGTGTTCGGTGGCCGCCGCCTGCGGGCGCTGCAGCAGCTGGCGAAGGCCGGCGAGCTGCCCGAGGCGCTGAACGATGGCATACCCTGCCGCGTGCTGCAGGAAGGCGAGGCGCACGAAGCCAGCCTGGCCGAGAACACGGTGCGCGAGGCCATGCACCCGCTTGACCAGTTCAGCGCCTTCGCCGCGATGGCCGAGGCCGGCAAGCCTACGGCCGACATTGCGGCGGCGTTCGGCGTGAGTGACCTGGTGGTGCGCCAGCGCATGAAGCTGGCCCGGGTGTCGCCCAAGCTGCTCAAGCTGTACGGCGACGGCGGCATGACGCTGGAGCAGCTGCAGGCCTTCGCTGTGAGCGACGACCACGCGGCACAGGAAGGCGTCTGGAAGCGCGCCATGAGCGATGGCGACTGGGCGCGCGACCCGGCCAGGATTCGTCGCTCGCTGACCGTGGACACCCTGACCAGCGCCGACCCCGACGTGCAGCTGGTGGGCCTGCATGCCTACGAGGCTGCTGGCGGCCGACTCAAGGCCGACCTGTTCAGCGACACCGTGCAGCTGCTGGACCCGGACGTGATCGAGCGCCTGGTGGACGCCAAACTGGCCGAGGTGGTCGAGCGGGTGAAGGCCGAGGGCTGGAGCTGGGTGGAGATCGGCGACCGGCCGAGCTGGGGCGCGCGGAAGATCGAGCCGGCCAGCGACCGCGTGGAGGACGGCGAATGCACCGACGCGGAAATGACCGCGATGGAGGAAGCGGAAGAATCCGGCGATAGCTTGGCCGAGGACGCGATCCGCGAGGCTTGCCGCACCTGGGCGCCCGGCACGAAGGAACAGACCGGCGCCGTGGTCTGCAGCTTCCGGGGCGGCATCGAGGTGCACCGCGGCATGCTGCGCTACGGCGACCCGGAACCCGAGGCCGTGGACCCGGACTACGGCGAGAACATGAGCCAGGCTGCGCCGGCCCCCAAGCCCGAGAAAGACCCCTGCGCCCTGCCCCAGCGCCTGGTGGTGGACCTGACCCGCATCCGCACCGCCGAGCTGCGGCTGGCCATGGAGGCCGAGCCGGGCAAGACCATCATCGCCTTCACCGCCCACCTGGCCGAAGGCTGGCGCGCGCGGTACGGCCAGGCCAAGGACGCCATCGGGATTCACCACACCACGGGTGCCACGGTGGAGAACGCGGGCTGGCTTGCCGCCAGTGACGCCTGGGCGTCCACGCTTTCGTTCAAGGGCCCAGTGCTGGACTGGCTGCGCGGAAAGCCCTACGACTACGTGGAGAGGCTGCTCGCCTTCCTGGTCGCCGAGTCGGTCAGCATCGTGCAGTCCGGCCCACACCAGAAAGGCTTGGGTGACGAGCTGTGCGCCTACTTCGACCTGGACATGGCCGAGCGTTGGCGCCCGTCGCCTTCGGAGCTGCGCGACATGCCCAAGGCCGCGATCCTGAAGGCCGTGCGCGAGGCGTGCGGCAAGGGCGCCGACAAGAAGCTGGAGTCGCTCAAGAAGGACGAGCTGGCAGGGCGCGCGGCTGCGCTGCTCGAGGGCACCACGTGGCTGCCCGAGTGCCTTCGCCTGCCCGAGCCGCCCAAGCCTGCGGCCAAGACGAAAGCAGCCAAGGGCCAGAAGGCCGCGGCGGGTGACGCATGACCCCCGCCCAGCTAGCGGCGCTCGGCGAGCCGCCGTCGAGCGTGGAGTACCTCCTTGCCCACCAGGCGCTGCTTGCCAGCCTGCCGGTGCCGGTGGCGCCGCTGAACCCTCCTTCTACCGAGACAGGGGACTGACATGCACGACACCTACCGCCCGCGCCAGGTGCGCGAACCGATCACCGGCCTTGAGTGGCTGGCCCGTTCCCCCGCGCAGGCGTGGCTTGCGTGGTGGCCCCTTGCGCTGCTGCTGGCGGTGGCTGCGCTGGCGTTCGCTGCTGGCCGGTTTACGGCGTGGTGGTGGGTATGACCGCGCTTGAAAAACTGCAGGCGTTGGTTAACTTCTGGGTTCTTTCGCCTCACGCGCAAGCGGCCTACGTCACCGACATCGACTGGGCGAGAGACGACTGCGCCGATACCCTGGCGCCATTCATTGCCGACCTGGCGGCCGAGTTCGAGGCGTTGCGGGCGGACGCTGCGCGGTATCGGTGGCTGCGCGGAATGGGCCTTAGCTTCGTGCATGACGAAGAACGCAGGGGAGTTAGCACGTCTAGGTGGGGCGAATGGGATTACGACACGCCGGAAGGGTTTGCGGCCCGCATTGATGCCGCCATGCTAGCCGCCGCCCCAGCCGGGCCGGTGGGCGCGCAGGCGGGCGGGTGGCGGCTGATGGGCGAAATGACGCCCGGCGGCGTTGTCTGGTCAGGCCCGAACCCGCACGACCGCGAGGCGAACCCGTGCGGAACGCGCTACTACGCAGCCGGGCCGGTGGAAGGGGGCGGGAATGGGTAGCGAGCTGACACTGATCGCGGCCCTGGTGCAGGGTGACCGCTGGCTCAACGCAGACGCCTGCGCGATGCACCTTGGCATGGTCACGCCGGACGGGAAACCGAACCGCCGCGGGTTCCTGGAGCGCGTGGCCTGCCGGGCAGACTTCCCCAGGCCGAACCCGATCACGCGCAGCTGGAAGAAGTCCGAGGTGGACGACTGGGCGGACGAGCTGCGGCGGGCCGGCTAGGGTAGCCGCTTCGCCATGTCGGCCGCGCTCTCGCGGTAGTAGATCATCAGGCTTTTTGGGTCACGGTGTCCGATCACCAGCGCCAGCTGCAGCACGTCCAGCTTCTTCGACAGCCGCCAGATCGCCTCGGCGCGCGTGTCGTGGAAGTGGAGCGCGGCCAGGGCCTTGGGTCGGGTCTTGCGCCATAGCGCATCGCGCAGCTGGGCCGTGAGCCCGAACACCGGGCCCTCGCCCGCCGGCAGCGCCTGCAGCAGCTCCACGGCGCGGCTGCTCAGCGGCACCTCGCGCACGTCGCCGTTCTTGGTGGCCGGCAGGACCACGTAGCGGTCGGCCAGGTGTACGTCGCGCCAGTGCAGGCCGACGATCTCGCCCGAGCGTAGGGCCGACTCCAGGGCGAACAGGAAGGCCAGGCCCACGCGCTGGGTGGCGGTTTCGCTCGGCAGCGCATCCCAGACGCCGAAGGCCCGGGCCACGGCCTCCACCTCGGCCGGCGGCACCCGGCGCGCGCGGCCGGGCGGACACGTGGGCCAGCGCACGTCGGCCAGCGGGTTCTCGCGCAGCCACTGCCAATCCCGGCGGCAGGCTTCGAACACCGAGCGGAACAGGGTCAGCTCACGGGCCACCGAGCCGGGCTTGACCTGGCGCAGGCGGGTGTCGCGCCAGCCGGCCATGTCGGCGCCGGTGATGCCGGCCAGCCGGCGCTTGGCCAGCGGGTCGGCCAGGAAGGCGCGCAGGCGCACGATCTCCCAGCGGGCGCCCTTGTGCGCCGGGGCGACTTCGCGGGCGTAGCGGCCCAGGGCGTCGGCCAGGGTGTGGTCTGGGAGCTTCTTGCCGGTCAGCTCAGCCGTGCGGGCCAGCGCCCACTGCGCGGCTTCCTGCCGGGTGTCGAAGCTGCGGGAGTCCCGGACGCCGTGCAGGTAGAGCTGGACGCGCCACCGGGCGCCGTTGCGTTGGATGCTGGCCATGGCCGGCATCGTATGGGGAAAAGCTGGGGAGTGGTGCCGGGCAATCCGGGGCGCTTCGGGGTGAAAGCGTAGGACGCGGCAGGCCTGAGACGCAGGCGGGGCGGGCGTTTCGGGGTGAAACCGGGCAAGGACGGGACACTTGCGGAAGGGGCCGTGGTGCCGGAAACAGGAACCGCTCAGGCCGTAGCGGCGCGGGTTCCGGGGCTTCGTGGGGAATTGCTGGGCGGTGGGCGATGCGATGCCCGACCCGGGAACCGCATCAGGTTACCCCCTACAGCCCCTCGATGCACTCCCACTCCACCCGGTCGAGCTGGCGCTCCAGGGTGACCACCCCGAGCACCTGGGCGGCGAACGCCGGGCAGGTCAGGAAGTCGGCCGGGGCGTCCTCAATCGGGGCGGCGGGCGGCTGGCGGCACTGCAGCACGCGCTGCTTCCACTTGTCGCTGGAGAGCGTCGTGCAGCTCGCCAGGCATAGGAGGGCAGGTAGCAGGCAGAGTGCGAACGATCGTGCGGACCTGGGCGACGGCATCGGCGGTGTCCTTGGTGACGGTGGTGGTGATGTCCTGGGCCTTCTCGGTGGCCTCGGCCGCGACCTTGGCGGCCTTCACGTCGGCCTTATCCTCGGCCTTCGCCTGGTCGCTGCGGCAGTCGGCCAGCCCGTCGGCGTGGCCCTTGGCGTACATGCCAGATCCGGCGACGGCGGCCACGGCCAGCGCCAGCAGCAGGAACTGGGCCCGGGCCGGGATGCGCTGCACCGCGGCCAGCACCAGCGGCCAGACGCCGAACGCGAAGGCCAGCACCACGCCCAGCAGCAGCAGCGCCGGCAGGCCCCACCATAGGGCGCCGAACAAGGTCCAGATCACCGCTCGCCCCGGAGCTTGGCCGCGATCACGCCGCGCTTGTCGCCGCTCAGCACGTCGGCCAGGCCGGTGGTGCGGGGGTGCAGCCGCAGGGCCCACTGGAGGATGGCGAAGGCCAGCGGGGACCAGACGCCCGCGCAGACGCCCGTCATGACGATAGCCAGCGGGGCGGCGTCAGCGTTGGCCATCCATGCGCCGGCAGGCACGGCCGCGGTGACGAAGGCGGTCCAGCGAGCCGCGGCCTCGCGGTAGCCTTCGGGCAGGGTCAGCGGAAGGCTGAACTTCATGCCATGGGTCAGGCCCACGGACATCGCCCAGCCGACGATCACGGCCGCCAGGAACGGCGGCAGGGTGTTGAGCATGTACAGCCCGGAGTCCCAGAGCGCTTTCATTTCGGTGGCCCCTCGATGGTGATGCGGTGGCCGCGGGTCATGGGGCCGAGCGCTTCGCGCAGGGCGGCCATGGCTTCGCGGGAACGGGTGACCATGGGCTCGTCCTGGGCCGGGTGCATGGCGGCCATGCCCACCGCGATGCAGCCGATCACGTCGCGCACCCAGTTGCCCTTGTGGATCAGGATGGCCGCGCGCCAGTTGCCGACGGCATCGCGGGGAATGTCACCGGGCTGATAGACCACCTGCAGCTGGCGGTTCACCAGCGCCCAGGTGGCGCCGAACTTGGCCGAGCTGTGCGGCATCAGCACGTACTGGCCAGGCGGGACGCACGAGATCAGCTCGTCGCCGTCGTTGGCCGGGTCGTTGTTCTGCCAGGGGCGCTCGATGGTGTAGAGCGCCAGCTCGTCGCCGACGTAGAGCCGGCCCAGGGTGCGCACACCGTCGTCTTTGAGGCGGATCAGTCGGAGATCCATCAGCCGTCCACCTTGCCGTAGCCGGCGGCCCAGAGGATCAGCACGATGATGCCGCCCACTGCCGCCACCGAGATCGTGCGCAGGCTCCACCAGCCGAACGCGCGCACGTAGTCGGCCACGAGCTCCTTCACCGCGTCCTTCACGATCTCCCGAAGGAAGCGAGAGTCGATGTCCTTGATCGCCGCCTTGATGGCGGTTTCGTCGCGTTCGTTCATTGCACCGGTTCCAGATCAGAAGGGATGGGTTCGTGGCGCCTGGCGCGGCTCACGCGGAGCAAAAAACGTTGACGCGAATGTCCCCGGCGACCACCGTGGTGTAGAAGATCTCCATCACGATGTCGGTGGGCGTCACCGAGATAATTCGGTGTGCCATGTTCGTGTGCGCGCCGGTCGTCTCAGCCAGCCCAACGACGATCTTTCCGATGTTGGGCGGCAACACCAGCCCGTGCGCCAGGTTGATGAACGTGCTGCTGCCGGGGTCGGCCGTTGTCTGAGACGCCCACCCGCTGAACCGGCGGCCGAAGTTGTGCCCGAACTCGAACTTCGAGGCATTGGTGATGGTGACGACGCTTCCGAGCGTCGTGTTCAGGTGGTTTCCGGTGATGATGAAGGGGCCACCCGAGGCGCCGTCGGAGATCGCCAGCGATCGGCCCGCGCAGTTGCGCGTGATGTTGTTGGAGATAGTGACGTTGATGGACTGACCCGCGCCGATGCAGTCTTGGTCGATAACCGAGAACTTGTTACCTATGATCTGAATGCCGCTGCACCGGCTATTGAAGGAAACGCCGTAGGCGGAAAACTCGATGGTGTTTCCGATCACGATGCAGTCGACGAGGTTACCCACCGACGCCGCGGTTATCCCCACAGCCACACCGCCAGAAACCCCTGTCGGGTTCTGCGCGGTCGCAATGTAGTTGTTCGCCAAGATCACGCCTTCGACGTTCTGGGCGCTCGGTGCAAACCGGACGCATGCGTTGTTGCCTTGGTCAAACATGTTCCCGAAGATTCGAGCGCTCAGGACCTCCCGGATCTCCAGCTGCACCTCACCTGTGGAAATGAAGCGGCAGCGGCTGACTTCGAGACCTTCGGGGCGCGCGGAGCCGTCCGACGCACGGCAAAGAATGCCCTTGATAACACCACCGAAACCACAGTCCACGATCGAACTGTTGATGTTTATCAAGCCCGCGGTTCTGTCACACTCGATGGCAAACTGCGCGCCGCTGTCGCCAGAGAACCCACAGCCATCAATGGTCGTGAAGGAGCTCCGGAAGTAAATCATCGGAGACGCGATCGAGGCGTTGTAGGTATTGAACTGGCAGAACCGAGCCTCGTGAAACTCGCCGGAAGCAAAGCTCAGTATTCGGCCCGAGGCACCGGTGTGCGCGAACTTCAAACCCCAGAAGGTGCAGTTGAAACTACCCGTCACGTTGAAGGCGTTCGCGGTGCCGGTGTAGGTGATCGTTGCCTCGCTTGCGGAGCCTTCGAGGTTTCCATAGAAAGTGGTGTTCGCGACCGCGACGTTGACGGTCGACGAGATGATGTAGTTGCCAGGCGGGACAAAGATCGCCCGGCCCAGGTTGGCCGCAAGCTGGAACGCCGCCGTGTCGTCCGTCGCGCCGTTACCCACGGCGCCGAAGTCCTTGACGCTCACGACCTCGCCGAGCTTGGCGTCGTAGCTGCGCGGCACCGCGCCCGTCCCCGACTGGATAAAGTCACCAGGCACCGAGCCAGTGCCTTCGATGTACTCGAAGCCGGAGTTGTCGAGCTTGGCGCGCAGGTACTTTCCCGCCTGCATCGGCGGCAGCAGGGTGTTTGCATTCTCGGGGAACGGGATCCGAATAGCGCGGCTCTGCTCGTCCTTGACCTCCTGGAGGATCAGGATCGGCGTGTCCTGGTCGGCGTTCAGGGTGTCGGCCAGCAGATCGCCCAGGTTCTGGTAGTCGGTCTCGCGCTCAACGGTGGTGACGCGGCGGCAAACCACCTGCACGCCAGTAGTGGGTGCCACGGCCAGCAATGCATCGCCGCCCGCGTTGTCCCCCACTCCCGTCACCGTGTAGCCGCCCGGGTATGGCAAGGCCACCCCGTCCAGCTCCACCACCAGGTGCTCAGCCTCCAGCACAAGGAAGCCAAAGGAAAAGGTGGTGGTCACGCCGTTGGCGGTCGCCACGTTCGGGGTATAGGTCCTGGGAACCGTCATGGAGGCCTCGCGCGCGGTGGGCGCGGGCGGCGTCAGCCCATGTCGAGCGTGACCTCGTGAACACCCGCTTCTGGGCGCCAATCTTCCCGGGGGGTGCTGGTCGGGTTCCCGACTATTCGCCCCACCCGCTCCGGGGTCTCACCCAATGCGCCAGCGCTGGCGTCGAGGTAGTCGTCTTCCTGGTTCTGGGTGGCCGGATTCCAGTCTTTCATCTGGTCCCAGATCGGGCCCAGCAGCACCGAGGTATGGGCCCAGAGCTGGCCACCGGAGAGCAGCAGCGGCTCCATGGTCTCCAGGATGCGCAGGTTCTTGTTCTGGACGCTGGGCTCCTCGACCACGCCGCAGGAGATCCGGCGCTGCTTGAGGCAGGCGCGCAGCACGGCCGGGCCGAACGCGCCGATGCCGTTGGTCTCCACGGTGATGCGGTGGATGGCGAACTGCTCGACCAGGTCGCAAAGCTGCCATACCTGGCCGCCGACGATCTGCCGGCCGCTGGCGGAGAAGGTGGCCACCTCGCCGGTGAGCGGGATGGCGCGGTGAAGGTAGCGCCGGCCGTAGGCGTCCTGCAGCACCAACGCCACGGCCGACACGTCGGAGCGCAGCTTGCCGCTGGCCGGATCCCAGCGGCAGGCGGCGCCGACGATCTGCACCCCGCCCAGGAACATGCCCAGCTGCCCGTTGGCCTCGCGGATCACCGGCTCCACGTCGTAGGGCGTGATCTTCGCCGGGTCTAGGCGCACCTCGTTCACCGGCTTGGCCTCCAGCTGGTACTGGCTATCCCAGCCGTTCAGCGTCCGGGTCTCCTTGCGCTTGAGCTCGATCTCCTCGCGGGTGAAGCGCTCGGGCCAGGCGCAGGACGTGCAGATGTCCAGCACCGTGCGCGGCGGCTTGGCGAATACCACCTCCTGGCCTTCCACCCGGTAGTCGCGCCCCTCCACCAGCAGCTTGGCCGGCTTGTGGATCCCGGCCAGGACGTAGAGCCCGTCCTCGTCGATGGGGAAGTCGAAGCGGTAGCGCGTGCGGGTGTCGGTCTGCTCGTAGCGGACCATGCGCTCGAACAGGGGGATTTTGAGCACCGCGGCGCCGCCGTTGATCTGCTCGGTGTAGATCGAGTCATGCGTGTGCGGCGTGCCCACGAAGGTCTTTTGCCAGCCCGGCACCAGGATATGGGTGACGTCGTCGATCTTGTTGCGCAGGTTCAGCCGGGCCTCGGCCGTCTTGATGTTCTTGGGCACCTCGATGTCGTCGAAATCGGCGTCGTCGGCGCGCGAGCCGGTGGCGTTCGAGCTCACGCCCACCGCTTCCATGGACGGGTTGCGGGCGTCGGTGGATCCGTTGACCCAGAAGCTCAGCGCGCCCGGCTTGGACGGCAGCATCCCGCCGCAGAGCGGGTGCCGGCGCAGAATGTTCACGGTGTCGCGGGTGAGCTTGCCGGCCAGCTTGTCGTCGGCGGCGTAGATCAGCGAGCGCCAGCTGCGGTTGCGGTAGAGCTTCCAGGCCTTGTAGCAGGCGTAGATGGTGGACTTGGCCGCGCCGCGGAAGACCAGCAGCACCCGGACGCGCGACTCGCAATGCTCCAGCCATTGGCAGATGCGCACGTGCAGCAGCGGCACCTGCCAGCCCTGGACGCGGGCCCAGAGCAGGAAGAAGGTCAGGAAGCTGACGGGCCTCGGATCCACCCCGATCAGACTCGGGCCTTGGCCAGCACCCTTTCCAGCAGGCGGTTGCCTTCGCGCTCAGCCGCGGCCACCTCGGCGTCGAGCCCATCTTCCGGCTCGGTCACCTCGCCCGCCGCGCCGCCGGCGCCGAGCACCGAGGCCTGCTGGATGCGGCCCACCAGCGAGAGCGTGCGGTGGATCAGGGCGGCCGTGGCCACCGCGTTCTTCTTGCACCAGTAGCGATCGCCCCGCTCCTGGGTGCTCATGCCGTTGGGCGAGAGCCCGTGACCGCTCCAGCGCTCCGGCTCGGCCTCCCAGAGGAAGGCGTCGGTTAGCTTCTCGGTCAGCGCCTGCAGCTTCTCGTACTGGTCCTGTCGCATGGCGTCATTCTCCCACAGCTTTTTCGATATCGGGCGCGCGGTCGGGTATCGCTTCGCCCGGCTCCCACCAGTAGGACTGCCCAAACTCCTTCTGCGCGCGGCGCTTCATTTTGCGCAGGTAGCCGGGCGAGAAATACTCCTGCAGCTGGTGAAACACAAGGTGGTCGAGCGCACCCTTCAAGTACCAAAGATTCGCGCCAGGCGCGTTGCTCCTGGCAAACCGAACGATCTCGGCGCCAGCGTTCGTGTCCTCGCCGCGGGCCGCCTCCATGACGTTGCCCTGGGTGAGCTTGAGGACGTCCTCGCCCAGGCCGGCCACGGGGCCCAGGAACGACGCCAGCGCGGATTGCCCGTATTGGCTGGACTCGGAAAACAGGAAGTCGCCGTACAGGCCCAGCGAGCCACCCTTGAGCATGGCGGCCATCCAGTTGCGCACGCCGCCGTCCTCGGCCGGGTTCATATTGCGCGGGTCCTTGCCAGCGAGCAGCTCGTTCACCTGCAGCGAGGCCATACCCAAGATCGTGGTGCCGGCCATCAGCGTGGCCAAGTAGGCGGCTTTCCCGGTGCCGGTGGGCATGTTCATGCCGCGGGACCAGTGCCGAGTGAGCATGGAGATCGGGAAGGACTTGAACAGGAAGAAGGACCGGGTCAGCTCGCCCTTCCACGTGCCGCGCTGCAGGCCCGACAGCATCAGCGTGCGCTCCTTGGCGCCTGGCTCGATCACCGCCATGTCGGTCTCCTCCAGCACCGTACCCAGCAGGCGCGTGGCCGCGGCCTCCTTTGCCGCGCGCGGATTCTTGATGCCCATGGCCTGCAGGTCAGCGTCGGGGATCCGGTAGATCGACTCCGGGGTGAGCATGGTGTCGTTGCCGCCGCCCCAGTCTTCCTGCTTCGCAGCGCGCCACACCTGCCAGTCGGTGTCGGTGATGCCCTTGGACTTGAGTATGCGCAGGTCGCTGGCCTCCAGCTTGGCCAGGCTGTCGAAGTCTTTGGCCACCTGGCCCAGGCTCGACATCATGGTGACGCCGAACGCGCGCCGGCGGGCGTCGGTCAGGGCGTTCAGGCCCGACGCGCGCAGCACCGCGCCGGCGATGCGCGAGGATCCCGACGTTGCCATGGTGTCGTTGCCCCAGCGATTGAGCGAGGACAGCAGCGTGTTCAGGCCCAGGCCCGCGCGCAGGGCCATGCGGCGCTCCTGCGGGTTGGCCATGTTCAGGGCAGACAGCTCGTTTGCCAGCAGTTGCATCGCCGGCAGCTGGTTGGTGCGCGCCACCAGGTGCATGGTGGCCTCGTCGGAGAAGGACGAAATCACGGCCGAGCCGAGCCGCGAGCCCGTGAGCCAGTTGCGCAGCGTGTCGAAGGTCTCGGCCAGGCGCTTGCTGGCCACCGGCAGGGTGCGGCCGGCGACGAAGTTGTAGAGGTTCTCGCTGTTGATGGCCTTCTTCTCGAACGCGCCGAGCTTGTTTGGCGCGGCCGAGACCGTGTCCTGTAGCGCCTGGTCGCGGAACAGCCTGAACGTCGCGTCGGGGTTGGGGCCGAAGGTCTCGACCAGCGCGATGTCCTTGGACACCCCGGAGATATGCCCGACGATCACCTCGTACAGGCTGCGCTCGCCGAACTGCGCCTGGTAGGCGAGGTAGGCGTCGGCGTTGTCCAGGTGGATCTGGCGCCCCTCGTTGCCGCGGTTGGCGCGCATCCCGCTGCCGGAGGGGCGGCCCGGGTCGAGCTTGTTCACGCCGCCGGTGGCGATGGTCTCCCAGGCATGGCCGAGGAACTCGCGCAGCTGCACGTCGTTCATGGGCGTGCCGTCGTCGAGCAGGTAGCGCCCGCGCTTGAGCAGCGGCATGGTGAAGTCGACCCAGGCATCGCGGCCGGCCTCGGCCACGCGCGCCTGGCTATGGTGGTGCGGCATCCCCCAGTCGTCGAGCTGGCCCACGTCACCGCCGGCGCGGTTAAAGCGCTGGCGCAACTGCTCAGCAATGGCCTTGAACTCGGCGGCACCGGCCTTGGCTTCCTTCACGCCGGTGGCCTCGCCGTGGATCTCGCGCACCAGCGCCTTGACGCCCTCGGCGTTCTCGAACAGCCCGAAGAACTTGGCGTCGGTGGCCTCCAGCGTGTCGACCATCTGGCGCAGCGCGTCCCGCTCGATGGCCTTGGCCTGCGATTCGATCGACATCACGCTGCCCTTGGCGTCAGCATGGAAGGCGATGGCGTGATCGAGCGCCTCGAACTTATCGCCCGGGAACGCGGCCAGGTGCTGGTTCATCCGGTTGTTGGCCAGGATCTGCAGCGCCACCCGCTGGGCCTTCTTGGCCTGGTCGGCCACCAGCCGCTGCCCGGCCAGCACGGCGCCCTCGGTCATGCGCTGGTCGGCGCTCTTGGCCCGCCACGCCGCCGGATCCTGCCGGGCGATGTCGCGCATGGCCTTACTGATGCCGTCGTTGATCGCCTTCTGCTCGGCGTTGGAGATCGTCCGGCCGATGGCCTGGGACACGGCTTGTACGCACTGGGGCTGCATGGTCAGGCACTCCGCAGGAAGCAGTTGGCCGCGGCGAGGTAGCCGGCGGCGTCGATCTCGGCCTTGGCCTGCTCCTTGGCCAAGGCGGCCAGGGCGTCTGCAGCGCTCACGACGGTGCCGTCGTCCAGGGCCACCGTCAGGGAGGGGTCGAGCGCAGCGGCTTGGAGCGCCGCGTCCACGGCCGGGGACTCAGGCAGGCCCGAGGCGCCCAGCTTGGGCGCAGGGGTGTCAGGGTCCAGCAGGCTGGGGGTGGATCGGGAGAGTGGCGCGGCGGCGCCCGTGGCGTCAGGTGCGGAGCCGGAGGCCCCGAGCCCGGAGGGCGGAGTTACCGCTTCTTGGCCGCGTCCATTTCGGACTTGATATGGGCGCCGATCGCCGCCCAGCCCACCACCGGGGCGGCCTTGGGCGGAGAAGCCACGGTAGAGGGCTTCGTCGAGGCCAGCGGCGCGGGCTTGGTCGAGAGCTTCTTGGAGGCGTTCATTGAGGCTATTTTGCTCCACATGGGGGAGATCTGCAAGATCGACCACCGTCTCGCCGCCTTTCCCGCGGCTGTTGTCGATCGCGGTGATGGTGACGCGGGGGTCGTTCTCGTACTTCTTGGCCAGGGCCTCGATCACGGGGCGCACGCCCGCATGGGTCTTGGCGTGTTCGTTCAGGGGGACCGTCCGGCCGCTGCCGAACTCCTTGGCCTGGCGCTGCGCGCGCGGGATGGCGCCGCCGGTCAGGGCTTCCACCGGATCCCGGTACACGTAGGCGATGCCGACGTCCCGGCCTGCCTTGAGCGCCTGCTCGATCTTGTCGACGGCCGACGAGAGGGTGTTCATGTTCGTGTCGTAGATGATCTCGGGGCGGCCAAGCAAGTCGCCCATGGCCTCCACGCCCGTCGTCTTGCCTGCCCCCGTGCCGCCGGCAGTGAACAGCACGCGACGGTCCATGCCCTTGGGCGTGGGGTTGGCGAGCCGGGTCTCGTACAGGGTCTTGATCGTGTCGCTGGCGGCCTCGTGCACGTCGGCCGAGCGCGTCCGGTCGCTCAGGTATTCGGGCGACAGCTCGCGCGCCACGTCGGTGTTTAGCACCTGGCCGCCCTTGGCGTCCGGCCGGGTGGCGTACTCGGCGAACAGGGCCTCGGGATCCTTGACCAGGCGCTCGCGCAGCGCCTCGCCCGCCGGGTTGGTCTCCCTGTAGCGGCCCACCCGATTGAGCCAGCCCCGCAGGAACTTGGCCTGAGACGGGTCGTTCGCCACGATCTCCCGATAGCGCGCCTCCCGCAGGCGGAGGAAGGCTTCCGGGTCACCGTTCGCCTCGGCCAGCGCCTTGCGCGTCCAGCCCACGCCCTGGTTGACGGCCGCGTCGAAGGCTGCGCCCTGTATCCCCTCGGGCAGCTGGTCGGCGTCGATGGCGTTCCAGTAGCGCTCGCGGTACACCGCGGTCGCGCCTTCGCGGGTCAGGTTGGCCACGTCGATGTCGGGGTTGGCGCGGCTGCTGATGCCGAAGTTGGTGGCGCCGCCGCGGTCGGCCGGGTCGTTGACAAAGCCGCCCTCGTCGTCGAGCACGCGCGCGACGGAGGCATCGAACCCCGGGGAGGCTGGGTCGTACCCGGCGCGCAGGGCCGCCGCCACTGGAGCCTCGGGCCGGCGCAGGAAGCTGGCGCCAGCAATGGCCTCGCCCACGTTCACCTTCTCGCCGCGCAGCACCGCGGCGATGGCCTCGTCGATGGCGTCACCGCTCGCGCGCGCCGAGCTGGGATCCACGGGAAGCCCGGGGCCGGACGTGGTGCGCCGGTGGTGGTCGAGGTTGGCCGCCAGCGCCGCCTGCACCTGCGGCCTGGTCGGCGTGATCGGCGGGCTGGTGGCGCGGCCCACGCCCCAGAAGGCAGCGCCGAGCACGGTGTCCGTCACCAGGGCCGTGCGGTCGAGCACCTCGTACTGGGCCGCCTGCAGCTCGTAGCCGCCGGCGCGCAGCACCTCGCCGCTGGCGTAGCGGTCCACCATGCCCAGGCCCACGTTGAGGCCGGTGGTGGCCGCCAGGTCCAGCACGGCACCCTTCACGATGCCCGAGCCGGGGAGGATGGCGCCGAGGCCGGTGGTCACGCCGCGAATGGTGCCCAGCTGGGTGGCCGTGCCGTCGTCGATACCCTGGTCCATGGCGTCGGTGGTCGCGGCGTAGCCTTCGGGCGCACCGGCCGCCAGCGCACCGCCCACGGGGCCCGCGAGCGCGCTGCCCGCGATGGTGCGCGGAATGATCTTGTTCACCTCGTAGAGGATCTGGCCAGCCGTGCCCACGGTGGTGGGGTCGATGGCGTACTCGCGGCGGTACATTTCGCGCACCTGGGGCGCGGCCTCGCGGCGCGCAGCACGATCGCCCATGGTGCCGGGCACCGTCTGGATGCCGGCGGCGGACTCGATGGCCTCGCCGGCGCGGTCGAGCACGGCGTCTGCCATGTTCGTCGCGTCGATCAGCCCCTTGGGCAGGCCCTTCGCGCTCTCGCCCACGTTGGTCAGGAAGCCAGGCGCCGGCGGGGCATCGGTGAACTTGAGCGCGGCGGCGCTGTTCGCCCGCTCCTGCTCCGGGGTCAGGTCGTCGAGCCAGCTCATTGGACGTTCACCACGATGGGCTTGCGGGTCTTGGGGTCGAGCTGCACGGCCCCGTCGTTGAGCAGGTAGTAGGCGCCCTCCTTGCCCGGCACCGGCTGCAGCGGCATGTCCTCAAGCACGCCCGCGTCCAGGCCGGAGGTGTCCGCCGCGCCGCGCAGCCCGTTGGAGAGCCGGTCTTCAAACAGCTCCTCGGCCATGCCGTAGGGCCGGATCACCTTGGCGCCGTTGTAGTCGGTGACGCCGCCGATGGCCATGTCGATCGCCTGGTCGGCCAGGTCGTCGTCGGCCTCGATGGTGCCGCCCACGTCCTCGTGCCGGACACCCGTGGCCGCGCCGTGGCCGGCGTAGACCGCCTGGAAGACGCCGAACGCACGCTGGCGCACGCTGCTGCCCGCGGGGAGAGCATCGCCGACGCGGGCGTCGAAGGCCTGCAGCAGCGCCCGATCACCCGGCAGCACCGCGGTTTTGTCGGCCAGGATGCGCGCGCCGTTGAGGATGGTGGTGGGCACGTCGGCCCCGTCCGGGCCCGTGAGCTTGCGGAACTTCGCCATGCCGGCGGCCATGAACAGCGGCTCGTCGGCGGCCACCGGCTTGAGCGCGCCGGCGAAGGCGGCAGCGTCCGGGGTGGCGCCCGACAGCGTCGAGAGGAACGCCAGGCGCCCGCGGTCGTCGGCCTTCTGGAAGAACTCGCGCACCGCGGCGGCCTCCTCGGGAAGCCACGGGTTCATGGCCACGTCCGGGCCGTAGCTCTTGCGCACCGAGCCCAGCACGGCGAACCGCGACTGCAGCTGCGCGGCCACCATCGAGGTGTCCCCGCCCGCCAGCGAGGCCATGTCCAGCGGCGGGATCTGCTGCCCCGTCTGGTTCTGGTAGAAGCTCAGCGGCGATTCCTGGGCCTGCTTCTTGGACGCATCGAACGCCGAGCGCAGCGTATTTAGCCGCGACTGGTCGCGCTTGGGGTCGTCGCTCGGGGTGGTATTGGTCTGGGTCTCCAGCGCGCGCAGGTAGGCCTCCTGCTCGGCGAACGGGCGCACGCGAAACTCCAAGATCTCGGTGGCCATGCGCTGGGTCTGCGCGAACGCCTCGGCCTGGCCGGTGCCCTGCACGTTGGCCAGGCCCTCGCTCCAGCGCTCTGCGCTGATCTCCTGCCCCGTCACCATCTGATCGCGGAACCAGGTGACCTCGCGCTCGGCCACCGCCTCGCGCTTGTCGACGTCGAACTGCGCCTTGGCCTCCAGCCGCACGCGGCCGCCCATAACCTGGGACAGCAGGGCGTTGCGCTTGTCGGTGTCCAGGCGCGTCGTGTAGTAGCCGTCCTCGGCGGTCAGGTCGTGTTCGAGCTGGGCCAGCGCGGCGGGATCCTCACGCCCGGCGATGTAGCGCCCGGTCGCGTGGTTGGTCCAGTTCTTGTCTTTGAAGTCTTGCAGCGCCTTGCTCACCTGGTCGGGCGGCAGCTCCGACTGCAGCGCCAGCGGGGCGAAAGCGTCCGCCTTGGCGTTGATGGCGTCCACGTCGGCGCCCGGCGTGCTGGCCAGCTTCCCCAGGCTGTCGAGGCCGGTGTAGAACTGGCTGCGAAAATCGGCCCGCTTGGCCCGGCCCACGGTCTGGGCGATGGTGATGCGGCCCCCTTCGGAGTTGCGGCGCACGCCGCCGTCGAGCTGCTCCAGCGCTGCCGGCCCCAGGCCATCCACGCGCGGCGCCTCGATCTTGCCCACGCGCTCCTGGTAGAACGCCTCGGCCTCGGTGTAGGGCAGCTCGCCGGTGGCCACGCGCTCGGCAACGTCGTCTGCTGCTGCGCGCACCTGCAGCTCGTGATCCCAGAGCGCGTTCGCCGCCTTGGCGCGGGCCAGCGCCTCGTCCTCGCTGCGCAGCTCCTGCTGGCGATCCTCGGCGATGGCGCCCACCGTGCCGGCCAGCCGGCCCACCGCGGCCAGGTCGTCGGTGCCCGGGTTGGCGATGCGCGTGGTCTGCACCGGATCCGGGCCGCGGTTGCCGAAGTTGCCCATAGGGATGCGGCCCATATCACTTACCTCCCGGCTTGGTCACCGACTTGCTGGGCTTCCAGCCCTTGGACACCGAGGCCGCGCCCTGCAGCAGCGTGGTGGCGGCGTTGATGTTCCCGGCCCGGCGCGCGCTGGCGCCGCCCATGCGGTCGGCCGCGGCCTGCTGGTCCATACGCGCCGCCCGGTCGTTGCCGCCCAGGATGGCCAGGCTGGCGTCTTCCTCGGCGCCGGCGGTGATGTCGCGGTTGATGTCGAGCGAGGTGCCCGAGTTGATGTCCACGCCGGAGCCCGCGAACGTGGCCTCGGCCTCGGCCACCTGCTTCTTGCCCAGCTTGCGGATGCGCTCGGCTTCCACCTGCGCACCGCTGCGCTCGGCGCGCGCGTCGGCCTCGCCCTGGGCGGCCTGGTAGTTGGCCCAGGCCTGGTCTTGTTTGCCTGCCTGCACCTGGCTGTATGCGCCCAGCAGCGTGGTGCCGACGGTGAGAACGGTCAGGGTGACGGGATCACACATAGGGGTTGCCCTTCCAGAAAGGGAGAAGCGTGAGGGCGCCGCGGCGCTGGGGCTGGTCAAAGCCGAGGGTGAAGCCCAGCCGGATCAGCCAGCGGATGGCGTCGTGGTGCCGGTCGTGCACCAGGTTGGTGAGGAACGGGAAGCCCGCCAGCATCAGCTCGACCTCGGCCGGCGCCACGGTGAGCAGCGGCCGGCGCAGGCGCTTGGCCTGGGCGGTAGCCAGCAGCCACGGCGCGCCCCAGCGCGGCTTATCGGCGATCGGGCTCACGCCGTAGGCCACGGCCGGCTCGCCGTCCACGTGCGCCACGTGGGCCCAGCGCGCGCCCTGCGCGGCCTCCTGCAGCACCGGTACGCCGTCCTGGTCCGGTGCCAGCCCCAGCTCGACGCGGTCTGCCGTGCGCAGGCGCAGGCCGATGTAGGCCAGGTCGTCGGGGGTTGCGGGGGCGATGCGCAGGTCCATGCGTCAGCCCTCGTTGATCGTGATCTTGTAGAAGACGCCCAGCACGTGGAACGGCAGCGGCCGCGGCTGGGTGATGTCGAGCTGCGCCACGCCCTTGGCCCAGCCGAGCTTGGACTCGACCACGTCGCCGGTGAACGGGGGGATGGGTGCGCCGATCACGCCCGGCGCCAGCTTGCGCGCCTGCAGGTCGGTGCCGCCGAGCTCGCCGCCCACGGTGTTGAGCAGGCGGATCGTGGCGCTGTTGATCTTGCAACGGTCGCCCTGCGAGCTGCCCGAGCCCGTGCCGATCTCCGGGGTCAGGGTCAGGATCCGGCTCAGGTAGTTGAGGCCGATCTCGACCTCGAACGCTTCCCGCGGCAGGGTGATCTCGCCGCCCGTCACGGTGAACTGGCCCATGTCGATGCCGTCCGCCAGGCAGTCGACGAGCTCGCCTTCGAGGTGGTCCAGGCCGCCCCAGACGGTCTCGCCGCCCACGCTGCTGCCCAGGATGAAGCTGTCGGTATGCCGGTCGGGCACGAAGCGCTCGACGTAGCGCTTGGTCACGCCGCCGATGGTGCGTTTGACGATGGCCCAGGTCTCCTCGCCGTTGGACCCCGGGAAGGTGGCCACGTCCTCGAACTCGCCGTCGGTGACTATCTGGGTGGTGGCGATCAGCGACTGCTCGCGGTCCAGCGACAGCGCGGCCATGCGGCCGTCGGCCAGCACGTGCCAGAGGATCGGCTCGGGGGTCTTCTGGTAGCTGATCTGCTGCACGCCGACGCGATAGAGGTGCTCGGCCACGGCGGAGAGATCGAAGGCGCCGTAGTTGCGGGCGTCGTACTCGTCCGGGGACATCGCCCGGATGCGCTGGCCACCGGCCTGCACGAACAGCAGCTCGTTGCCCACGCGCTCAGGCGCCACCTTGGCCGCGCCATAGTTGGATTGCTCGTCGATGCGAGGCGGGTTGGTCGGGCCGATGGCTAGCTCGCTGCCCGCGCCGAACGTGATCTCGGCGCCGCCGGTCAGCGCCACCAGGGTCTTGCAGTGCGTCAGCTGCAGGATCGGATCGAAGCGGTCGGTGCTGGCGAGGTAGCTCACCGCGTCCGTGGCCAGGGCGCCGGGGAGGAAGTCGAGGTACTCGCCCAGCACCGTGCCCCATACCGTGATCGGAAAGCTGCTGGAGCCGCCCGCCCAGAGCCGCTGCTGGTAGATCGTGCCGGTACGCGGGTAGCCGTTGGCGGCGCTCCAGACATTGGACTCCAGCGTCCAGGCCAACGGAGGAGCGGCCACCGTGCTTGAGGCCGACTGCAGTATCTGGGCGTCTGCCACCGAGTCGCTGACGATCGCCGTGATCTGGGCGATGCCGCCGTTGATGCGCACGTACTTGCCCACGTCTCCGGCGCGCCAGCCGCCGCCGCCGCTGTAGACGATCGGGGTGGCCGTTCCGTAGCTCACTGGCGCGGAGTTGGGCTGGATATTGGTCACGCGGAACGTGGTAGCCGTGGGCACTTCTTCGATCGCGAAGGTGCCGTTGTACGACTGCGGGTTCACGCCAGAGATCACGACGTCCATGGACGCGGTGAAGCCGTGGGCCGCGCTCGTCGTGACGGTCACCACCTCGCCGCTGCGGACGATGTTCGTGATCGTTGCCGCAGTTCCGCCCGAAGTGTCCGTGAGCGTCAGCGTGATGGCTTGGCCGGGGGGCTCAGATGCCGAGGGTTGGCAATACAGCTGGGGGCTGCCGTCCAACGTCCAAGCGCCAGACGCGATCCCCGTGCCTGCGAAGGCCTCCGTGATGTTGGCGGTTACCACCGTGGTGCTGGTGTAGGCCGTGATCTCGGCGATGCCGCCACCGGCGTACACGAACCGGCCGACATCGCTGGGGAGAAAGGTGGCTGCGCCGGCGGTGAACGTGCGCGAGCCCACGGCCGCCGAGGACAGGGTGAGCGTGGTGGCCGGCTTGAAGCCGATCTCGGCGAAGGGCTCGGTCAGGAACGGGGCATTGCCGATGCTCCAGCTGTCGTCGGTGATGCGGCGCAGGCGCTGGGGGTACACCTCCAGGTTGAACAGGAACATGGTGTCCCCGCCCTGGGTGTAGTCGACCTCGAGCACCTGCGCCGTGTTGTAGGGGGTCACCAGCTCGTAGGGCGTCATGCTCGAGAGGATCTGCGCGCCGTCCTGGTCGAAGAACCGGGCGTAGCCGTTGCCGGCCTCTATCATGTAGGCCTGGTCGTTGTTGAACACGAACGGGATCAGCCGCGAGCGCGCCGTGCTGTCCTTGGTCTCGGCCAGGTACTGCAGGCCCCAGCGCCGTAGCGCCCCGCCCTGCGCCACGCACAGCACGTTGAGCAGGACCTCGGCCCCGTTCTGCACCGGCGGGATGTCCACGCGCCCGCGCAGCTTGGGCGAGATCTCGCCACCGGTGAAGTTGGTCTGGGGGTAGTTGATCTTGGGCATGGATCAGCGCCCGTGCCGCGCGCCAAGGAACCGGAAATCGCCCAGGGTCTCGGGCGGGTTCTCCTGCCCGTCCACGGCCTTGGCGGACTGCAGCACCTCGCGGAACTGGCTGGCCATGGACTCGGCCAGGGAGGTGGAGCCGGTGATCGCGTAGGCCATGCGGGCGGCCATGGCGTAGACCATGACGTCGACCAGCAGCGAGTCCCATTGCGCCGGGTCGGCCTCCTTGAACACGTAGCGCAGGTAGCAGACGGTCGAGCTCAGCAGGAGCTTGCGGCCCTCGATCCGGTAGTCCTCCTCGGCGCCATCCTGGCCAACGCATATGGCCCGGACGAAGTCACCCGGCAGGCTGAACTGGTAGGCGTAGGGGCCGAAGGCCGGGGCGGCGACGTCAGGCGAGAGGACGACGCGCTTGCCGCAGCAGTTCCACGGATGGGCGCGGAGCACGGAGAGCAGGACCAGCGGGTACAGGTTGGACGCGAGCGTCACGCGCTCGGCTTCCTCGGAGAAGGAGGCCACGGTCTTGTCGCCCAGCATCAGCAGGGCGTTGGAGCAGATTTGCACGGCGCTGGTCACGGGGGCCTCCTAATAAACCTCGGGGCGCACTAGGCGCCCCGAGTTGGTCGATCGTCAGCAGCAACCCTCGGGGCATCAGTCGTTCGAGACGAACTGCGCCCGCAGGGCCACCGTGCCGGCCGCAGTCGCCGCGGCGGTCAGGGTGATAACGATGTCGTACAGCTTGCCCGGGTCCGCGGCCAGGCCCAGGAGCTGCCAGAGCGGGGCTTCGAGCAGCGGCACGGTGACCGTGGTCGACTCGCGCAGCACGTTGGTGTCCGCCAGAGCGGAAGCCAGCGACTGGGCGGTGGCGAACAGGTCCACGTCCACCACGGCGCCGGCGTTGACCGTCGGGACGTCGTAGAGGCCGATGTCGCCGGCGGCGGAGGTGATCGCGGTGCACGACAGGAACAGCGCGGAGAGGCGATCGCTGGACTTGACGCGAGCCAGGATGTACTTCGAGCCGATGCTGGCGGCGGCGTCGACAGCGGCACGGCCGATGCTCTCGCGGACGCGAGCATTGGCCAGGCGCAGCGGCACCTGGTTGGGAAGCGGGGGGGCAGCGTCCGCGGTGGAGATCGCGGTGCTCTTGACGGTATCAACGGCCATGGTTTTGTCCTCGGGAAGTGATGGGTTGGCGTGACGCCCGGGGTTAGCCGGGCGTCACTGGTGGATCAGGATTCGAGACACTGGATCTCGACGACCTTCTCCTCCTCGACGCGCACGGCACCGAGGGACTGCTTGGCGTAGATGCGGACGTTGAAGCCCTTGCCGGGGTCTTCGCCCACGCGGGTGGTGACGTCCTCGCCCTTGCCCAGCACGACGCCGGACTTGGCCCAGGCGCACAGGAAGCGCGTGGTCGAGACCTTGGCGAACTGCTCGGAGGGCACCCAGGTGAAGCCCATCCACTTGCCCTTGAGCGTGCCGGACTGCAGCATCTGGCCAGCCAGGAAATCGGCCGACGTCAGGGTGGTGTCAGCCAGCACGTCCGCGAGCGCGGTGGAGCTGTAGCCCAGGAACAGCTCCTCGCCGTTCTCCTCGTCGGCCTCGGCCGCGCGGAACAGCTTTTTGGCCGCGATGATCTTGCCCTTGGTGAGGCCGGTGGCCGCGACCAGGATCTTCTGGGCCGAGGGCAGCACGATGTTGCCGGTCGAGCTGCGGCTGTTGCCGTTCAGGGCGGCGATGATCTCGCTGTCCTTGGCGCGGTTCATGGACGCCACCATCGACTTGACGTAGTCGCTGGTCGGGTCGATCAGGGTGCGGATCTTGTCCTGGTCGTCGACCATGTCGCCGTCTTCCCAGTCGTACAGGTCGACGAAGCGGGTCGAGTGCGGCTGGTCGTTGATCGGGGTGTCGCCGTGGCGGGTCAGGCGGCGCTGCGCGTTGCGCTTGCCCAGGCGGTTGATCGACTTCGACATGCCGCGGATGCCCGACTCGGTGGTGACGCACGGCTCGAACCGCGAGTCCATCTGCTGGGCAAGGTGCATGAAGTTGTCGCTGAAAGCCTGGCGGAAGGCTTCGGTGATCTGCTGGCTCATAAATAGCTCCGGAAAGGGGTGAACAACGGGTTGTTCGTGCCGTTCCGGTTGTCCGTCTGCACGGGCCGGGATTGTCGCGGGGCAACGTCTCGCGGGCTGATACTCCGGTTGTCCGCTGCCAGGCGGGCCGGTGAAGGGGATGCTCGGCCATGCCCGTGGTCGGATTCCCGACTTTGTTCCCGCCCAAAAGCAAAGCCCCCGTTGCCGGGGGCCGTGCCTACCGCTACCGGGGGACCAGGCCCGGTTGTTGCGATCTCACTGCTTCCTGGGGATTACCGTCACGCCGGGCGCCGGTGCCTTGCCGTAGCGGGCGTCGTAGAGCGCCTGCTTCTTGGCCATCAGCTCCTTGTGCATCGGGTGGTTGGCGTTGGCGTAACCCTCGTGGCTGCGGATCTCGGCCAGGCGGCTGTCGAAGTCACCGGCCGCGATCTGGCTGGCGCCGGCAGCGGCGGACATGTCCTCGCTGAACTCCGGGCCCAGGGCCGCCATCAGCCGCACGAAGGTTGGGTTGTTGGCGATGGGCGAGGCCTCGATCTCCGCCATGTCGATGCCGGCCCTGGCCGCGATCGCCGACGTGGCCCGGTAGGCGTGGCCGAGGTTGGTCTTGAAGCTCGCCTCGTCTGGCCAGGTCTGCTTGAGGTGGGCGGCGGCGGCAGCGGCGTCGACCTCCTTGGCTGCGGCGGCCACCTCGGGCGCGCGCGCCAGGTACTCGTTGAGCACGTAGCTCACCTGCGCGTTGGTCAGGCCCTTGGCGTGCGCCCCCTTGAGGAAGCCCTGGTAGAGCGGGTCGGCCTTGAGCTCGTCGAAGTTGACGCCATCGGGCAGGCCTTCGGGGGCGTACTCCTCGGCGGTCTTGGGCGGCAGGTCGCCCGTGCCCATGCGCTTCTCCAGCGCGGTGTAGTTCTCGGCTACCTTTCGTGCCGACGCCGCGACGTCGAGCTTGCCGTCGGCGCCGAGCACCCGGAACTTCTCTGGGATGAAGTCGTCGCCTTGATCGCCGCCCTGGGCTTCTTTCCCTGCGGCGAGGACGGACGCCGCACCCGCGCCGGCGCCAGCACCGGCACCCGCTGCGCCCGCTTCGCCGCCAGCCGCCGCTCCACCCGTGCCGGCCGCTGCAGCAGCAGCTGCTCCGGCCTGGGATGCTGCAGCGCCAGCGCCACCATCACCTTCCCCAGCCATCGACTGATAGACATGCTTATTCTTCCTCGGGTTCATGGTCCTGCACTCCGTTTGCTTGATTGAGGCGCGCCGTGATGAACTCGACCACGCCACGCGCGCCTGCGTTGTGATCGGACTTGCGAATGCCGTCGATGCCGCCGGTGTAGACCGGGCCGCGGGCAAAGCGCTTGACCAGGTCGTCGAAGACCAGGGCGCCCTCGGCGTGATGCTCGAAGACGCGGGAATACATGGCCGCATCGACCACGGTCACTCGCTCACCCATGACGCCCCCTTATCTGCCGCTCGAAGTGGATCTCTAGGCGCGCGAGCTTTCGCTTACGGCGGACAATGCGCAGCTGGTCGCGCTGGAGGCGGACCACGAACTGGCGCCAGCGCGCCCATTCGGTGCGGTTGGGCCGGCGCCGGGTGCCGCCGTAGTCGACGACGAAGGCCTCGCCGATGCCGGCATTGCCGAGCACCTGGACGGCCTCGACCTCGGCCTCGGGGAGATCCAGCACCAGGCCGAAGGCGACGATCGACGCCTGCCGGCCCAGGCCGTAGATCAGGGTCTCGCTCACGTGAGGCGGTTCCTGCGGCTCACGCCCTGGCCGCGGTACGGCTGCGCGCCGGCGGTGTCCTCGTAGAGCTGGCCCTGCAGCAGCACCGTGGTGCCGTCGTCGTCGTACAGGGTGGCCACGCCGGTGGCCGGGTCGGTGATGAACTTGTTGCGCTGGATCTTCTCGATCAGCGTCAGGCGCGCGTCCTGGGCTGGGCTGAGCCCGCCACCACCGCCGCCGCCACCGGCAAAGATCGCCTGGATGGCCTCGCGGAAGGACACGCCCGGCTCCATTTCCACTTCCCAGACGGCGCCGGTCACGTCGTCCTGGCTCAGCTCGCCGATCGTGCCCACCAGCGACATGGTGCCAACGCCCTTGAGCACCAGGCTGGCGACGGGGGTGCAGGTGTTGTCGACCTGCATCTGGCGCGTGGCCAGAAGACTCATCAGGTCGCTGAACCCCGCCGACACGTGGGTCAGCGCCATGCGCCCGATGCCGCGCAGGTCCGCCTCGGCGCTGGGCGCGGCCACGTCTACGCTGGACATCAGCCCCGGGTAGGAGTGATGAACGTACCAGCTGGCCAGCGGCATTAGATGTCGTCGTCCACGGTAATCACGGCCAGCCACGCGAAGCTGCCCACCGTGCTGCTGGTGATCTGCTTCACCGTCAAGCCTTCGTTCGGCCGCAGGCGCAGCTCCTGAACCTCGGATCCTTCCGGCTGCAGGTTCAGGGCCTGCATCAGGTAGTTGGCCACTGCGGTGTTGGCCGCGCTCAGCTCGTCGTTCTGAGTCGTGACCGGGTACAGCAGCGCGCCCTCGGTGACCGTGGCATTGGTGGCGAACGTCATGCTGGCCAGCGCGGGGTTGTCGCTGTCCACCGACTGCGGGGTGATCGTGGTGCCGCCCGACACTGCCGTGGCCTTCTTCACGTCGAAGCGAAGGGCCACGCCGGTCACGGCGCTGAGCGAGAGGTTGATATGGAACAGCTTGCGGATATGAATGACCTTGCCGCTGCCGCTTTGGTTGAAGATGGCCAGGTGGTGCTTGTTGGCCGCGAAGGCGACAGCGTCCGCCAGCACGTAGTAGGTGGGCAGGCTGGTGTTGTAGATGGCCTGCTCCACCACGGTGTTGGCGCCGACGACGCGCGAGCGCATACGGAGCTTCTGGCCGGTGCTGTCCGGTACGACCTGGAGGAAGGTTTCTGCCATGGGTCAATCCTCCGCGTAGATCATGGTGCCGGCCGCGAAGATGGGCGTCATACCGGCGGAGAAGATGCGCGGCGCCGTGAGCGGCGCGCTGCGGAGGATCTGGCCGGTCGCAATCACCGACACGCTCGAATGGGTGATGGTCTCGGTTCCCGCGAAGCCGCCCTCGTACTCGGGGAAGGTGATTAGGTTGGTGTTCTTGTAGGCGTTGCCGGCGGCGTTCGCAGCGAACGGCGTCAGGCCGTCGCAGATGGTCAGGCCGGTGCCGGCGCGATCGACCACCTGGGCCACGTAGGCCGTGTAGGTCGGCTCGTTGGTGGTGGCCGTGCCGCCCTCGCCCGGGTCAGCGGTGTGCAGGTTGATCTGCAGCGTGGCGCCGTAGCTGGGCATAGCGACGGCGTTGGCCTCGAACTTGATGTAGTCGTTCTCGGTGGCGTTGGACTTGGACATGGGGGCCTTCTGGGGTTACGCGCGGCGCGGGCCGCTGGGTTGTTTCATGGCGGCCTTCGCGGCCTCGACCTGGACCTCGCCGGCCTGTTCCTGCTGCTGCGCCTGGGCAGCGGCATCGGCACGCGCCTGGCGCCGCTTGGCGATGTCCTCGGGCTTGCGGCGCACCTCGCTGGGCACGCCCATGCCCTCGCCCTTGGCGCGCATGGCGGCGTCCAGGTCGACGTTGTCGAGCATTTCCTGGGCAGCGGCGGGATCCAGCTGGGCGGCCTGCAGCACGCTGCCGACGTAGGCGTCGATGGCGCTGATCTCCTCCAGCTTCTGGGCGCGCGCCATCGGGCTGATGTACTTGACCGAGAACGTGCGATCGCCCAGCGACTGCGGCGGCTGGCCCAGGGCGCCGGCGCGGTAGGCCAGGCCGAAGCAGCGCTCGATCAGCGGCCGCAGGTACTCGGCCTGGAAGCGGCCGTACACCGGGCCCAGCAGCTGGCGCACTAGGTTCATGCGGGCGTGCACCTCGGTAGCCGTCATGGCCGGGCCGTCCTGCGGCTGCAGCTGGTCGGCCATCAGGGTCTTGCGGATGGCGGCCTGCAGGCGGTCCTCGGCGGTGAAGGCCACGCCGAAGTCAGCGCCCGACTTGAGCTCCTTCATGGAGTCGATCGACTTGGCCACCAGGATCTTGCGCGGGCCCACCTTCACGGTGCGGGGGTTCAGGACACCGTCGTCCTCGGCGATCCACATGCCGGCGACGGCAAGCTCCATGGCCGCCTTCTGCATGAACTTGGTGTCGTTCAGCTCCTTGATGTCGGGCAGGGCGTCGTAGACCGGGCCCACGCCGTAGGCGCTATTCGGGATCCGCATCCAGCGCGGCACCACGCACGGGAACTCGTGGTAGCCCGACTCGCGCAGCAGCTTCTTGGCCTTGACCTCGCCGTGCAGGGAGGCGAACGGCAGATTCTTGGCCCGCAGGGCGCCCACCGCGAACGGGGTGCGCGGCTCGATCACGTGAAGCAGGTCGACCAGGGTGTCGGGCTTGTCGCGCGCCAGCTTGCGGGTCTCGTCGCTGACCTCGTCCTCGCCAAACTCGCGCACCACCGCGGCCGCCGGCAGCTGGTAGTAACGGTAGATCGTGTCCACCCGGCCATCGGTGCGCGAGCTGGCCACGTAGCAGCCGGCGATGGCCCACTGCTCGAACACGTAGCCGCCGGCCTCGCGGTCCTCGTCGATGTAGAGCACGAACCAGCCCGCGGCGACGGCGTCGAGCAGGCCCTCGAACGCGGTGGCGTCGAAGTTCGAGTTGTGGATGTTCTCCCAGATGCCGACCGCGGCGTCGTAGAGCCAGCGCTTTTCTTCTTCCGTCTCGTCGCCCACGTCGAGCAGGGCCCAGAGCGTGGAGTTGGGCGTCAGGCCCGACATGATGGCCGAGGCCAGCGTGCGCACGGCGTCGGTGGCGGTGCCGTCGAGCAGCTGCGCGTTCTTGGCCAGGCCCTGCTGGGCGTCCATGCGGTTGCCCTGGAGCCCGTCACCGCGCAGCGGGTAGGTGTAGTCGTAGCACTGTTTCCACACGTTCTCGTGCACGGTGCGCGCCGAGGTGAGGCTGGAACCGCGCTGCACGCACCGCTCGAGGTTGGCGTTGCCCATGGCTCAGCCGCCCCCGGGTCGGGCGCTGGCGAGCAGCGAGGGGGCGGCCTGGCCGGTGTAGCCGTCGGCGCCCATGGTCAGGAGGGACTGGCCGCGGCGGCGCTTGCGCTTGGCGGCCAGCTCCTCGTTCGCCCGCGACTGCCCCTCGGCCACGGCCTGGGCGGCTTCCGCCTTCGGGTCGCGCTCGATCACGGTGGGGGTCTTGACCTTGGGCGGCTTGCACATGGGGCTTGGCTCAGCGGATCGGCGGGGGTGCGGGCTTGGAGGGGACCATCCAGCCTTCCTGGCAAAGCACGGGCTGGGTGATGGCCGCGGGGTCGATGTCGGCGGCGTGCGGGAGGGCGCTCGGCGCTTCCTCGGGCGCGCTGGCCGCAGGCGCCGGATCCACGCGCGGCTGCTCGGAAGGGTGCAAGGCGGCCACCGCCGGCTTGAGCGAGGCGATGCGCGCCTGCAGCTCGGCCTCGATCACCGCCAGTACGGCCGGGCGGTTATCGCCCTCGCGCTCCTCGGCGTCCATGGCGATCAGGTCCTCGTTGGTCTTGAGCTTGAGCGCGTCGGCCAGGCCTTCCGGGGCCGCGGGGCCCTCGGGCTGCGCAACGGGCTCGACCGGCGCGGCGCCGGGAACCTGGGGGGTGAGGGTGCGTTCGGAGGGCTGCTTTGCCATGGTCTCGTCCTGGTCACGGGTGGGGGTGGGCTGCGGGGTGAGGGTGCGTTCGGTGGCTGGTCGGATTCCCGACTTTCACCCGAGCCACGGGGGTGCTTGCGTTCGCGGCGCGGCGCTGGCTTCCCGATCCAGTGCGCGCGCCCAGAAGGCCAGCAGGCGCTCGCCCTCGGTGTGCTTGGGCTCGTGGCCCAGGTTCTTCCAGCCCATCAGCGTCGAGTGAGGCACGCCCACCTGGACGGCCACCGCGCGCACCGTGTAGCCGCGGCGCGAAAGGTCCACCAGGATCTGGAACCAGTCCACGCGCGACACCGGGCCCTTGTGCGACATCAGCCGTCCTGCAGCCGGTGAAATCCCGGCACCGTCAGCTCCAGGCGATCGCCCCGGCGCTCCACGTAGCCAAGCGTCTGGACCGCGTCCAGCAGCATGTCCCCGCCCTGGCGCATAGCCCGGCGGAACTGGTCAGGCGTGCCCTCCCGGTGGCCGTCCACCCATGCCAGGGCCTTGGTGATGCGTTCGGTCTTCATGGGGCCACCGGGCTGCAAACGTGCGCCTGCGCGCGCGAGGCGGCAGGGTCATGACTGGGAGATTGGCCACCCTGCCCCAGGTCTGTCTCACCCGTTGCGAAGCCGTCGACGTGCTCGTGCCAGAGGGCCAGCAGGATGGCCTCGGCTCGGCCGTCGTCCTTGGCCCGCAGGTACGGCAGAGCGCTGTTGGGCCATAGGGAGATCACCAGAGTGCGGCTTGCCTCCTTGCCAGGCGCAGGCTCGCCCTTGCGCTTCACTAGGCCGTAGCGCTTCTTCCAGGCTTGGGGGCGGACCTCGACGGTGCGCAGGCCCAAGGACGCAACCACCCCGCGCACGATGCCGTCGGATTGGCCAAAGGCGAACATGCTGGCGCCACCCTGCCCCCGGAAGCCTCCGACCAGCTCGTGGACCACGACCACGTCCGCGCCCCGGTGCTCCATGAGCAGGCCGCGCAGCAGGCTGGCCAGCTTGGCCCCGTCGACCATCCGACCAGTGGCCTGGTCGCGGGATTTGCATGGCATGTCGAGCACGGCCACGGGCTGACCATCAGCCAGAGCTGCAATGGCGCCACTGGTGCCGGGATCGATGCCGATGGTCAGGCGCAGCGTCATGCGCGCGGCCTCACGGTGTACGTGTAGCGATGGGTCTTGCCGTGGCGTTGCAGGAAGCCATCCTCGACCAGGCGGGTGAGGCGTCCGGCGACGGATCCGATCGTGTCGCCGGTCAGGTAGACCAGCTGGGCGAGGTTCATGGGCTCCTTGGCCTCGCGGAGGATGGTCAGCAGGCGGTAGCCCAGGCTTCCGGGCTGGAGCGGCTTGACCGCCTTGCGGGCGTGTCCGCAGTGCGGGCAGCGCTCCTGGGTGGCGGTGGGGCTGTTCATGGGCGGCTCCTGGGCGGCTGGGTGGTGGGCTTGGCTTTGGCCTCCCTCGCCCGTTTCTCGGCCTGCAGCGCCTCGTCGGAGGCGCGAAACTTGCTGTCGCCGCAAGCCACCATGGCGCAGACGAAGTCAGCTGAGAGGGTGACAAGGGACTCGCCGAGGCGCCGCTTCATGCGTCCGGCCCCGCGGCGGCGGTTTTGCCGTCCAGGCCAAGCGCCCTGCGCGCTTCGGCGATGCTCACCCCGGCGGGCTGGACGTCCTCGCGCTTGGCGCGCTCGGGCACGGGCGCCGGAAGTGCGGCCGAGTCCGTCGGGATCGACTCCCGACCGGCCAGCACGTTCTCGCGGGCCAGGTCGTAGGCGTCCCGCACCATGCGGTCGTGCCTGTCGGTGTCGGCGCGGCCGAGCGCGTAGCTGTCCAGGTAGCGCCACACCAGCCGGGTGAAGCCCGTGCGCGCGGCCTCGCGGTCGCGCAGCTCCAGACGCACCGCGTTCAGGCTCGGGATCCCTGCGCACTGGGCCACCATCATCGGCAGGTTGGGCGGCCATTCGTCGCCCTGGGCGATGAACTTGCCCATGGCCGCGAGCAGCTGGTCGGCGCTGTAGCCGCTGAGCCCCTGCGCCCAGAGGTTGCCCACCAGGGTCAGGGCGCCGTTGTCGCCCACCGGCAGCTCGCCGAAGTGCGTGGTCCAGCGGTGGCCCCAGGCGCCAACGCCCGCAAGCCAGAGCTTCGAGAGCGCGACCGCGCTAGCTGGCGAGGCTTCCGTTTTCGATGATTCGGGCGAGGCGGTTGGCCGCGCGGTCTGCAAGGCTCTCGCGGCTTGCGCCGCCTGAATTGGCTGGGACATGGCTGGCTCCGGTGATGGGGGTCGCTTTGGTGGTCAGCTCGCGCATGGCGATGCGGATGGCGTAGCTAGCGGGCTTGTCTCGGCAGGCATCGAGGCCAGCGCACTGCTGCAGGTGCTCCACGGTTCCGCCGGACTGGACGTAGGCCACCAGGTCAGGGTTGAAGCTGGTGCATGGGAAGCCGGCATGCGTCAGCGCGATGGCGAAGCGCGCCACGGGGTTCGGCGTGGTGTTGGGGATGTCGCCATGCCCCTCGAATCGGCCATAGCGGTCAGCCGGCGAATCCGACCCGGCCGCCGTAGGCGGGGTGTGTATGGAAGGTTCGTTTGTAGAACTGGCGTGTGGAGCATGGAGAGCTTCACCAGAGTGGGTTAGCGGCTGGGTATCCCGCTGGGTAACCCGCTGGGTTTCTTCTGGGTTCGCTTTTCGACCACCCTTGGCCCCGTTGGCCTTGGCAGTCGCGATGCGCTTCTGGGCCTTGGCGATCTCATCGTCGGCCCGCCCGTTGTGGCGCAGGCCGTCGTCGGAAACGGGGAAGAAACGGTCGGCCACCTTGCGCACCGCGGCCTTATCGGCGGCTGTGATGGCGCTCACGGTGACGTACAGCTCGCCCAGGTCGGCGGGCAGCGGCTGTTCCTCCCCGTAGTAGGCCATCAGCAGGCGCAGGTAGGCGCCATGCTCGAGCAGGGTGAGCCGCTGGGTGGCCTTGAGATAGTCACCGGGGTACAGCTCGAAGTAGTTCACCCCCTGCCCTGCCCTTCCGTCGTGAACGGCGGGCGCTGCAGCCGGCGGCGCTGCTCGGCGCGGCGCTCGACCTCGAACAGCACGAACAGCACCAGCACGCCGGCGGCCAGGCCGCAGAGGAAGCACGCGAGGCCGAGGATATGATCGGGGCTCATGCGGCCCTCCCGGTGTCGGCTAGGGCCCACACGCTCTCCATGGCGCCCCACGGCCCGCGCTGGCGCAGCTCGGTGCGGTAGAGCGCGCCGGCGCCGGTGAGCGTCGAGATCGAGCGGCGGACGCTGGTGATCAGGATGCGGACGCCGCGGGCCTCCAGGTAGCGCAGGCACTGGCTCGGGGTCAGCGAGCCCAGCGCCCGGAACACGGCCAGCACCTGGTCGTCCTGCAGCTCGGCGCGCTGGATGGCGAGGTCCAGCTCGGCCATGGGCAGGCGGGTGGTGTCGAAGTAGGACCGGGCCTTCGCGGGGCGCGGGCACGGGGCGATCAGGCGCAGGGCGAGCTGGGAGTGCATCAGGCGACCCTCATGAGGGCGGCCAGGCGGCGAACCTGGTCGCAGGTGGACGAATCGATGGCGTCCTGCAGCGCCCGGTACTGGGCCAGCAAGTTCGAGCCGGTGGCAGCGCACAAGGGCGCCACCAGCCGGTCGGGGATGGCGCGCCGGCCCTGCTGCAGGCGGCTGATGTAGCTGCGGGACTTGCCGACGCAGGCGGCGATGTAATCGAGCTTGTGGTTGCCCGCCGCGATGCTTACGGCGAGGGCTTGGGAGGCGCTTTCCACCTGGCGCAGCAGCTTGGCCGGCGCGTCCTTCGGGGCGCGGTGGACGCCGAAGGACAGGCCCAGGTTTCCGGTGGTTGCCAACGGTTGCCTTGCGTTGCCAAGCGGCTCAGGGCAAAAAAAATCATGGCCCCCGTACGAAAAGCCCGCCCCGCCCTGCCCCGTGTCCGGGGAGGGGAAAGTGCGGGACGGGACGGGGCGGGACATGGCTCAGGCCGCCTGTTCGGAGGCGGGGCCGAACACGTCGGGGCGCAGGTCATGCCTGCTCACGCCGGTGGCGGCCTCGATGGCCAGCACGTGGTGCGCGGCAACCGGCCGCCTGCCTGTGGCCCACTGGCTCACCAGTGCCGGGTGGATGCTCAGCAGGTCGGCCAATGCTTTCTGGCCGCCCGCCACGGAGATTGCCTGGGTGATGTGTTCGGTCATGGCGGCGACCATAGCGCCGCTATCTACCGCCTGTCAATAGCTTTGCTGGTGGCCTACCCCGGCCACCTTAAATAGCATCGGTCAATGCCTCGCCCTTCCAACCCAAAAACTCAAGAGGGCCGCGTCCTAACGGAGGCGATCGCGCGCGCAGGGCTCAGCCAGGTCGCCGTGGCTGATGCGCTTGATGTCACCCCGGGCTTCGTTTCACAGTTTGCCAGCGGGCATCGGCCCATCCCTTGGGAACGAGCTGAGGCCGTGGCTGCCCTGGTGGGCGTTCCTCCGTCCTCGATAAGCGCCGCCTATCGCCTCGCTCAAAACCACTTCCTCCCGTCGTCTCAGCCCGTGAGCGTGACCCCTGAGATCGTTGTTGCCGCAGTACGCTCTGCAAAGAAGTCGCTGAAGCTGGCCGGGCACGATAAGTTCGACCCCGAAGCGGATGCCGACATCTTTGCGCGGTTTCTTAGGATCGCAATGGCGCGCGCAACCTCAAAACAGGGAGAGCAGATGGATGGACCTGCATCAAGAAATGGACCAGATCGCGGAGATAATCGCGATGAGAGCCCAGCGAAAGCTGGGAAAAGCACCGGCGCTGCGGGTAATCAACGTAGGAAGCTCGCGTAAGAGTTCTCCTCTGGCGCAGCTCGTTCCCGTTCTTGATGGAGTAACCCGCGATGCGCATCTCTCTCGCATCCGCGACCTGTCCAGGATGTATTGGCTGCAGTGGATCGTTCGGCAGGAGACTCAGTTTTTTGGCCGCGCGCTGGAGGAGCTGGAAGACGAGCAGCTGATCGCTCTCTCGGAAAAGATGGATCGAGCCCGCCAGTGCAGGGTTGATGGAATCGCCTTTGACGACGTGCCTGGCTTGGTCAGGGATGGAACGATTGCCACTTAACTGGAGAAACACATGAAGCTTGCATTCAAGGCAATGCTGATCGCTAGCCTAGCGGCGGCGCCCGCGTGGGCAGATGGCAGCTGGAACCAAGTTGGAAGCCAAGGAGTCGTCCACCTGGTTCAACTTTCCGAGAGCGCCACCTCGGACGATGTTCGCATTGCTGTAGCTGAGACCTGTGGGATGAAGAAGCCCATTTGCAAGGTGATCTTTTGGAGAGCGCCCGATGTTGCGGCTTCCAAGCTACCAATGACCGACGACCAGGCTGCAACCATCGCGGCGGATTGGAGCCAGAACACCAACACCGGGCATCGCCAGATGCTCTGGGACTGCACCACATTCGAATCCGACGGTGACGATTGCCTTTAAGGGGGCTCCATGGGCAAGAAGAAGGGAATCCCAGGGCTGTCGTTCTCGGCCAAAAGAGCTTCCGGCATCTCCGCGCTGCAGTCGAAGCTGTCCCGGGAAGCCGGAATACCGCTCAGCAGATCAGGCCGGCAGCAGAAGTTCGGCAAGGCGATGGGCTGCTGTTTCCCGGCTGTCGCCCTGCTCGGCGCAGCTGGCGGGGGACTTTTTTTGATCGCCAAAGCTATCCCAATGATTTAGCTTAGGTTTTATAAATAGCGTAGCTGTTGACATTCGTTCATAGCGGCGCTATTGTCCCTCCATCGGCCCTTCCTGGGCCCTTGGGAGGATGGAGATGGACACCTGCTCCAAGTGCGGTTGCGGCTTCCAGCGCACTGTTGGCCAGATAGCCAAGAAAGACCACGCCTGCTGGCCTTGCCACTACGTGGCGGAACGAGCCAGGCGCAAACGCCCGTCGAGGTCTAAGTCCGGCGCACCGAATAACCGTAGCCGCAAGCCGGCACACGACGGCGGCGCGGTGTTCCTGCAGGAATCCCTAAGCCGGCTTTCCATTCCCGTCCCCGAGGCTGGCTGCTGGCTTTGGCTTGGCCACATTACGTCCAAGGGCTACGGAAGGATCGGCCTCGGCGGGCGCGGGCGGTTCATGGCGGCGCACCGCGCTTCCTTCCTGCTCAGCAATGGGCACATTCCAAGCGGCAGCATGATTTGCCATCGCTGCGACACGCGATCCTGCGTCAACCCTGCGCACCTCTACGCGGGAACAGCAAAGGACAACACCGCCGACATGATTCGTCGCGGGAGGTCCGGCTGCATCGGACTCAAGGTGCGCGTTCGCCGCGCGAAGGCGGCCGCATGAACTACTACGGTCACGACGACGGCAGTAACGACCCGATCCCGGTAGTCCCGGCGCCGGTTCGGGAGTCCCGGTTCTTCAAGCTGATGGCCTACCTGGGCCTGCGCGAGCGCAACGCCCGCGACGAGCGGCAGGCCAAGGCGGCGGCTGAGAACCTCCCGCACCGCGAGCTGGAAGCCCGCACGCTGGCCGCGCTCTCGCGCATCGGTCGTGGCAAGTGACCCGCGCCGAGTACGTGGCGCTCGACCCCGGGATGCGCCGCTATAACCGGCGCCTTGGCTTCCTTTCGCCCACGACCGACCTTGGCCTGCTGCGCCGCCTGCAGCAGATGCGCCGCGACCGCGTGGTCAGGATGCTGGCCGACATCAAGCAGGGCCTCCCGACGTACTACCCCATGGCCCACGTGCTCAAGCGCCTGCCGGCCGGGCGGCTGGTGATTGATCCGGCGCCGCGCCTGCGCGAGGCCCTTGCGCGTTTCGGGGGTGCGGCATGAGCGCCATGCCGTTCGGCCTGTACGAATCCGCGGCCACCGTCGCCAAGCGCAAGGCTGACCAGTACGTGCTGCTGCGCCAAGCGGAGCTGTTCCTCCGGGCCGCCAGCATGAAGGTGGACGCCGCCCGGCTCGACCAGTCGGCCCAGGCGCTGAATCTTCTGCTGGACGACGAGCCCTCGACGCTTCCCGACCTGGATCTGCGCCACGCGCAGCAGGACGTGGCCAAGTACGCCAGCGAGTGCGAGCGGCTGCGCAAGGAACTCGGCCTGTGAGCCGCGACCCGCGCGCCCCCTTTGAATCCCTGATCACCGCGCTCGGCCTGCTGGCCGTGCTGGTGATCGCCTTTGCCCGCTGAACTGGAGAACGACATGAAGTTTGAGATTAAGAGCCGCTGGACCGGCGCCACCCAATACACCTGCGACCTCACCGCCGAAGTCGCGGGCCTGAGCTATTCGCTCCAGCTTGGCTTTGCCGTGAAAACCGCTCTTGAAGGCGACGCGAACCTGGGCGGCGCGGACCTGCGCGGCGCGTACCTGGGCGGCGCGAACCTGCGCGGCGCGGACCTGCGCGGCGCGGACCTGGGCGGCGCGGACCTGCGCGGCGCGTACCTGCGCGGCGACAAGGTCGGCCGGGTCCTGGCCCGCGCCACCCGCGTCTCTGACGGCTACGAGTTTTTCGCGATTGAGC
>JACCDR010877480.1_pt1 | contig 38558 bp, 57 predicted proteins | sample 7446431 | NCBI WGS metagenome assembly JACCDR01 (sample SAMN15323443, study PRJNA562643) | freshwater metagenome | isolation source: river surface water | place: USA:Blue River Watershed | collected 2017-08-17 | reverse complement strand
TAACGCCTTCCTGTAAGAACAGCTTCGCCATGTCTTTTAAAAGGTCAGAAAGGGCTGACCGGGCTGATTTAGCGCCTGTAACAAAATCCGTGAAAGCGTCGGCCGCGCTGTCGGCAAAACGGTCGGTTTGACGAACAAGTCGGTCCATTGCACTATCTACACCGGGAAGTTCGGTCGAAGCTGTTTTCAGTTTTTCGTTTGCCATGCCAAGCGCACGGTCGATTGCTTGAACTTCTTCCTGAGTCTTTGCAAAACCGCGTAATTTTTCCAATTCTTTAATTCGACGCAACAGCGTTTCTTGTTCGGTTGAAGTTTCCGAAATAACCTGTTTCAAATCAGCGGCGGCGCGCTTGGCTTCCTTCATTGCTTCGGTCAATTCATTCGGCGGTGTTTTAGGCGGCTTCACACCTTTGTCTGTCGAAACTGTCCCGGCGGCTGGTCTGGCATCAAACGCGCCGCTGATAATATCTTGCGCGCCGCTGATAATATCTTGCGCGCCGCCGCGAATATCTTCAGGGTTCAAACCAGTCAGGGTCACGCCTTTACCGAACAAACCGCCAAAGCTGGTGATTGCCTGTGTTGCTTTATCCGCCCAAATGATTACTTCGGCCAACGGTGCAACAATGGCTTTTTCAATGTCATCGCGAAACACATACGCGGCCACGCCAGCCGCACCCAGTGCCGCTACAACGCCCGCCGGACCCAAAAACGCCGCACTTAATAAAGTTGCAAGCCCTGACACACCCGAAACTGTAAATGCCAACTGTGTGAACGCCGTAGTGAAACCGACCACCGCCGCAACCGCACCCGTTCCGACAGATAGCAACATTGCGGCGCGCCACAAGCCCCACCAAGTCACACCTACAATCAACAGTTTGGTCACGGTGTCGATATTTGCACCTATGCTTAAAAGCGCACCCGCCACCGCTGCGCTTGCGCCGGATGCTTTGTCGATTTCGCCAATATATTCGGTAACTTTATTTTTTAGAACTTCAAACGATTGGCTAATGGTTGGGACGGTTTTTCCGAATTTTTCGTCAAGTTCAACCTTTGCTTTTTGAAACGCTTGAATCACCGCTTCGGCACTGATTTTGCCATCCTGACCCATTTGGCGCAGTTCGCCGCGCGTCACGCCCAAGCCTTTGGAAATAACGTCGGCAACAGCGGGCAACTGTTCAAGCACCGACCGCAATTCGTCGCCGCGCAATGTGCCGGACGCCAAACCTTGCGACAACTGTATCAAACCCGCCGACGCTTCGACTGTAGATGCACCCGACAGAATAACAGCTTGATTCAGGCTTTTCGTAAATTCCAACGTGTCACGTTGCGACAAACCCAATTCTTTGGTGGCTGAAGCGGTTCGCGCGTATATCTCAGCCGTTGACGTAAAGGATTGACGGGTTTCGTTGGAAATGGCAAATAATTCACGGGTTACACCTACCAATTCGGAAGCGTTGTTTGTGACCAGTTTCAAACGGTTTTGAATGTTGGTGTATGAATCGACTGTCTGTTGCAATTCACGAAGACCGAACGCTGTCACAAGACCCTTGAAAGTGTTGGACAGGGTGCGGCCGGCGTTGTTCAGCGAATTAAATTGATTTTCAAGGTTTTTGGTGCCTTGTTGGGCGTTGCGGCCGGCGGTTCCAATATCGTCAAGGGTGCGTTTGACGATTCGACCACCTTCGGTTTCGCCGCGTATGCCAACAACAATTTCAGCGTCAGCCATGTTTTACACCCCTTTTTCGTTCCGCAATATCGAAATCAACCTTTTCCAATGCGCGAATATACCTGACGCATGTGTCAATGTCGTTTATATCATTTATTCCATGCAATTCACACCATTTTATGATTGACGACCACGGAATTGCACCGACCGACAAACCGACAGGGCGGTCATAAATTAAATCGCTATAGGCTTTAATGTAAACGTCCAAACCGGGTAAAAGAACGGGGCGGTTTTCTAGTGCTTTGACGGGAATTCCGGTTTCCCACATTATCAGCAATTTATCTAGTTGCCCGCCCCATTCCCGAAGCCAAATCAGGACGTCAGTCAGTTTTTTTCATCAACCTTTTCGGCCTGTTCACGGAACAACGCTGCATTTTCCGCCTGTGCTTTTACGTCGGCAAACAAATCGGGAAGGTCGGTGAACAATTTGACCACGTTTTCCTTTGTGAACGCCAATGTCTTTCCGGCGCGGTCTTTAACGTCTTTCCAACCAACAATCACGCCTTCAGCGTAAGATTCAAGCAGAATGCGCGCGCTGGTTTCATCGTCCAACATGCCGCGTTCGAACTGTTGGCGGAAAGGCTTCATTTTGGACGACAGCACTTGCGCGAACTTTTTGTTCGAACCGCCCGCCCGGTGGATGGTGATTGAAAAACCCGGATATTGAAGGGTTACGCCTTCGCCGGATTCAAGGTTTTTGTTGGTTTCGAAAATATCATAAGGGTTGTTTTTTTTGGCCATGATTGGGTTCCTTCTTCGATTGGATTAATAAAAGCGGGCGACCCCCCAATCACGAATCGCCCGCCCCTTCCGCTAGGAAGCTGTTGGTTACGGTGTCCGCGTGATTTTCAGCGTGTTGTCGGTGTTGTCATAAAGACCACGGAACGACGCTTTCACCATAACGTCTTGGTCGTTGCCACCGGCAACAATTTCGACTTTTTCAAACTTCAGATTCGCAATGTCGAACTGATATTTCTTGCTGGACGCACCGCCAATTACGAAAGACAGGCTGGACGCGGTGCCGGCAAGGAATAGGTCATAAAGCGACGCATTGGCGAAATAAAGAACCGCTTCACCCGTGACCTCAAAACGACCGGTGCCAATGCCGCGTGCGTCAAGCGAACCCACCACCGCCTGACGGCGAAGGTTATTGGTAATGTTCAGGTTCAGCGACAACAATTCGGGGCTGGTCACGCTTCCCATGCTCAATGAAGCGAAGTTCGCGGCCGCGTTGATGACAGGGTTCGAATTTGCGGCTGTGTAGGTCGCTCCTGAAATAATCGCCTGTGCGGTCGTCGCACCTTTGGCGATAAAATCGAACGAACCGGTCACGACCTGTTTGGCTTGAATTGCCAATTTAAGGCTGTTCGCGATGCAACCGGTGAAACGGTGATATTGGTCAGTTGCGCCGGCTTCGAAGGTCTTTTCAATCGTAAAAGACTTTTGTGTAACGCCGTTTTTCAAAATATTGCTTGACCATGTACTATACATAAGGCTTTCAAGCCATGCATCAAACGACCCATAGGAAAGTTCGAAATCAACCGAACCGCCGCCGTCCGCACCGACCTGAATCAGGTCGGTGACGTTGCGGTCAGCGCGAATTTCGTTGCTGACAATGTTTTCAATATTTGCATTCAGGCTTTCTGACGTGAAACGCTGATTTAGCATGGTCGGCGTTGACGGTGTCGTTCCATATGTGGATTCAGCGACATAAGCCAACCGAGTCTGTGAACTATCAACCATTTGTTAGGTCCTTTCGGGTTTAGGTTATTTCATCATAATAGAATGAAGCGACGACGTTTATTTGATAAAACCCGTTGCCGTCATTCCCTATTTGACGACCCGCGACGTCATAAAATATGACACCGTTGGTCGTTTGCGCTCCCATGAACACGCCTAACGCGTCGGTTGCCAGTTGTCTTGCGTCCTTAGACCCTCGGTCCTGTGGTTGGAACACTTGAATTGTCACAACCCCGTAATGTCGAAAACGGTTGCTTCCCGGGCTTCCCATTGAAACCTGTTCGCCGTCATTTTCCTGACAGGTAAATCTTACCCAATTTTTGTTATCAGGGATAGCAAATTTTACATCAGGCCATGCAATCGGTGTTGCCACGGCGTCCCATGCGTCGGCAAAGAATTTGCGGATTTCCGCTTCGGCTTCAATGAAATTCATGTTTTGACCGCCCTTTTTCCTTTGGCTAACGCCGCGTCAACAAAACCCGCCGGTGCTTGTTGCGAACTGCCATTGTTCAATGCTTTAATATACGGCAAATTATTCGAAATTAAAATAGTGTCTGTGATTTTATATGCCGCCGCCACCGGGTTGATTGATTTTTTTTGATTGGGTTCGACAATGGACGAGTCGGGAACATTCAACGACGGGTTCCAGTTTGACCGCGCGCGGCCTGTATCGACGGGCGTTGTGGCAACCAATTCCGCGTCAACAATCAGCGCAACAGCGCGGACGGTCCTTTCAAGTTTTTGAATGACTTTTTTTTGATAAGCATTGTTTAATTGCGTTTGGAAATCTGTCATTTAGCTAAACCTTCCTTACAACAATGCTGGAATAATTGCTGTGTCGTTCTTGGTATTTTTAGCCATTACACCAAACGAGCCACTGATGGTGTGTGCTGCTGTTGGTTCATCCCATACCGAACCCGGCGACTGGAATGTGGCAATAGGCGGCCATACGGGTGTCGCATCTGCCCACAAGTCCATAGCACCAAGATTGATGGACGTTCCCGCAGGATAAAGTACAGAGAAGTCATCAAAATAGACGTAGGCATTTGACCCGGTTGCGTTGGTTAAAGCCGATACCCAAACCTCAATCTGGCCAAAAGTCGTGGTTGGTGTGAACGTAACGGCCACCTGCTGCCAGCTTCCAAAGGTTGCTGTTGCTTCGCTGTATGTGATGGTCGCGTTGTCGTATTTCACATAGAGGCGCGGGTATTGGTATGTGCCAGCATCATAAGCCGTGTTATTGATATAAACCCACACACTCACGGTCATGGTTTTATTCTGAATATTGCCAGTGGGTATAATACGCAGCGCCGGGCGGTAAGGATATGTCAGTTGGTTGACGCTGGATTTAGGCTCTAGCCGTAGCGCATACCCGCCTGAAGTTCTGGCTGTGGTGTCAGTTAAACCTGTGCCAGTGCGCTGATAATTGCCGTAAGTCAGGTAGCCCCTGTCGTCATTGGCGCTGTTATTAAAATTGGTAATACGAAGCAAGGAACTGTAAGTAGTAAGTAAATTTGCGTCTATGAGCGATGCGCTTAAACCGATGGGCGTATCAAATTCAAAATCGAAGGCCGGTGTCACACCTTGCAGATTGTTTTGTCCAAAACTTATATCCCTCCCATTAGGGGTTACATCCCCAAAAGTATCGCTCGTTGATTTTTCCCCTACAATAAAACCGCTCATTTGTATTGCTGCCGAGCTACATCCATTATAGCGATTTGTACCAATTGTGCATGTAGTCAGTGAGTTTAGAACTAAGCCTGTCGTCGTATTCAGGAATTCATTGCCGGTGCAGATGATGTTAGCATTCGAGATACCGATAACATAATTCACACCGGCAATATAGCTTTCAAAGCGATTGCCTGTAATGGTCGCCGGAATCGAAATAATCTTATTCATATTGTTAAAGTTCAACACACGATTATCAACCAGCGTAACGAGGGCTGGCGGTAGTCGGATTGAACTTGTAATTGTATTCCAAACAAAAACGCCGCTGACTATGGCTACTGCATTAGTGTGACAGCGTCTTATAGAATATCCCATCGGCATGGCAAAAGCCGTGGAGTTAAATTGCATGGACGAGGTAGTTGTCCACACGGCACAATCGTTGATGTAATGCTCAATCTGATTAGGCGTGTCGTCGTCCAGCTCGTTATTAGACCTTGCGGTTTTAATGCCAAAGTGCGCCATTTCAACGCCGCTAAACTGGATGTTGTTTGCATAGCGCAATATGCATCGCACTTTTGATGCGGCAGACACCCCGTTAATGACAAATCCGTATCGCTCAAGGTTGCACACTGTGCCAGTTCTGGTGCGAAATTGTGCAAGATTTCCTGTAAGTGTTATTGTCGTGCCGACCCGTGACGATATGGTGTAAATGGCAAAATCCTGTGAGCTATTTGTCCCACCACCAATAATAAGCCTGTCGCCGTTATTCCACACCGCGCTCATATCGCTCGTAGTAACGATTACTGGCTGGCCGCTATTGGCATCAGCCGAAAGCCTTGTTTCGCGATTGCTTGGGATCTCGCCATAAATCATGACGGACATCTTCCAGTCGCCAGTGCCGTTTACTTGGTCGCCCTGCGCTGTAACTGCCTGAAAGCCTGAGTTGATAGCGGCATTGGTCGAACCTGACGTGGGCGCGACGAATGTCAAAGTGCCTTTATTGGCAAAACTGATAGGGCTGGCCGCCGTGCCAAAGCGCACCGTAGAGTGAGCGCCAACCATAATGAAGCCGTCCACCGTAAGCGTCCGTGACGCTGCTGTGTCCCATTTCAGGTTTGCATCGGTTGCGGTGTTTCCGGTTGCGCTTTTACCTACGATAATGGCAGGTGCGCGGGTGGTGTCACCAGTGTTATGAGCCGTTAATCCGTTGACGGTAGTGGTTGCGTTGATGGTTACAGGGTCAACAGCAATCACCGTATCGCCGCTTGCAAACGTGACCTGATTATCCCCCCATGCGTAATAAAAGGGGTTTGTTCCGTCTGAAGTCCACAGCGTCCAGTTATTTGTACCAGTGGCGTTGGATACTTCAAAGCGCCACACCCCGCCCGTAGTAGTTACTGCGTAAGGGGCGGCAAACTTAAAGGCATGAAGCCAAGCGCCGGAGGCCGTTGGCGAGTTATTGCATATCGTCGCAGCCGTTGCCGTTACGGTTGCCCTGTCCGTCCATACGCCAAGCACAAGCTCCTGCAGCTTGACGGTCACGCTTTTCATGGTCGAGGTTACAAAACCCAAACTGTTATGCAGCGCAAACGTGACCCCTTGCAGATTGCAGGCGTTGGCAAATGTCACCGCAACAGTGCGATTGCTCGACAGCGAAAGCGTGGTGGTTGAATTTGTACCTAGATTACGCGCCTCTACTCTATACGCACCGTTTGCCGCAGCAAGGTTGCCGTCGTAACTTGGGTTATTGGAATCGAAGGCAACGATTGCCATTATTCAACCTCGATAACCGTGTTAAGCAATTCTGCCCTCAGATTAGCCACCTTGTTTTCGGCATCGTTCTTTGTTCTAAGCTCATCGGCAATTGCTGCTCGTATCTCGGCGCTGGTGGCATCAATGGCCAGTGTCAAATTCGAGATTGACCCATCGCTATAAAACACATCAACCTGCATATTCTGTGTGCTTAGTTTATTTATCGCCTGTATTGTTGCTGTAATCATGTAACCGTCACTCCTGTCAATAATCCGCCTGACCACTGCATTGTCTTTGTGACTACAGAGGCATCGGGATTTGTTATTACCAGCGTGTTAATCGTTCCATCACCATTATAAGTTATATCTTTTTCCAAGCCGCTTGTATATGAGACATTAGTTATGCGATTGCTGCCATCGTAGGTGATGGTACTTGTTGACGGTTCGTTTGCTGGCGGACCAACCAACGAAACACCAGCGGGCCAAACACCATCGGCTTTTGGTCCGTAAATATAATTTGTAGCAGTGCGAATGTAAAAGTCGCCGTCGGTCCCTTCGGTCGTAGGGACCGAAGAACCATATAAAATAGTATTTCCTTTAATACCCGGGACGCCGGAAGGCCCTAAATCAACATTTATTACGTCTTGACTAAGTAAAACGTTAATTATAGGTGTATTTATTTCAACGTTTACAATGGTCGGTTTGATATCGACTTGAATAACGTTTTCGACAATCTCGACGGTTATATTTTCAGAAACAACAGTTGTTTCAACGATTGTTTGTGCGATTTCGACATCAGTTTTGTCTGTAACAACAGAAACCTTCATGATTTATACAACCCCGGGAACAACCTTCAATTTGCCCGACATGACCAAAATATTTTTACCGGTCGCGTCCACAACTTCCAACGCATAAACATAGTTGCCAAGCGTCAAACCCGCGCTGTCGGCGGCTGTCATGCTAAACGTGATTAATCCATCGGTCGAACCGATTGTCACGCGATTGTTTGCGTTTTTGAATTCAAAAGCCGGTGTCGCGTCACTAGCGTTTGCTTTGACCTGAAGGTTGGCCGTGAAACCCGTCACGTTTATCGGGCTTGCTTGACCGCCCCAAACCAAACCAAAACTGACGCTTGCACCGCGAACAAGTTCAACGTCCCAATCCTGACCGCGCCTGTTAAAAACAACCCCTGAAACTGTTCCAACCATGTGCTATTTCCTGACCTGTAGTTTGTAAAGAAGGGCCACCGCGCCCGGTTTAATTTCCGTGATTGTGACAATGGTGAATTCTTCGCCGTCAAACACCTTGTCGCCTGTTTTGGGCTTGGTGATACCGGACGCGGCAATAATTACTTGTAAATCGCCCGTTTCGACCAAACCAGCCGACACGTCACGCTGATTGTAGTTGGTGACAAGTGCTTTGACCGTGACGGTTTCTTCAGAATCGCCGTCAATCCGGTCAACATCAGGGTCATAGGTTCCGGCGGTTTTATATACAATTTCGACGTCGCGACCCTTGTCGGTCAACTGTGCAACAGCGGTGTTCGCTAGGCTGGAATAATCAAACGTCATGTCCTTTGCCCTTTTTCGAAGTGTTCTTTGAATTGGGCAAAGACTTGGTTGATAGGTCGATTACTTCGTCAAACGTTGCATTATATTTAGGGTCGAAGTCGGCAATGGCGCGATAACCAATCGTTTCGCCCGGGGCGGGTCGGCGCGCGCGGCTGGCCAGCGTTTCGGTGTCATGATATATGATAATTTTTGTCATTAGCGAACCACCTTTCGAACGACTTTACTTCCGGTTGTTAATGGTTTCAATAGCATTGCGGCAAAGGCGAACGTTTTGCCGGACGGGGCGAAATCCATATATTCCACTTCAACCACGTCCACCTTTTCCCGCTTCACCGCGCCGCCGCGCGCCAATGTCGGCGCAAGGCGGGCGGTCAGGGCTTCAAGGGCAAGTTCAATGGTCGCGTTCTTGATTTGTGGCGGAATGGTTGTGCTATTATATGAAACGCCAGCGAAATTGCCGCTTTCAATGAAAACGTCATAGCGCGGCCAAGCCAGCGTGTTAGTGGTGATTTGTGTTCCGATAAAGTTGAAGGCACCGTCAATATAAAGCGTCGCTTCCCGAAGGGCCGCTTCTTTTTCAGCCGTGGACGCCGCCGACCAATCCGAATTGTTCCGGTTTGACCAATAGGTGTCCGCGTCCGCAACGCTTGAATAACTGTCGGTGCCAACAACAATCGTCATTATTCTTCGCTTCCGTTTTCAATAGCGGTTTCAACGTCTTTCACGGTGATTTGACCACCGCGCCCGGTACCTTTAATGGTCGAAAGGTCAATTCCGGCGTCATTGGCCAGTTCGACCGCTTTGTCCGTGGCGTTCGGCCCGACAACTGCAACAGGCGCGGGCGGTGCCGGCATGTCGTCGGACGCGATGCCTTTGTAAAGCGTGTGTTTCTTCGGGTCGAAATCGGTTTCGTTGATTTCAATAAACGCGCCCTGACTTTTCGGGTCGGACGATTTGATTCTAACCGTTGGGCAAGTCATGTTTGACATAATTAAATTCCTTCTAATGGTTGGGGAAACCCACCTAAACAGACCAGCCGTAGAAAGCTGGTCTGTTCACAGGGCAGGGTGGTCAATTAACCGAGCAACAGCGCGGTGTGTTCGGGCTTCATAACTTCAACACCCCAAGCCGCCGCCAGTTCCCACTGAATCTGACGATATTGGTTGTATTGACGAAGCTCGAACGACATTCCCGAACGCGGGTCGGTGATAATGGTCGAATCAACGGCCATGTCACCACCTTCAGGAAGTGCCGGCAAACGTGCCGCAAGCACAATGGCCGAACGGTTGAACGCCATGTTGCGCGCCGAACTGTTGACAACTGTGATTGCTTTAGTTGCGGCTGACATTGCCACCCTAAGACCGGGCGCGGCAATGGTGATTGTGCCACCACCAGAAACGTCAGCGTCACCACTGGTTACAACATACTGGTTTGCATCACCAGCAAAAGTCACAACGTCACCCGCAAGAATGGTGCCGGTTCCGGCCGAAGAAAGGGTCAGAACCGTTGCGCCGACAGCATAACCGGCGTTGTTCACCGTTGCAGATGCGCCGGTACCTTTGGTGAAACTGACAATTTGGCCAGATTCACGAATCGACATTCCAACATGGTCGAGAATGACACCCTGACGAAGCATGGAATCATTGCCCTGCATGTAAGCTTGTGCCTGTTTGCCGATTAACTTGGCACCTGCAGCGGTCGAAAGAACAAGCTGATTGTCAGACAGCGGCGAACCGTTATCCTTCAAAATACGCATTGCTTCGGACGCGTCGGTATAGTCGCCAGCAGTACCAAATGGCGTGGTGCCGGCGGTGCCGTATGCGCGCGAGAATTTCGCGTGTAAAGCAGCAAGGTCAGCTTCCATTTCATTCGTCAGAGTGCGGATTGCCTGTGCAATCTGATTCTGTTGAATGGAAAGTAGACCGGCTCCGTTGTTGTTCAGACCACGGCTTTCTTCACCATTCCAACGGAACGGAACACGACGCGATTTCGTGATTGTGATTGTTTTATTGCCGATTGTCTGGTCGCCGTCGTTGGGCGGCGTAACGCCCGGGGTAATGTCAGTTGCACTTGCAGCAGGTACGACATGCGAATAAAGAATCTGACCGACTGCGACACGGGAAGCGTCAGGGTCAAGCGTAACGGCCGGAATCAGACCGGTCAGTTCGCGCGATACGACGTCCAATGCTTTGTAAACGTTGGGGACAAGGTTGGTGATGGTATTAGCCATTGTTCAATTCCTTTTTGTGTATGGTTAAAGTTAGCCTTCGACCAATTGCACACCTTCAATCGACGTTTTCGACTTTTCTGCCGGAGTTAAAGCGTCAAATTCGGTGCGTGTCATGGTCTTCTTATTGGTCGAAGCCTTGCCCGAACCATTTGCCCCATTAGAGCCGCCGCCACTGTTGGAATCAGCCGCCACAAAATGCTTTCCAGCGTCCGTTTGCGCCCAACCAGTAACGAATTCTTCAACAGCTTTGCCGTTGAATTTTGCAATGGGTTTGCCGTTTTCGTCAACGACTTCACCCGCATGTTCCGCCTGAATCACAGCTTTGGCCGCCGCCATAAATTCCGGTTTGACCTTCGCTTTGACCAGTGCCGCCGTCAAACCTTCCCCAATAACATGGGTGTTCAACAGCTTTGATTTACCGGACAATTCAGCGTCCTTTTCTTTCAATTGGTCGGTCAACTTCACCAATTCTTTGGCGTGTTTTTCTTCCAATTTTTTGGTGATTTTTTCAATATCACCAGATTTGTTTGCCTTTTCAGCTTCGATTGCTTCTTTTTCTTCTTCCAACTTTTCAAGTCGTGTGTTTAAAGATTCGGTCGCCTCTTTCTGTTTTTTCAAACTGCCTAGCAATTCAGTGTTTTTTTCTTTCAGACCTTTGACTTCAGAATCCACATGGTCGGAAATCACCTTTTCGATTTCGTCCAGTTTTCCTTCTTCAGCCAGTTTTTTAATCTTTGCAGTAATTGACATAATTTTTCCCTCGGAAAATGTTGATTGGGTATAACATGGCAAATTATAATTCAATTCCGGCGCGTTTAAAAGCCTTTTGTTCAAGCGCGCGCAACTGGTCTAAATTCAACGGTTGCAAATCGGCACCGACAAATCGCGAAATATCAAGGTTCCCTTCATTGAACAATTTCATTCGCGTTGCGCCCAACACTTCCTTTTGGACGCTGGTTGGCTGACGCTTCAACCATTCGCTATACGTCGTGGAAGCCGGAACCTGACCGTCAACGGACGCGCGTTTGCCTTCAGGAAGGTCGTTCAACCCCAAAGCGTCGGCGTCTTTCAACACGGCCGTCATGGTTGAACGACAGTTCGGGTGCGCCGGCGGCCGCGGGCCTTTGTCGATTGGAAAAACCTTCCCGTCCAACCCGGCACACGTCCAACTTGTGCGGCTGTCCAATGTGGAAATCCATTTCATGCCCTCGATAATGTCGGAATTCTCTTTAAACAGTTCGGTTCGCGCCTGATTGGTCACATGGTTCACAGTGGACCGCGCGATTGTTTCCGCCTGTCGGCGGGTCGTTTCAAACACCCCGTCCGTATAGTTCAGCGCGCGGGTTCCGCGAATGCGTCGGATAATCTGTTCGGTCGTTTCACCTTCGACAATGCCCCGATTAACCGCTGTCATAATACCGCGTTGCGTTGACCGCGATAAGCTGTCGAACCACTGGTCAAGCGTCGAACCAGCAAATGACGTCGCCTTTGCAATTTTGGCAACCGACCGTGCGGTCGGGACCACCATTTCAAGGTCAAAGCCTATCGACTCCTTAATTGTTTTGACCTGCCAATCCAATTCGTCATTGGTCAGGTCAGTCAGGTCGGTCAGCATGACGGTTTTGACCGTTTCGGTCATGCTGTTGGTCAGTTTGGTGATTTCTTTTTCCAGTTCTTTAAGGCGGGCAGTGGTGGCCGGACCTAAGTCTGACCCGCGTTCAAGTATTTTGTCCAACCGCTTTTCAATTTTGGTCCGCAATTCGGGAAGAATGGACGAATTCAAAACTTCACGAATCCGACGAACTTCGCTTGATTTATAGCGTTCAAGAAAGACCATGTGGCGAATGGTTCGGTCTTGAATTTCATCATTGACGCTGATTCTGACATTTTTTGCCATGCTTCACCTTATGCGGCGTTTGGGTCGGCCGGGAACGGATTGGACGTTTCGATTTCCGAACGAATGTCTTCTTCGGTGCGGTCTTCCTGAATGATTTCACCGCGCTTCAGGTTATAAAGGAAGTCAGCAAAGGCCATGCCGCCGCCCTGATAGGTTTGGAACAGCGCGGTCAGTTCTTGTGCGGTCATCTTAATTGCAGCAAAATCATTGTTCAGCTTGAACACCACGTCGCCATTCATGCCCGCCCATTCCGCCATAAAGCGAACGGCGTCTTCTATTACCTGACTGACCGCGGCGGCAATGGACGCCAACACGCTTGATTCGCCCGCCCGGTGGATTTGAGCCGTTTCAGCAGTTTCGACTGCCTTTTTATCGGGCGACAACATGCGCGCACCCAAAAAGGCCATATATTCTTCTTTTTTCTCAATGCGTTTTTCCAACGCGCCAAGCCCTTGACCCTGAAATTCCAAATATTGAACTTTCGTTTCGGCATTTGGCAACACCCATGCGTTCGCCGCGCCGATTCGATATTCAGCCGGCGTGACACCTTCTTCAATAGTGTCGGAATGCCCGGTTATAACAGCGGTCGGCAATGCTGTAAAGTGCGCCCCGTGTTCAAGGTCAGCGGACGACACATAGTGCGACAGGTTGGCATTGGCTAAATCAATCAGCGGCGGCTTTTCCGCATCGGGCAGACCGTTTTTGACGCCGGCGAAATAGAACGGGATAAAAGTCAACGGCGCGCCGCCCTTCAACGGGATAATGTCGGGACCTTGCTGTTCCCATTTTTCACCGTTCGGACCAATCGCCTTCTTTTCGACAAAGACGCGTTGGCGATACTGACCAAGTTCGTTCAAATCCAAAATGCGAATCTGCTTCCGTTCACCAATGTCGAATTCATTCGAACCAACCGTCACCACGGATTCCCAAAGCCTGATTTGCGTCAGAATCAACGCATTATTCACGCTGGCCGTCTTCCAATTGAAAATTGATTCAGCGTCGTAGTGCTTCAGGAACGGCCGAATGTTCAACGCTTCGGCCTGTGCCTGTGTTACGCCGGCGGGTGCAGTCGGGTGGTCAACCAAAATGCCGGCCCGACCGACTTGAATCACGTCTTCAACCACGTCTTCGGCAAAACCGACCAAACCAAGCCCGTCCAACGTGACGTCTTCAATCATTTTGGCAATGCCTTCGGGTACCTGAACAACCGGGGCTTTGCGGAACACCATACCGGTCAGACCGTCAACGGTTCGGGCCGTCGCGCCGTAAAACAGCGCGCGGTTGACATAAGCCTTATATTCTGCATCGTTCTGACCTGACAACTTCGGAAGGTATTTTGTTCCGCGCGAATGAATCGTTTCCTGACCTTCATTGCAATCACGCAATTTGTCCCATTGCGGCTTTCGTTTGGTATATTCCGGGTGTTCGCTGTCGATTGCCATGTTTTACGTTCCTGTCACTTTGGTTAGTATGGCCTTGCCATAAACAATCGGGAACCTGTACGCTATAAAATACCCGGCGGCGTCAATAATGTGGTCAATGCCGGACGTTTTATCAGGTTCACCGTCTTTATTATAGGCTTGTTTTTCGAGGCCCTCGACCAAGTGCGGACAAGCGTCAACATTTACTTTATACCGCCTTTTGTGTTCTTTGTGAATCAATTTGTTCATGGCGGCCACCCTATCCTTGACGAATGGATTGGTCGATTTGGCCAGCACAAGGAACCCGGCCTGTTTCAACAACGCAATGTCTGACACGCTGGCATTCACCGACTTGCGCGATTTGCCCGACGCGTCAGGATAACAAATAATGCGGTGTGCTTTGTTTGCCGCCTTCAGTTCAGTCGATTGATACCGTGATTTTAGCGTTGCAATCAGTGCCGGCGTGTCCAACAAGCCGATAAATTCATTGACCGCGTGTGGTTCACCATCACGCAACACATGGACGGCCGCGGCCATTTGACCAACGTTGAAATCGACGCCAACATGAAGCGTTTCGCCCGGTTCAATCTTCGTGGTGCAACCGTTCAGCACACGGTCAAATTCGGCATAAACCGACCCTTGTGTCAGGTTCACGAATTCGCCTTCCAAATAGGCCAACAGCATTTGGTCAGGATAGTTGTCTTTCAATGTGTCGATATAGTCAGGCGGCAAGTTCTTTGCGTTCGAAGCGGTCGAAGCCTTGATGATTTGCGAACCAATCAACGGCTTTTGTTTCCATTTCTGGTAAACAAATTTGAAGCCTTCCGGGGTGGTGGCAACGCCGATTGTGTTCGGCTTCCCGTCGGGCTTCTTTTGACGATTACGGGCAACCACCTTGCGCCATACTTCGGCCGCCTTGTCGGTCTTCAGCGTGTCCAATTCATCGCAAATGGCGTCGGCGTGTTCGTAGCCGACAATACGTTCCGGCGCGTCCATTGTGCGAAAGATTATGTGACCCGCCATTCCTAAAATAACCAACGTTTTGTCGGTTTCGTTCAACGTGTACGCGTAACCATGCGCCGTTAGCAATTCTTCCATGCGCGGAAAAACGATTTGTTTAATCAGGTCATAGGTCGGCAAATAATAGCCAACGTTCAAATCGGGATAATCCATTTTAAGTTTCAGCGCGCGGAAAACAGCGGCTTCGGTCTTGCCGGCACCATACCCGGCCACCATTGCCGGAAACTTGGCCCGTGACGTAACAAAATGATATTGCGGGCCACTTAGTTGGATATTGTTTTTTTCGCTTTTGGGCGGTTCTTTTTCCAACGGGCTGGTTCCGCGGAATTGTTCGGCACCCATGGGAAGCGGTGCGAATCCATATTTTACCAAGTAATCCATTGCCGTCACACCACAAGGCGGCGGCGGTGGAAGCCCTGTCAAATACGAAATGACGGTCATTCTTCCCCGTGAATCGGCGGCGGCGGTTCAATGCTGGCCGGCGGATTAATTGTCATGCCGGGTGCATTGACAGTGTGGACGTGTTTTTCAGCTAGTCCCAATTCCTGACTGATAATCCGCGCGTTCAGCAAACCCGCGCCGGCCGCTTCGAACTTTTGGTTCCAAATGCACTTTTCCGCCCATTCAATGATTGGTTTCAGGTCGTCACGAACTTTTTTCCATTCTTCCAATGCTTGAATGGTTATGCCTAAAAACATGGCCAAACCGGTCTTGGTCATAGCGCGCGGGTGTTCGACTTCATGGGTCACAGCGGCACCATAAGAAAAGCCGACTTTGGTCGATTTCAGCGGGTTTTGTTCAATCCATTCGAAATATTCCAAAACGGCCGCCCGCAACAGTTCCGGGTCAGCGTATAGTTGCGGCGCACCCATAGTTGCCCGGGCCGCCCACGGTTTGATTCCTTTGAATTTTGAAACCGGCGGTTGGTCAGTCATTTCATGCCCTGAATAGTGGTTGATTTCAATTAAGTGTACTATTAGCGGGGTTTACTGTCAAACTGGACGATTGGCGCGCGATTCGGGACGGTCAAACCCGACAATCAACCCATCAAATTTCACAATTATTAATAATATCGTAAAACCAGATATTGGGTGTAAATTACCCATTGACTGTTTCTTTTATAACATTTAAGATATATATTATTATTAAAACATTCTCTCTCTAATTATAGACCACAAGTCGATTTATGCCATATAAAGGGAAAAACTATGAAAATCAATATTAACGCAACTACTACCGAACGCGACATGATTTGGTCGGTTTATACAATGACCGACCCGACCACACAGGAAATCGAATTCGTCGGCCATTGCAAATTGGTTGACGTTTTAAAAACGCCGGACGTCAGGGGCATTCCGCAATTCAACCCAAACCGTTTTTATGCGTTAGAAGTAATCAGCATTCACAAAAATGGTGCAGAAGCCGCGCGTGAAGCGTCAATTGTTGCGGCAAAATTGAATCGACCGAAGCTGAATCAATCTATGGCACTGACCCGACATTGCCCGATTGAATGTGTCGAAACCGGTCAGCAATGGCAAAACGCAACTGAAGTATGTCGTCAACAGGGAATCGCACAATCTGCGCTTTCCAATCATCTAAATAACAAACCCGGTTATGTGACAGTACGGGGGCTGACTTATCGTCGCGTTCCGTTGAAAAAATCTGATTTGCGTCGTGAAGCTGAAAAAATGCCAATATTGCCGTGGGTGGCAACCGCCGACCCTGTAACCCTTAAAGTGGAAGTGTGGCAAGGAATCAGCCAATCCAAAAATGTCATTGCCACAGGTGATGAAAGGAACGTCAAATTCCAAGCGTATATGTGGATTGTCAACAATTCGACAATTGACCATGCCGCCACTTTTGCCGCTGATTACGGTGTCTATTAAAAAGTGTTTGACAACAAGAAAACCAACCATTATAAACGAAGCACAACAACTGAAAGGAACAGACCAAATGACCGACACAAACAAAGTCACCCACATTAACACCCGTCGCTACTGGACCATTACCCACAACGGCAACGTCCTATTCACCGGAACATTTTTAGAGTGTTGGGACGAACTGGTCGCGCAATGTGGACACCTGACCTTGTCCAGCATTGACCAAGCCGGCATTCAAATCACCCGCAAATAACTGAAAGGACTATCCCAATGGCTAAGAAACAGAAAACACTTAAAGACTACAACCTGAACGACCTACGAATCAAACTCGCCCATGACTTCGCAATGCTGGACATGCGCCTTGAATTTGTGGTCGTTAACCCAAAAGTTCCATCGGAACACATTGACAAATTCACCAACGAACTGACGGAATATCGAAACAACCTGAAAGAAGGAATCATTGAACTGTCGAAACGGTTCAATGCGCCCGCTGGTTACGACAACGAAATTTAACAACCCAACCAACCTGAAAGGAACAGACCAAATGACCGACACAACCTTCACCATTCACCCAATTAACCCGGAACATGGTCGCATGTATTGCGGCCCGACCGTCCTTGCCATGCTGACCGGCCATTCACGCGAAACCATTCATGCCGACGTGAACCGCCTGAAGCGCAAAGCCGGCAAAAAGCGGAACAAAACGGTTCGTTATCCGGGCGGCACCTACAAGACCACCCGACGCGTTGCATGGCCGTTGACCGCCCGTGTGACCGGACTGTCTAACAGCTTTCTTGAAAAACTAATGGTCAAATATGGCCTGTCGCCGGCGTTCCGCAATTGCCAATATGGTTCGCTTGCCCAACTGGTCAAAGACATTGGCCATTTCAAACAGCCGATTGTCATCAATGTCACCGGTCACTATGTGCTGTATTTTAACGGCATGGTATTTGATACGTTACGCAAGCAAGGCGTGCCGGTCAGCGACCACCCGTCCGCCCGCCAGCGTGTTCAGCGCTATTGGTTAATTCGCAAACAGGCGGGGGTGTAACATGACAAAGCCCCGCATAATCCGCCAGAAACGACCCACCAAGCGCATGAACGCCGTCGTCCCTACCCTTACCGTCCTGACAACTGTCGTCGGCTTCCTGTGGCTTGGCTATTACAGCCAGCACTATCAGCCGACCCACCGACTGAACTGTCAGGATTTGGGACGGTGTGCAATCATCGACGGGAAGGTTCATGTCTTTGACCCCGCCAACGTGATGACCGCCGACAATGCCGCCAAAATCGTCTATTTGTACGGGGAAGACCAATGACCCAACCGTTAGACTTTGCCGCCGTTGACCGCGCCCGGGACAGAATGCGCGCCAAACTGAAACAGCTTTGGCTGTCGGCTTGGCGGAACGTAAGCGACGACACGCTTTGGGAATTGGCGCGCGCCGCGCTGATTGACGAAGGGCCGCCGACCAACTACCCGCTGAAAGGCACAATTGCAAACCTACCAACCCAAGAAGGAACAGACCAATGACCAAAATCGGACACAACAACCCACCCAAAGGCAAAACCCGCACCGGCGGCGTCGCTGTCGAACAACTCAAAAGCATAATCGCCCGGGTTGAATCGCTTGAACAGGAAAAGACGGCAATTGGTGCCGACATTCGTGACGTGTTCGCTGAAGCCAAAGGCAACGGATTCGACGTCAAGGCCATTCGCACAATTATCAAAATCCGCAAAATGGACGCGTCCGAACGTGAGGAACAAACGACCGTCCTTGAAACCTATTAGCGCGCCCTCGGCATGTTGCCGGAAATGGAAGGTTGAAATGGGTTGGTCTGAACGCATGTGTCAATGTGAAGGCGGGTCAACGCAAGGGAACGACTACCTTTGCGCGTTTTGTGGCCTGTTGCCGCAATCGCAACACCTGAAGACCGGCGACAAGGTGACGTTTCAAGAACACTATCAACGCCGGACATTCTGGCAATGGCTGACCGGCCAGCCACGCAAACTATAAAGGACACCACACCATGACCACCGAAACCGACATTCAAGCTGCCGCCCGTATTTCAGCTTGGCAAAAATTCGCCAATGTAGAAAGCCCGTTGATTTTTGAAATTTGCCAAGCATACGAACAGGAAAAAGCGGCCGGTTTAGTGACTGAACGACCAACCACTGTAAGGTCATCTTTTCCGCCATTACCAGATATGAAGCCGATTTTAAAAACTTGCACAATTGAAGAAGTGCCCGGTGGGTATGACGTTTATGTTAAGACGAATTCATCTTTCGACAAACAGGAAGGCGGCACGCATTACAAAGACATGCCGTCCCAACCGTTCAAGTTCATTCGCGACAACAACGTCCCACATGCTGAAGGCGAATGTATTTATCGCCTGTTGCGTTGGCGCAAAAAGGGCGGGGTCGATGACCTTCGCAAAGTGATTCACACGGTCGAACTGATAATTGAGGCGGAAGGACAGGGCAAATGAAATCACTGCTCATTTTGGTTCTGTTTGCCCTGTCCGGTTGCACACAGTGCCTTTGGTCAAACACCAATAATTCAGCTAGGGATTGCGGGGTATTATGACGCGAACAGAAAAACGAAACGCGAATGACAAATTGCTTGCGGAAAAATTGCTTTTAGCCGCCGAAAAATATAATGAAACACTGGCCGCGGTTAAAGCCGCTGGTTTAAACACAAGCACTTTTCATCGACCAATTAATGTTGAAAAATATTGGTCGGTCTATCGAACATTTAAGACCGGAAAAATTGTCAGCATTTTCGAAAGACCGAAAAAATGATTGAACCAAGCCGTTGGCGTGAAATTTCCCGTCGAACACTGACCGTCGAAGAATTGGCGGCCGTGGCCGAAGGGACAATCATCACTAGCGACAAACCGTTCGACGTTGCTGTCGTGACCAAAGTCAAAGAAAGCGTCCAAATCACCTATGAAAGAATTCCCTATGACCCCAATCGACCCTAAACACCCACTTCACAAACAGTTGGCCGGGTCGGACGATTTGGCAAAACACGAATCGGTTTTTATTTATGCCTATCGAACGATGATAAACGACCGGATTGCCACCCCTGAAGACTTTGAACGTCAAGGCGGTTGGATTCGGTCGGCGTTTGAACCAAATTTCTATTATGTGTATGTTGGCGAAGCGACCAACATCAAAGACCGCTATTATTTAAACATAACAAACGGGCAAATAACAAAAGGAAAACCCCAATGAAAAAACTTAAATCTGTCGTAATTGGAATTCCGACTGACCGCTTGCCTTTGGTTGAACGGATGCTTGGTCGGAAGCTGGCCACCAACCAAATCCCCATTGTAAAAATTCGGGTGCCGGCGGCCGACGTCGCGCGCATCAGAAAGGCGATAAAATGACCGACCAGCCAAGCGAAACCGTCCGACACGCACAAGACTTGTTTTTGATTATTGCGCTGTTCGTTCAGAATTTGGCAACGACAAAAGAAGTCGAACTTTTGGCGCAATGGGTCGCACCGCTAAATGACGCCATTTGCGCCCGCATTGGTCCGCTGCCCGGGAAGAAAACCAATTAGTCTTTTTGCCACCAATAGCGCACCGCCGCGCGGTCGGATTTGTCACTGGTTTTTGTTGCCGCGGCGCGCCGTCTTGTCAAATATTCCGACCAGCATGTCGGGCAATAATGCCGCCAACCATGTTTGTTTTTTGTAATCACCCAATCGACCTTTTTGACCGCGGTCAAAATTTCTTCAAACGGACGATTGTTGAATTTAACTGTCACCCCGCATTTGTCGCATTTGCAATAATAGTTTGTCAGCATTTGAACCACCTTTCAAATATTTTGCGTATGCCGTCCAATTCCGGGTGTTGGTGAATCCACATTCCGGTCGAAGGGTCGAACGCACCACGAAACCAATAATCCAAATCAAGGCGGTCGGTGTCCACACGCAAACCCGCCGCCAACATATAACATTCAGCGTCGAAAATATGGTCAGGCACAAGCGACACGTCAAGGCATTCGTAAGCATACGCCCAAACGCTGACGACAATCCGCCGACGGCGTTCAACTTCCTGTGGTGTTCCCCATGTCATCGACAATTCGGGCTTTCGATAATGACCAAATTTTCTTTCGACATGGTTTTGTTCGTCCAAATGGACGGGTCGAAACGGTCAATCCATTTTTGCGCGGATTCGCGGCTGTAAAATGATGCCAACAAACAATTCGGTGTGTCAGCGCGGTCGTGATAAACGTTGAAGTGTGTCATTGTTGTTCGCCTTTGTTCTTGGTTGTTGTTCCCCAACATTCTAACGACAACGATTTTTCAAGTCAACGCGAAAATGTGCAAATCTGTGCTTGCAAAAAATCAATTCGTTGTTTACCGTGTCGGCATAAAGGGAGCGTAAAAAGATGAAAAAAGTTTTGAATTTGACCGAAGTTTCCAAATATTTGGGCATTCCCAAACGAACGTTGTATTTAATGATTGCTGACCGCCGCTTCCCTGTCGAACCGATAAAAGGCACCCAACCCCGCCTTTGGAATATCGACGCCATTGAAGCATGGCGGGCCGCACAATGACCGACCCAAATCTGACAAATTGGTTCATTCACACGCTGACCGGCGATGTCAACACACCAATGGACTGGCGGTGCATTCATGACACCGACAAAGCACAACCCGCGCATAACTACCGCGGAACGTTCGACGTCATGCGTTCGAATTTGGAAGAATACAACGCGCGCGGCTATGGTATTTTTTGCACTATTAATGCGTTAGACGGCAAGGGTCGTGACCTTGCAAATATTGCCTATATCCGCGCGCACATGGTTGACCTTGATGACCCGACCACCGCGCAAGCAAACTATGACCGCGCGGTTGCCGCCGGCGCAAACTTTGCCGTCCAAACCAGCCCCGGCAAATTTCATTTATATTGGCGCGTTCAGCCCTACACAGGCAATGAATTTTTCACAATAATTCAACGCAAATTGGCGCAATTTTACAGCGGCGACCGGTCAATTATCGACGCAACCCGTGTCATGCGCGTTCCGGGCTTCATTCACGCCAAAGGCTCGCCGCACCTTGTGACCGCATGGCCATTGACCAATGTTGGCCATATTTGGACGGCTGAACAAATGCAACAGTCGCTTGCCGCCGTCAACGTGGTTGAATTCACCCCAAGCCGGACACCGTTAGGAACGCCGGAACTGGCCGCGCCTTCACTTGATTGGCTTCGCTTTGCCCTGACGTTGGCCAACCCCAATGACATGGACCGGGCCGAATGGGTGTCGTTCAGCGCGGCGTTCAAACAATCCGGCTGGACCCATGCCACTGACGACCAACTGTTCGATATATGGTCAGCGTGGTGTGACCAGTACGCCGGCAATGACCGGGGTGAAAACCGCAAACTTTGGGAAAGCATTAAAGACACTGAAGTCGGTTGGACGTCGATTAAACGCAAAACCACCGTTGACGCCTATCTAATGTTTGGGTTTAAAGAGCCGCCAGCACCCCAAACAACGCCGTCCAGCACCGAAGCGACCCCGGCGGCCGTCATGGTGCCAACCGACAACCCACCCACGCCCGCCGGCGGTTATGGTGAAATTTTGTCTGAACATGATTGCAAGGAATGGTTCAAGGATTGCTATTTCGTCGAACGTGTCGGGCAAATTTTCAGCAAATCCGGCCGTTTCATGAACGCGACCCAATTCAACGGTCGTTATGGTGGAAAGCAATTCATCATTTCGTCAGTCGGGAAGCTGACCGACGAACCGTGGAAAGCCGCCCTTCGTTCGACATGTTGGACAATCCCAAAAGTTGACCATGTTCGCTTTCTTCCGGCGCGTCCGACCTTCGAAATCATTATCGACGACATGGGTCGCCGGGGTCTGAACACCTACATTCCCGCAACAATCAAAGCCAAAGCCGGCGACGTGTCCCGTTGGCTGGATTGGTTTGACCGCATTTTCCCGAACAAGGACGACCAAAAGTTGTTGTTCGACTATTTGGCGCACTGTGTAAAATATCCCGGTTTTAAAATTCAATATGCGCCGTTGATTCAGTCGGCCGAAGGTATCGGCAAAACCATTTTCAAGGAAGTCATGGCCAATGCGTTGGGCGAAATGTACGTTTACAGCCCAAAAGCCCCGGAATTGGTCAAATCTGGTTCGACCTTTAACGCTTGGCAACGCAACCGTTTGATGATTCTGGTTGACGAAATCAAAATCGACGAACGCCGCGAACTGATTGAAATCCTGAAACCAATGATTACGGACGCCCGCTTTGAAATTCAGGGCAAAGGTGAAAATCAGGACATGGAAGACAACGCGGCCAATTGGCTGTTTTTTTCCAACTACAAAGACGCGGTTCCGGTCAATCGGAACGGGCGTCGTTATTCAATCTTTTTCAGCGCGTTGCAATCAACCGCCGACATTATTAACGCCGGGTTGGACAAAGATTATTTCAACAGAATGTGGCAATGGTTACGCGACGAAGGCGGAATTGAAGCAATCACCCATTGGTTGCTGAATTATCCAATCGAACGTGGCGCGTTGCCCGTCCGCGCGCCGGAAACGTCAAGTCAGGCCGAAGCGATTTCAATCACACGAAGCCCGCTTGAATGTGTCATTGCCGATTGTATCAACGACGGCGTTTCAGGGTTCCGTGGCGGGTTTATCAGCACCGCGGCGGTGATAAACAAAGCCAAAGCCGCTGGCATTCGCCAACCGAACACCCGCACCGTTCAAAACTGCCTTGAACACATGGGTTTCGTCCGCATTGGTCGAAGCGTCCGTTCCTACATGCAAGAAGACGTCAACAGCCGTTCGGAAATTTACGGGACACTATCATCGCTAACGGTTGAAAACTACGGTCGCGCGCAGGGGTATGAATAACTAAACGTTGAAAAAATGCGCCGACCGTTCGCCCGCCGGCATGTCATCAACCGCCGGGTGACGTTCGGCAATCAACTGAACGACAACACGGCTGTCACCGACTTCGACCGCATGTTCGGCAATCCGGTCGCGCAACTGGTCCAACGGGAAATGGTAGGAAATGGCGGCGTGTGTCAAACCGGTTTCACGACCAATTTTTGACAACGACACGTCCGGCCATATTTTCAGACCAGCGTTCAAAATCTTTTCGCGTGTTTTGTCACCATGTGATTGTTTGGTCATCTTTTTATTATCTTTCTGAAGTCTTGAACATTTCGGGCAAAACCAGCAAATCCGCCGGATTTTTTTACAATATCATGAAATTTCTTTTGTGCCAAGTAACGGGCAAATTCTTTTAAATTGGTTGGTTTTGGCGGCGTCCAATCGGACGGCTTGGTTTCGACCGCAACGAACACGCCGATTGTCTGACCCACCATGTCGGGCGTGATAACGACGGGGCAAATTCCAATCAGGTCGGACGACTTAATTTTTTCCGATAAGGCGGCCGATTCATTGCAAAGACCGTATCGCACCCACCGCCCGGTTGCGTCTTCAAACGCGCCGCTATTGTTGCGCCATAGGTCAACGCCCTGATATGCTGCATCTAATCTAATATGGCTGGTCGCCGCTGATTCTTTCATAAATACCACCCTTTTATTTTTGCGGTTAATGTCTCAAAATCTTGTCGTGTTTGGAAAGCGTTTAGCGCGGTTAAAACGTCCACGCCGGCGGCTAGATAAAACTTTTTATGAATTTCCCGGTCGCTTAAACCTTTGTGACGTTCGATTCCCGCCCACTGTGCGATTGCGTCTTTAAGGTCGTTTTGTGCCTGAATCTTTTCAATCTGACGATTTGACACACCCCGGGCGGCAAAGCCGCCAGCCGCCGGCGCAACCCGGGCGGCAATGTCAGCGGGTGATTCAATCAATGTGGCGGCCCGCATACGGTCAAGGACGGCTTTATCCAACAGAACCAAATCACCGTCAACTGTGGCAATGCCACGGTCGCGCGGTTCAGGAAGCGGCGGTTCAAGCCCGCAATGCGGACATTTCGTCAAGAACCGTTCAAATGGCTTGGTGCAATGTTTACACACCTTCAGCGGGATTTCGTCAGGGTCGATTTCCTGACGACCCTGCTTGTCACGACGGGCCAACGCCCACGAAATTACACGGTCAGGCAAACCATGACGAATGACATTCGAAACAAGGTCAATTATTAGCCCGTAACGCTTGCCTAACATGACACGAAGCGCACGCCCGACCATTTGGCGATATTTACCAAGCGACATTGTTGGTCGAGCCATGATAACCACTTCGCAAGCGGGAACGTCAAAACCTTCGTCGAACAAATCGACGTTGACCAACACGGTCAAAATTCCCGATTTAAATTCTTCGACATATTTTTCACGAACAGTTTCATCAGTTTGTGCCGACAGCGAAGCCGCGCGAATACCGACAGCGTTGAATTTAGCAGCAATTTCACCGGCGGTTTCAACGTCGGTTGCAAAAACAATGGCCTGTTTACCGAAAGCATATTGACAATAGGCGTTCAGCACATCGCCTGTAATGTGTGATTTTTTGGCGGCGGCGCGCAATTTAACATTCGACCAATCGCCGGAAGCTGACGTTTCCGATTCTTCAACATGAATGTCGGACTTCGGACAAACAATTTCAAAATCAGCAAGTGCGCCAAGTTCAATTAATGGTCGCATTTCCAGCCCGACGCACATGGTGTCGAACACACCGTCAAATTCCCGACCAAGCCCCCGTCCGTCCGCCCGCAAAGGCGTTGCGGTAATTCCTAAACCGCGCGCATTGGGAAACATTTCGACAGCTTTTCCCCATTTGTTCGCGCGCAAAACATGGTGTGCTTCGTCAATAATCCATTTGTCAGTTTGCCGCGCCCAATTGCGTAATTCTTCAGCCCGAGCAACCAGCGTATCAACACCAATGACAGCGGTTCGCGCTGACGGATTCACAAAGGACCGGCCGAATTTTTTTCTATGCTGTCGGGTGATTTGTGTGACTGTTTTTGTTGAACCAATAATCCGGTGTGGAATGCCGCGGTTGGCAATATGAATCGACATTTGCCCGACCAGTTCGTTCCGGTGTGCAATGACGCCCTGTTGTTCATTTGCGTGAAAACCATCAAGCACAATGTCGGACGCAATAACCGATTTACCGCCACCGGTTGAAAGCACACCTAAAACATTTTGCGCGCCGCTGTTCCAATCTTTTATTATGTCAGATTTCAGGATTTTTTGGTCGTTTCTTAAAAGAATCATTTATTTCAATCGCTTTCAAAAATTTAACAGCATTGTAAAAAAACGCTTGCACCATGTCAATGGTGATGATAAAAAATCACTGTCAAAATTTTTCTAAACCACAACAAAGGAATTTTCCCATGAAGTATGATTTGACGATTCGTGACATTGACGCGAACCAGCTTTCCGAAGTGCTGAAAAAATTGAACGGTGAAATTACCGTTACCACGTCTAAACCTGACGTTGTTCTTCCATTCATTGCAGCACAAAACACCGAAGCAAGCAATGCAACAGGTGGTGAAGACGTTGACGCTTTGCTGAACGCTTCGACCAACACGTTGATTCAATCCGGCAAAACCGACGAACGTGATTCGGAAGGTTTTGTTTGGGACGAACGCATTCATTCCGGTTCGAAGAAAAAGAATGCCGACGGTCGTTGGAAATTAATGAAAAACGTTGACCTTTCATTGGTCGCAGCGGTTAAAGCCGAACTTTCCGGCAAGGCCAGCCCGGTCATGGCCGCACCTGTTGCACCCGCAAGCCAGCCGACGGACCTTCCCGCTTTTTTGCAACGCGGGCCGCTTCCGCCGGTCGTTCAACCTGTTACCGCCCCGGCCACTGTTCCCGCAACTTCGGTTGCACCTGTCACCGCACCCGTCACCCACGCGGCGGCACCAATAGCGCGTGATTTTAGTGGTTTAATGCTAAAAATCAGCAATCTTTTTGCAACTAAGCAAATCACGGCCGATTATCCAAAAACCATTGTTGACCGCATCAATCAGGGCTTCGGTGCAAAGATTGCCACACTGACCGACGTTGCCAACGACCCGCGCATGATTGAATATGGTTGGCAATGCTTGGAAGTTGACGGAAAGGCGGCCTAAATCATGTTGTCGATTATCGCAACAGATTTGCCGCGTTTAATGGCTTGCAACGGTTCGCGTTTAATGGCGGCTTCAATGCCCGCCGTTGACGCGGCCGACGCAACCAAAGACGAAGGCAACGCCGTTCACTGGTTGGCCGCTCAATGGCATAGTTTGCGCGGCAATGTATCAGCCAATGATTTTGTCGGAAAACAAAGCCCTGAAGGTGTGTTCATCACGTCCGAAATGGTTGACAACCTTTCGGATTATTTAAGCGCGATTGTCAACGGGCAGGTCGAAGTCGAAACGTCCCACGGCGGCGAAGGTTGGAATATTCGCGGTCGTGCTGATAGTATTGCGTATGACGCGGCCGGCGGACACTTGACAATTGGTGAATTAAAATATGGTTGGCGAATTGTTGAACCCGAAATGAATTGGACGTTGCTTTCACACGTCGCCGGCTTCATTGCCAACAACCCCGACAAACCCGTCCACACAATCACCCTGACCATTTACCAGCCGCGCCCGCATCACCACGCCGGCCCGGTCAGGTCATGGCGTTTGGGGATTGGTGATTACACCGAACTTTACAATAAAATGGCGCAAACTTTACAATCGCCTGACGACATGCTTCACACCGGCGAAATTCAATGTCATTATTGCCCCGCCGTTGCCACTTGCCCCGCCGCAAACAAAGCAAAATTCAACGCTATTGAAGCCAGCGAAAAGGCGTTTAATGACTTGATTGACAATAACAATCTTTCGTTTCAACTTGATAAGGTCAAACGCGCCGGTCAGGTTTTGAAGGAAATGGAAAAAGCATATAGCGAACTTGCGCTTTATAGGGTGAAACAGGGTCAAATCGTCCCGAACTATTCGACCGAATCCGAACTGACCAACCGCAATTGGAAGGAACATATCACACCCGAATTTGTGCAAATGTTGACAGGCAAAGACCTGACCAAAAAACAATTGATAACGCCGGCGCAAGCTGAAAAAGCCGGTTTATCCAAAGAAGTCGTGGCGTCCCTGACCGAACGTCACAACAAAGGCGTCAAACTTGTTCGTGTGGACGCTGACGCCAAAGCGAAGAAACTGTTTAACCAACCGAAAGGAAACTAAAATCATGACAATCGAATTCGTCACTTCCGTCGGTCGCATTGTTTGGGGAAACCCGGCGCGCGCGACCACCAAAAAAGACCAAAAAACCAATCAACCGATTTTGCGCGACGGCAAACCTGTTGAACAATGGGTTTTCGGTATCGCTTTTCCGAAAGCTGAATTCCAACAACATGTTTTGCCCTATCTTCAACAGGCTGTTGCCGCCGTGTTCCCGCATGGTGTGCCGCCTCAATTTAGTTGGAAAATCAAGGACGGCGACGGCGTTGACCGTCAGGGTAAACCGTTCAACACCCGTGAAGGTTATGCCGGGAACTATGTTTTGACCATTTCGACCGAAGCGTTCGCCCCGCCGATTTATAAAAATGAAGGCGGCCGTTATCGCCAAATGGGTGAAAATGAAATCAAAACCGGCGATTATGTAGCGGTTCGCCTGAACGTGAAAGCCAACGCACCGACAAACCCGCAACACACGCCCGGGCTTTATATTAACCCGGTCGGCATTGAACATGTTGGTTATGGTGCGGAAATTGTGGCGTCATCCGCTGACCCGACTGAAATGTTCGGCGGTCGCACTTACCAATTACCGCCCGGTGCAACGGTCACACCACAAGCCCCTGTTTCGACTGTTGCGGCACCTGTCGGCTATGCGCCGGCACCCGCGGCAACATACGCCCCGACATTGCCGCCGGCGGCACCTGACTTTGTTCACAATGCTGTTGCACCCGCGGCACCTGTCGGCTATGCGCCGGCACCCGCGGCACCGCAACCGATGAACTTTGCGACAATGCCTGTTATGCCGGGGCGATAGGAAACCGCCGTGTCAACGGTGCGGCGCGGTTTTTAGTGAACCGTGCCGCCTCGTTCCGGCGGGCGACGACTGTATTCCTTTTTAAACAAAAAGGCTTTCCAATGACACAACAAAAAGTGAGTTTCATATTGAGTCAGACCGACAAAGGCGTGAAGGTCAAAATTGAATTTGTTCCGCCATTGGCCGGAAGTGAAAAGTTTAAAACCTTGCCGGATTCGAAAAAGAACCTTCAAACCTTTGCGTCAAATATTGCGTCAAGCGTTATGAATGCTATAAAAACAACTGAATAACCCCAATCTTTGACGGCCCCGTCCCAATCACGGGGCCGTTATTTTCAGGCGATAAAATGAATATAAAACAAGCTGTGGTCTATGACATTGAAACGTTTCCGAACGCTTTCACCCTGACCATGCGAACACTGGACGGCTTGATTCGCAGCGTTTGGGAAATCAGCCATTTCAGGGACGACCGTCAGGCTTTAATTCAATGGTTCAATTGGCTGGCCGCCACACAAACCGCAATGATTGGATTCAACAATATCAACTTCGATTATCCCGTCATTCATTTCATTCTTTGCAATCCGAACGCCACAGTCGAACAGATTTATGAAAAAGCCATGTCGATTATCAATTCGGGTGGCGACCGCTTCGGTCATATAATTTGGGCGGACGATAGGTTCGCGCCGCAAATTGACCTTTTCAAAATCCACCATTTCGACAACGTTGCCAAATCGACCAACCTGAAAGCCCTTCAAATCAACATGCGGTCGCCGTCCGTCGTTGACATGCCTGTCGAAGTCGGGTCAATCCTGACCAAAGACCAAATTGACCACCTTGTCATTCCCTACAACACCCATGACGTTGACGAAACCGCCCGGTTTGCTGAATTCAGCATGTCCGCGCTTGAATATCGCGTTTCACTGATTCCACAGTTCGGCGTGGACGTCCTGAACTGGCCGGACACCAAAATCGGCGCGCGAATGATGGAAAATAAAATTGGTCGGGAACTGTGCTATGATTTCAGCACTGGACGCAAGGTCACACGCCAAACACCGCGTCATCGCATTGAATTGAAAGACGTCATTTTTCCTTATGTTCGGTTCGAACACCCTGAATTTCGACGTGTTCTTGCCTATTTAGGCGCACAAGTTTTGCAAGCCGACGAAGTGAAAGCACTTGGTCAAGAAGGCCCGTCAAGGGTGCAAACTAAAGGCGTCTTCACCGACCTGACGGCCAACGTTGAAGGTTTTGAATTCCACTTTGGCACCGGCGGGATTCACGGGTCAGTTTCTTCAAAGCGGGTCGAAGCGTCGGGCGATTGGCTGATTCGTGACATTGACGTTGCCAGCCTTTATCCGTCGATTGCCATTGTCAACAAGCTGGCACCGGAACATTTGGGCCAACGGTTTGTTGAAGTATATTCCCAACTTCCGGCGGAACGTAAAAAATGGCAGAAAGAAAAAGGCAAAAAATGCGTTGAAGCGAACACGCTGAAACTGGCTTCCAATGGCGTTTACGGCAACAGCAACAACCCTTATTCGGTTTTTTATGACCCTAAATTCACCCTGACAATCACAATCAACGGCCAATTAATGCTTTGCATGCTGGCCGAACGTTTGATGACCGTCCCGACTTTGCGAGTCCTGCAAATCAATACTGACGGCGTGACGTATTTCATTCACAAAGACCATGAATCACAGGCCGCCGCTGTTTGTCGTGAATGGGAAAGCCTGACCAAGCTGGTGTTGGAAGACGCTAATTATAAAAGAATTTGGCTAAAAGACGTCAACAATTATGTGGCCGAAGACACCGCCGGCAACCTTAAATTGAAAGGCGCGTATTGGTCGCCCGACCCGCTGGATTATGACGGTTCGATTTCCGCGTCCCAACCACCGGCTTGGCATAAAGATTTGTCGAATGTGGTCAGCGTTCGCGCCGCTGTCGCCGCAATGGTTCACGGTGTTGACCCTGAACAGTTCATTCGCCTGACCACCAATCCGTTTGACTTCATGTGCCGCATAAAAGTCAAACGTTCCGACGCCTTGCTATGGGGTGGCCAGAAAATTCAACGCAACACCCGTTATTTCGTCGCTACAGAAGGGAAACCGCTTGTCAAGGTGTCACCGCCCGTCGGAACGGTCGGCGCGTTTAAAAAGGCGTCCGGCGTGGCCGACTATGAATATCACCGAGTAATGACCGAAACCGGTGGTCAATGGGACGCCCGGGTTTGCACCAAAAACCGAAGCACCTATGAACAACGGGAAACCGCGATTCAGGCCGGATTTGCCGTCAAAATATGCAATGACGTAGAAGACTTTGATTTTTCACAAGTAAACTATGATTGGTACGTTCAGGAAGCGAAAAAGCTGATTATTGTTTGACAACAAAAATAAAACTGGTATAAAGGCGTCATGTACAAGAAAACACCATCATTTGATTTCATCCCGCACCCTTTGTCTGAAATAACAGTCGAAGGTGAAACTTTTCCCGCATTTTACATGACCGAGGAAGAAATAATGGAATTTGCGGAACGGTTCGAACAATTGAAACCTTCAGTCAAACAAGTCATTATGGATTTATGGGACAACTGGTCAGGAACGGACGCGCCGTGGGTAGTCGCAAAGCATATCATTCAGCGCAATCAACTTTATGAACAGAAATATAAAGCCAGCCTGCCTAAAAAACGAAAGATTACTTCAACAGGTTTACCGCTTCCACCAAAATACAACAGTCTTTGAAAGGATACATCATGCACCCCATGTTTGAATTATTGCTAAACCCAACCGCCGGCGCGGCTGGTTTCAACTTAATCAGCGTTGTCTTTTATTCGGCGATTATGGTTTGCATCTTTTTAGCTTTGCTGGAAAATTGCGTAGTTAATCGTTCGCGGCGCGGGCGATAATAAGCTGACGTTGTTGTTCAGCAAATCGAATATAAAAGGCGGGAATCTTTTCACGCAAAACCTGACGTTCTTCAGCGGTCGGGACGATCACCGCCGGAAGTATTACGGTTTCAATCTTTTTCGATGGTGTCGAACAAGCGGTCAGCGTCATCAACGCTATCAATGCGATTGTCACGCTGTTTCTGAAGAATTTCATTGGTTTTTTCACCTGTTGCGACGTCACGTTTCAGTTGGTCTTTTTCTGTGCTGTTGCGCCCTATGCGGAAAAAAGCAAAGAGCGCAACAGCCAAAAGACCGGCAAGGGAAAAAATGGTTATAAGTGTGTTCACTATTTGCCGGCCGGGTATTCGTAAACAGCGGTTGATTCAACGTATTCAACGCACTGTTTGAAGTTCAGGTCATTGGCCTGACAATGGTTGTTCACGGTGCCACCAAAGGCAAGCGGGAACATTAAAAAAATAAAAGCACCGAACAACATGGTTTGGTTCCTTCCTATTTGCTTTCGTTGCGGAAAACGTTAATCAGACCGACCAACGCCAGACCAGTGGCCACAATTGCCGACGACTGTTCGGGCGACAAAGCGACACCCGCCGCCGTTACAAGGCCAATGAGACCTTTCCACGTTGACTGTTGACTAAGATATTCGAGAATAGTTTTCATTTTAATCACTCCCTAAAGTTCAATTATTGTACTACGGATAAAACTTTTTATCTAGTTCAAAGTGTGGACCGTCTTTTAAGGTTTTCCAATCGCCACCCCAAACAATCGCAACGTTTAGTTCTTTGGCAGCTTCTTTCATTGCCGCCGCCAAAGCCGCATATAACGGCCAATCCCAACGAATTTTTCCAGCCACCAAAACCGCGCAATCAACCGCATGACCTGTTAAATGGCGGCTATTCATTGTTTGGGACGCACCGGCTTTTACCAATTCCAGTTGTCGAATTTTTGTTCGCAAGCCTTCAATCACCACAAAATTAAATTTTTCGGCGGCTTTCCTGACCACTTTCACAAGGTCAGGGTGAACACCAACCAAATTCTTTTCCGACCTTGCGTCCATTGTTCAATGCTTTCCTTTATTGATTGCGACGGCCGCGCAAAGCGTCTTTCACCCAATTCAAAGATTCTTTTATTTCCCTTAAATCACCGGAAACCGATTCAGTGCGCGTTTCAAGTTTTTCAATTCTGGTTCCGTGTGTGGATATTCCGGCCCATGCCATACCCGAAAAAAACACCCATACGCCGACATGAATCAAAGGGCTATATTGATGCCAGAATCTTTGAATCGCTTTCATTTATCATTCTTCCGCCGTTTGTGGTTTAATAAAGTTGTTGCCGTCCCATGTGTCACCAATTGCGCCGACTTCAGTTTCAAGCGCGTCATAACCGTCGGGGACGACCCAAACAGTCGCACCTTCGGGCGGAACAATAGTGTTTTCAACAATATTTGTTTGTTTGTTTATAATCGCCAAATGCATACGAAACCTCTACTGTGAACAATATTCTGTAATGTATACCACACCATTCGCCCCTGTTCCGCCGGAAGCGTTTGCTGTGCCGCCGGCACCACCAGAAGCGCCGCTTCCGTAAGCAACACCATTTGTCCCTGCCGTGTTCAAATAAGAAGACGCGCCGCCGCCGCCCCAATAAGACGCGCCGCCGACACCGCCGACACCAGTTGAAGTTCCGCCGGCATCAAAACCAGCACCACCGCCGCCACCTGTAACATTTAAATCACCGCCACTTGCGCCTGACCCAACACCACCATCAGAATTGGCGCCGCCATTGTTGCCTTTACCGCCTAATCCACCCGTCCCTGTAAGAATTGAACCGAAAGTTGTATTTCCGGCGTCACTTCCGTTTGCCCCTGTGCCGCCGCCGCCGCCGCCCGAACCAATAGTGATTGTTTGTGATGCTCCGACCGTTGCCGCCGAAATAACTTTGATTGCAGTACCGCCGGCACCACCGCCACCGCCGCCTTCCGGTACCACGGTATTTGATACGCCACCGCCACCGCCACCGCCACCCGTACATTTAACTTCGCAATAAAGCATACCAGCGGAAGGCGTATATGTACCGGAAGCAGTAAACACTTGTGTTTTAACACTTACGACAGCACCTCCCGCCACCCCTTGCAGTTGATAACGCGTCCCGTCGTAAATAGCCCGGGCAACAACCCCATTTCGTAAATCGTCCGCCGACAACGCTGTTGACGTTCCATTGACCATTTTTTCAAGGGCTTTGGTACCGGCGATTGAATCAACGGCAAGCGTAACCGCGCCGGTGTTGTTGGCCGTCGGTTTAAATAAAAGTTCCGCGCCGGCGGTGTGCGCCGTCCGAGCCGGCGAATGTGTCAATGTGATTGCGTTTGCGGTGCCACCAACAGTCGCATAAACACCGCTGTTATTTTGTATGTCTTGTGCATTCAAGAATAATGCACCGCCAGCCGCCGAACCGTCATGCGCCGCAATTCGTTTTGTATCTATTAAATATGTAAATTCGCCAACCGCACCCGTAAAGGAAGCATTTTCTGCGGCTGTTCCGCGGCGGTGTTTGACCTGTGTTGACATATTAAGTTATGCTCCCGAAATCATAAGAGTCACCGACCGCGGCGGTTATTAAATCATAGTCGATACTATCAACAACCGACCCCGTTATCAACAAATAATCCAATGTAATAGTCGCACCGGACGGGCTAGAAACCGTAAAACCAAACAACGATTGCCAAGCTGAACGAACGCCGATTTGGTTCACCGAACGAACGCGACAATCATAATTAACACCGGGTTTGACCTGTTTAACCGTGATTGACGTGTCTTCGTCTTCCGCCCTGAATGAACGTTCCCAATCAGTCGCTGACGTTTCTTTGAATTCAATGTCGAAATGACCGCCGTTAATTACGAAAATGTCAGTCGGCGGCGTCCATGTAATTAAAAACTGATATGTCAAATCGCCGGACGCTGTTGGAATTTCTGTCGGGTAAACCGCAAGCGCAGTCGGCGCGGCAACACTTCGCCAATCGGGAAGGTTTGTGTTGGGTGCAGGGTCAACGCTGGTTTCTTCGCCGCTGTTCCAATCATAGACCGCGCTTGCGGTTTCCTGAAGAGACATTTTTACCAAATAAACCGGTGTGTCATTCTGCATTTCGCTGGTCAGCGTCCATTTAACAACTTCAAAGGTTTTAGACGACCAACCCATTCGGGTGTTGTTGATATAAACAACGTCGCCCGGTTGCACCTGCATTGCCGCCAAATTGAACGACGCTTCAAAAAACAATTCCTGACGCGATTTTTCCAGTTTAATTTTGGCCAACCGTTGCGCGGTTGCCGGACGTTGGGTCATAGGCAAATCATAGTCAATCGGTATGGTTTTGCCGTTGTCTTGCGTGACATAGGTCGAATTTGTAACCGCCGGATAATCGGCCGGTTCACCTTCGTTCAACGGGCTGACATAGACGCCCTTAATCAAATTGAAACGGTCACGCATACTTGCTTTTGTGCGGACATTAATCGCACTGACCAAATCGTCTTCGTCGAAAGTGAAAACCGGCGTTGCATAGGCGGCCGCTTTAATTTTCCACGTTCCACCAACATAGATGAAATCACCGCCAATTGTACTTAACAGGTCTTTAAGATTCGCGCCGACTTCTTCACTGGATTCAATGACCCCGCCGCCATAATAACGCGGTTCGGCGTTTTTAGTGATTGTCATGGTGCCGGAACCGGTCGTTGTGAAATTGACGGCTGTTCCGGCCAAAGCGTTGGCCAAACTGGATGCCAGCTTAATTCGAAGCGTTGTCTTGCGCTGGTAAATAATAACGAAATAGTTGGTGGCCAGTGACAGACCGGTCGGCAATGCCCCGGAAGTCGTCAATTGAACACGGTCGCCGGTTTGAAAGGCCAACGTGTCATTGGTCGAACTCAGGGTGATAATATCAGTCGCCGGGTCGTTTGTCGTCGAAGTATAGACCAAAGACGCCGTTGTGACCATTTCGTCAGCCGTGTTTACGCCGGCGTTGTTATAGGTGTCATCAATGTTCGCGCTGGCAACACCCGCCCCGGGAACCAAATCGTCCAACGGGCTGGTCAAATAGTCACGGACAAACAATGCACCGTTTGCTGTCCAGCGGGTACCGGCATCGCGCGGGTCGTATATTTTCGCGCCCTTCGTCCATGCAGTAATGACCGGAACGGACGTCGGAAAAACATTTCTGTCCCATTTCAGCCGAACGTAAAGATATGTAATACCGACACCGACGAACGTTGAATCGACGCTTGTTTCTGACACAAGGTCGGAATCGGCCACCTGACCTGCACCGCCCAAATGCTTTTTGATACGGGCAAAACCGGAAAACGCACCCTGTGTCACGTTACCGCTTCCATCCAAATAATCCGGCGGAATCGAAATGTCATCGAACCAAATTTCGCCAATTTCCTGAGATTCATGGTCAGTCATCGTTAAGACCATGTGCAAATATTGGTCGTCGTTTGTCGTTTCGATAAAAGTCAACGCGCCACCAATCCGGGCTTCACCGTACAGCTTGCGACGGACGGTGATTGGCTGTTTTATATTTTGGGTCAAACCAGACGCTTTGTTTGAAAAACTGCCTGACAGGTTCGGCGTTTTTGGTTTTGGTGCCAATGCTTGCGAAAGAACACCAAGACCGACCGAAATCAGCGCATTGGTGATAACCGAACCAATCACAATCGCCGTCCCAATTGACGCAATTCCGGCGTTTGCAATAGCCAAAGTAATGGCGGCTTCAATACCCATTTAAACACCCCATGCTTTTAGCCAATATTTTTTTTCAAAGAAAAATAAACCGTCTTTGCCTGTCGTTACCGCAAAACGGCCCGTCAGGTCGATAACGGCAAGGGCGACTTCGTTTTCATACTTGACCGCCACAATATCGCCCCGGCTGGCAAAATTTACGTTTTCCAGCGGTTCGCCTAAATATTTATTGGCCAATTCGACAAGGCTTTTGATTCCGCCGGCGCGCAACATGTCGAACGCTTCTTTTTTGGTTTTGTAGGTGCGAAGGTACGGCCCGACCATTTTTTCACCGGTCATTTCTTCGACAGCATAACCGGCAAAAAGCGCACAATCGAATTCGCCCCTTTTAAATTGGCGGTTCCGGTTGGATTCAATGAATTTGTCTAACCTGACAACCCAATCCTCGAGCCTGTTCATTTGTTGCCACCCCATACGATTTGTTGGTTTTGAAGGGACGTGACATTCTTGAAAAATGTGTCGGTCGCTGATTCTAGTTTTTGGTCTTCATGGGTGCGGCGGCGTTCGTTTACCCGTTGCAGAATAATAATGTCATTTTCGGCGGTTACTGAAATAACTGCCGTTTCCCCACCGTCCTGAATTTCCATGACGTCGGCTTTGCCTGAAAAAAACGTGAACGGGTCGGCCACAATCGCCCCGGAAGAATCAAAAAAGCCAATGGCGACCGTTATTTTTCGATATTGATAATCTTCAGCCAGCGCGATTGAAATCATCGAAGAAGGAATTCCCGACAATTTCAAAGTAATGCCGCGCGATTCAACTTTTGTCGTTTCGTCAACAGGGCTTAATGCCAGCAAATTTCCGGCACCGGTGTAGGTGTCACCACCATAAACAAGGTCGCCAATACCATTCCAAAACCGAATTGTTCCGCTGTCGAAAAATGCTTGAAATAGCATAAATGGACGTGTGACCGGACCGGTTATTTCATTTTTAAATGCTGTTGTCAGGTCGCGCGACATTAACGAACCTCGCGCGCCGAAAATTGAACCGACATTTGGTTTGGCGGTTTGATATTGACCGGGTTGGAATTACTTTTCAGGCGGAACAAACCCTTTGCGTTTGTTACAATAAGAGGGTCGTTGTCCGCCGGCGCGGTGATAATTTTCGGTGCAAGGTCTAGCGTTACTTCACCGCTTCCGTTGCTGTTGACATCAGCAAGCACTTTATGAAGGCGCGTCGTTGACCCCGAACCAAGCTGAACCCAATCACCAGCCTTTAAAATGCCCGTGACGCTGGTTGTGAAGCCATCCACAATCAACGAACGGCCTGTTTGACCGGCACCTTTTACCAACGGCGTTCCGGTGGCCACGCCGCGCGGCGTTTCGCTCCCGGGAATAGCCATTGTAAACGTTCCGACCCGGCCGGCCAACGACAACAGAAAAGCATTATATTCTTCAGCCTGTTCGCGGTTTAGCAGATTCAGGACGAAATTAATTTCCCATGCTTCGCCCGGGTGTTCCTGCACCTGTTGTGCAAAACTGAACGGGCTTTCGGTCACGGCGACAGCGCGAACCAAATCAATGTTAAATTCGGACGCTCCGAAACTGGTCGGGAATGCCAAAGGATAAGAAATTGCCATTAATAACCCCGCTGTTGTGCTTCATTGACGGCCGCAATGGTGCGTTGCTGGAATTCGGGTAACATGGCCACCATTTCAGCGCGCACGGTCTGTTGAACGCCGGTCGAAACATTGATTGTTTGATTCACGACGACAGCCGGTTGGCCGCCTTTCTGGTCGGGACTGATTGAAAGCACTTCACCGCGCCCGACATTGGCAATCGGCGCGCCGTTCAGACTCAACAGGTTTGCATCAATGCCGGCGTTGCCACCAAGAACCATCGAACCGCCCGACGCAAAGCCGAACAATTTGCCGATACCTGACCCGCTGAAGACACTTCCGATGCTACTGAACAAGCCGCTGAACAAACCACCGCCCGAACTGCCTGAACCCCTGAAAATGCCGCGCAATGCGTCCGACAGCGGCGCAGTAAC
>JACCDR010821432.1_pt1 | contig 38559 bp, 47 predicted proteins | sample 7446431 | NCBI WGS metagenome assembly JACCDR01 (sample SAMN15323443, study PRJNA562643) | freshwater metagenome | isolation source: river surface water | place: USA:Blue River Watershed | collected 2017-08-17 | reverse complement strand
CAAATCATTTGAAAAGTCTAATCAATACAACTGTCCCCATTGTTGGTGAAAACGAAAAGGCGTCAACACCATTCCACATCCGCATTAGTCAATACCCGGCAGAGCCAATTATTCTGACCTATGGGGTAAATCGTAAGACTAAACATCGTGGAATTATTCAATTCGATGTCATCACGGCTATCGCCATTGGTCAAGGGGATGGGCAAGCCCTTGTTGATTTGATTATCTCTTCAACAGCATTCGGTAATTATGTTGATGGTGATGGGTTCGGATTCATTGTGGTCAATAGTTATGAATTGCCCGCCCATTTGGCCCCCAAAGATACATCAGGCCAAAAATACATTAAATCTGTGGCTGTTGAGTATGAATACTTCGCATGATTTTAGGGTCTTTATTGTAAATACATTTATGGAAATGCCGGATGGCAATTAAAGAGGAAATTATGTCGGATGACAATCAAATCAATCAAGATGAACAAAAGGTGGATGCCGTTCTGAATGATGAACAACAAGTTGATGTGAGTGCTGATGAATTGGCCGAAAAGGTCAAGACATTGGAGCAAGAACTACAAAAGACGCAAAGAAATCTGGAAGCGGCAAGACGCGGCGAAAAGCATAACAAGCAAGCCAAGGAACAAGCTGTTGAACAGGTCAAGGCGGAAATTGAAGCTACTTATAAAGCTCAACTTGAAGAACTACAAAAACAAGTGAATGCGTTCCAGACTGAAAAGAAGAATAGTCAATTAGTTAGTGAGCTTGATAAAGCTGGCGCCCTCGATAGTGCCGCACTGATTAAATTGATTGGTGATGCCGAAGACATTACTGGCGCGGTGATTGACCTAAAAACTAAACACCCGTCCTTATTCAAAGCTATCCAAGTCCCAGAAACGCAACGCAGTGCGGAAGGTTTTACAACTGCTGGTTATGGCCCCGAAATACAAGCCGCAAGGGACCATTTCATGAAAACTGGCAATAGAAGTCAGATCGACGCAGTAAACAAGAAATACGGCGTCAAGAGTTATTAAACCAATTCGCAAATTAAACAAAATGATCCGGTATCTACAAATCTTTTCCGGTATTTTTATTAGGAGTTTTTATGCCTTTTACTTCAAACATGACTTCAACCGTTCAGGTTGATGACGCAATTGTCCAAGCTTTTGAGACCGAAGCCATTATTGCCGCAGGTCAAGCCAACGTCCTTGATGGTCTGGTTTACAAGCGTGTTGATCTGGGCGCCAAGTCTATTTCAATGCCAACTTTTAGCCGTCTGGCCCCGACTACTACCGCGCTGACCGAAACTGATGATGTGGTTGCAACCGCTCTGTCAGACACCAAGGTTGTTCTGACCCCGGCCGAATACGGTCAAGCCGTCGTTACAACCGCTCTGGCCAACTTCCAGACTGGCGGAATGGTCGATCGCGCCGCTGCGCAAATCGTGGGTGCCTCAATGGGCAACAGCCTGGACGCCCAAGCCGTGGCCGCTCTGGTTGCCGGTACAAACCTGATGACCCCTTCTGGTGCTGCTGTCGGTTCGCTGACCGTTGGTGCTGACAAGGTGTCCCGTGTGTTCCTCAACAAGCTGCGCAACAAGCTGGAACGTGCTTTCGTCCCTACCTTTGCCAATGGTCTGTATGCCTTTGTCTGTCACCCCGACATCGTGGCCGACCTGCGCGAAGATGCGTCAGCCGGTTCATTCGTTGACATCGTAAAGGGTTCAATTCCTGAACTGGCCCTGTTGAACAACATCAGCATGTATCAGGGCTTCCTGATTATTCCTGACACTAACTGCCCGATTTCTGCGGCCACCGTCAAGGGTTACACCAACTTTGCGTTTGGTGCTAATGCTCTGGGTAAGGCTGTCAGCAAGGAAGCAAGCCTGATTATCAAGCCACAAAATGACATGCTGGACCGTTTCATGTCAATCGGTTGGTATGGCGTTCATGCTTATGGCGTTCTGGACCAAAGCGCACTGTGGAAGGGTGTTACCGCTTCTGCCTACGCTGCTTAATAGTCAGTAGTAAAAACTAAAAAGGCCCCGAATTCGGGGCCTTTTTTTATTCTTCAACAACTGGCGGTTCTTCTGCTGGCGGTTCTTCAACAACTGGTGGAATTTCCGTTGCCGGGATTGGGGCAAGGGTAAATCCTGCCTCTGACTGGTCCCTGTCCTTTGCGGTCTTCAACCAAAGGCTATAAAACATCACATAAAGGTCTTGATGCGTAATGGTTGCCCCCAACGGTTCACCAGTCATAGGATTGACCAGTTCGATAACTTCGGTCGGGTTAAACGCCTTGGTTAGCAGTCGTCCGGGTTTAGTGATGGTTTCGCCGGCAATGTTGATAATGGTTTCTTCAAACATGTTGACCGATGGCACCCCGTTGTAAGGGTTGCTGACCTCAACACGATAACAACGGGTCCAGACTTGACCCTGTTCAGTTTGTTCTTTGTAGTTCATTTTTCATCCATTTCAATCGATTTTTCACAGTGGTCCTTATCAAGTTTATCGAGCCACTTACATAACACACAACCCCATTTCTTGCCGGCTAATTTGGCTTTTGCCGCCCTTGATGAGATAGTTTCATCCGGCAACCCGCCAAGGATTGTATTTCCGAGCTGATCGAGGGAGATAAGTAGGTTCATAAGATAATTTTTCATTTGTTCTTCCCTAAAATTCGTTCTAACGCAGAACCGCCAGAACCAGTCATCACATTATTTATGGCTCTACCAATAGCAACATCAGTCTTGTATTTGATGGTGTAGGCAGTGTATTTTTGCGCCCGTTGTCTATCTGTCCCATTCTCAACAAAGTCCGCGTAATGGGCTGTGTTGATGATGGTGGTTGTTCCCGAAACGGGGGGCAGGTAAAACCATGATGACCGTAGATGACCCGTATCAACTGGCGTATTTCGTTGTAGTTCAATGACAAATTCGCGGGATATTTCTTTTTCAAGACCTTCCATTTTTTTGGCAAGCCCTTTTACCAAATCCATCAAATGCATTTTGTCGCCTCAACTTCGTAATAGATAACCGTTGTCCCATTGGGGGCGATGGTGTTGACCTTCCGAATAATTCGACCAATAGAGGACAGGACATCACCAGTTTTGATTTCGACAGAATTATCCATCATCAATACCGATACATCCATTTCATCAAGATTGGCGTGTAATTCTTCTTTGGATGAAATGAATAGGGCTGATGATGTGCCGATAGACGCACCATCACGGACAACATCAGTGGCGAACCCGAAGTTCTTGATGGTGGTGCTTGTTTTTAGTGCGAGTGATGAATAATCCATTTAGATAACCACCTTGATAATTTTAGATGAAGACGCAACATTGCCGATAAGAGGGGCTAACCAAGTTTCGACATCGGAAATAGTCTGTGATTTTGCTTGTTGTAGGGTAGAGGTGTATTCAACTTCGGTTTCAATAACCCCGACCTTGGTTCGTTCCATCTTGATTTGATTGGTTTCTGACAAATCTTTGTTATGTAAGATGCCTTGGGCCAAGATGGCTGTTGCGTATTTGACTTGTTTCGGGATTACACCTTGTTCAATGACTTGTCCGTTGATGTCATAACAAGCAGTTCGGGGCCATAGTAATTCCTGCGCTGATGTCAATACGATGCCCGGATAAAGGTTTCCGTACTTGTTATCGATGATTTTAGATGCGCGGAATAGGCATTGAGTTAGAACAACTTCATCAGAGATAAATTGATTTTGCCCGATACTTTCAAGCAGGTTTTGTGCCTCTGTTGGGGTCAGATAAGACATGTGATGGTTCCTTTTACTTTATTTATGGTGGGGGTAGTAAATAGTAGTAAAGAGGTTTTATGGTTGATTTTTATTCTGGGTCTGGTGGTGGCGGTTCGGCAACATACGATGAACAGGAAAACACCCTGCGGTCTATGTCCGTCTATCGGGTTCTACATCTTATTTCAGCCGGCAAGATTGGCGGGTTCCCGGTCAATAAATGGACAGGGAAAAAAGACCCATTGAGTTATTCTTATGTTGATGATGTACCAATCAAGTATTACGATGACGCAGGTAAAGCGTTTTGGAATACAGGCGAAAACATCACCATTGATTGGCGGGACGGGTCGCCCTCACAAGGCGTTATCCCGGGCTTCGCAGAAACTGGCGTGTCCACCACGGTAGGGCAGACCGTTACCACTACTGTGCCTGTCGTCCGGTCGCATGGGGCTCTGGCGGATGCTGTGCTGCTGACCGTTGGGCTACCTGACGGACTGTTCAACCAAGTGGATAACGGCATTCAGGGCACAACAGTCAACTTCGTCATTCAGGCCCGTACAGGGTCAACAGGCACTTGGGTTGATGTCCATAATGTCGTGCTCAATGACAAAACTACGTCCTACGCGGAATTATCTTATCGTGTCCCAAATCCGGTTAAGGGTTCAACATGGCAAACAAGACTGACCCGGATAACTGCCGATAATTCGTCTACTCGCCTCAAAAATAACATTTCCTATGCGCGCGTTGAAGAACTGACCATCAATAACAGTGCGTATAACAATTTCGCCCTTGTTGGTGCGACTGCGGATGGTAAGTCGTTCAATTCAGGTTCAATTCCTGTTCAATCATTTTTGGTTGATGGTTTGTTCGTCAAAGTTCCGAATGTTTACACGCCTGGATACTATGATGGCGATGGGAATTACATCAATCCGGTTTATTCCGGCACTTGGGACGGCGCCACCTTCAAAAATGCGATTACGTCAAATCCGGTTTGGGTGATTTACTACCTTTTAACGGACCCTGATAATGGTCTGGGTGATACTGTGTTGGCTGATGACGTGGACATTTATTCATTCTATTCGGCCGCGCAATACTGTGATGAGCTAATCACTATTACCGTTGATGGGGTGTCTAAACAAGTCCCAAGATTTACTTTCAACTGGCAATTTACAACACAAGAGTCCGCTATTGATGTCATAAATTCTGTTGCCAGCACGCTTAATGCCCGGATTACTTATGGTGATGGTAAGGTGGGTCTTGTGGTGGATAAGCCGACTTCACCAACCCGCATAATCAACCCGTCATCAGTAATTGATGGTAAGTTTGATTGGTATTCAATTCCACGTTCTAACCGGACAACTGCGGTCAATGCCACTTTTTACAATCGCCATAACCATTACCGGTCAGAGGTGTTTTCCCTGACTGCCGATGAATACTTTGGGCCAACTGCGGATGGTGGCGCCAGCTACATCACTAATCTTGGATACAACACACAAGACATCATCTGTATCGGCGCAGTGGAAAAGCAGCAGGCCATCCGATACGCGCGCTATGTCCTGGAAGCAAGTCTGAAACAAACCGAGTATGTCAAGTTCTCCATGCCGCTTGCTGCGATGGACCTCCAACCGGGCGAAGTTATCTATGTTGATGATCCGTCTTATTCGGGCTATGCGTCATCAGGTCGGGTGCTGGCGGTTGGTGCCAATTACGTTGACCTGGACATGCCTATTTCGGCGGCATCCGGCTCCACCATCCGTTTTGCGATCCATAACGGCATTCGGACAACCACTCTGACCAGTGCTGCGACAAACGCAACCCGCGTGTATGTGGCCTCTGTCAGTGGCGTTGTGGTCCACTCCGAATGGACCATCACCAGTTCGATTCCGCCGATGCGTGTGGTGTCCATCAAAGAGGATGATGGTAATTACGCGATTGAGGCCAAGTTGTATGATGCTGCGGCTTATACCCGGATTGATACCGGTGTTGCCTTTTCACTCGCTGATAATTATTTGGTCCCGACCACTGGTTTAGCCGCGAAGCCATCCAACATCAATGTTAGGTATGATGCTGTCAACATCAATGGCCAGATCATCCGCAAGGCAATAATTAGTTGGGGTGGGAACGTCGAATACATCAAAAAATGGTATCTGGTCTATTCGTTCAATGGCGGTCAAAAAGTCAGCATCGAAGTTGACCAACCATCCACCACTGTCGATAACATCCCACAAGGGTTTATCGAGGTGTGGGTTAGTGCGCAGTCCATCAATGGGATTGTGTCTGATGCCAGTTATGCCAAGTACACGCCACCAGCATCGGAAACAACCGGGTCATTGCTCAATGCTCCTACCAATGTCGGCGTCAATGGCACTGGTGGTCTAAATTTCACAACCAAGGATTTAGTTATCACTTGGGATAACCCATCAACCAATACCGGTGTTCAAATCATGGACACCAAGGTTGTAATTCTAAATGGGTCAACTGTTTTGCGGACCGTTTACGTCCCCTTCGTCAATGGTCAAACAAGACACGCCTACACCTACACCTTTGAGCAAAATGTGTCGGATGGTGGTCCATTCAGAAACCTAAACGTCAACGTTCAATTCCGTGGAGTTGACTATAAATTATCATCAGTAGGTTAAATGAAAGGTAAATTATGAAGAAGAAAATTGCTATTGTTCTGTTGGCGCTGTCTGGTGCCTTGTCCATCTTTGGCGATAAGATCGACCCTGATACATACAATAGGGTAAAGATTGCTATTGGGGTGGCTGAACAAATAAATGGTGCGGTATCACCAGATAACTAATCAACCAATCTAAATACTTTGTCGGGGGGATGATTGGACTGCTTTTGACCCCTCGATGTAATAATAAAAGCATTAGATTAGATGTGAAAACCTTGGACCTAAAATAAAATTCACCAAGTAGAAAGGCCCCGAATTCGGGGCCTTTTCTTTTACTCTTTTTCTACAATGTAGACTTCACCATCAATGATGATAACTTCAAATCTGCCTCTATCTTCTTTGGCGATGTCGTCGGCGTCGCCATACTGGTCATCAAGATAATCATTCATCTTTGCTGACATTTGCTTTACCTTCTAATTTGACAATCTTACGTTGGATGCGGCCGTGTACCTGTTGTAGTTGGCCAATGTCATAATCACTAATGACGACATCAAGTGATAAGTTGTCAATCGTTTCGAGTGCCGAATTCAATTGACGTTCGATGATTTGTAGTTGGGCGATAGTTTGGTTCAGTTCCATAATGTTCCTTTTTTATTATTTAGAGAAATTGTTTATGACCAGTTGGATACATCCGAAAAATCAATCATTGAGTTGATGAGGACTTTTCCTGTCCAAGATGGGTTGTCAAAAACCTGTTGGATGGGGTGGTTAGCTGCGAAGCTTCTACGCATGATCGTCCTGATTTTGTCCCGGATCATTTCCCGGTCATCCGTCAAATCTAAAACTTCGGGGTGCTCATCAGAGTCCACGCCTTCAAATAGTTCGAGTTGGATGATTTTTCGGTCAATCAATGACTTCATGTAGTTGTCAAGCTCGCAGAGTTCGGATAAATCGGCATAGGCCGGATTGCTATTGATAAATCTTGATAAGGTGTCTGCTTGGATTCGGGTAGGTAATTTCATTTTGATACGCCTAAAATAATGATAAAAATAATGGTGGCTAAAATTGGGTTGGAGGCCATGAGGTAGCCAACACCAAGGATGATTAGTTTGTCAATAAAGTTCATCTTTTTCACTCCTTTATCTTTATTTAGAGAAAATAGAAAAAGTGTGTAAAAAATCACCAATGAAGCTGTCAAAAAGTGCTTGCCTCATGCCGATTAGTTGCTCTATGATTAGTCCACCAACCAAGGAGCGATCAACATGGATGACGCAATCAAAGCAGCACGCAAGCGTAAGCAGACCAAAGAGGATACAATCCCGCCTGTTGAAGCAATCAAGGAAGAAGCAATGACCGAACCGACCCCCGTTGAAGTTATCGAAGTTCAGAACCCGGACATGGTGCTTTGGGATGAGTACAAGGCGGCCGAAGCCACCATCAAGAAATGGAATGACCGGGTTGAAGAACTGAAGGCGGTTATTCGCAAGCGTGATGCCCAATTCACGCCTGACCAGATGGCGCAGGTTCGGGTGAAGATTGATGATTGGATGAAAGCGCGGTATCCCGCAAAGGTCGTCTATCGCGCTATCCGGACGGAAATCGACATGGATGGATGGTCGCCGGCAGGTTCTGGTGATAACGTCCACATCCATCCGACCATTGAAGCTTTCGTTAAGCAAAAAATGGTTGGTGGTGTCAATACGCCGAGCATGCGCGAGCTTTACCAAAGTGCGTTTGACTATGTGGCGGATGCTCGGGACGAAGACGGGGGACAAATCCTGTCTTCTTTCGACCTGGACCACCTGAAAAGCAATCTTGGGTTGGTTGCGCCCCAACAAGCGGTTCGGAGTAAGAATCAAGGCCCGCAAACCGCATCCGCTCCGAAGAAAACCCGCGACACTACCGGGAACATGTCGGCGAAAGCGGTTTGGCCCGGAACTAACGTCGGGTTCACCGTCACTTATACTGCGTCAACTAATAACTATACGGTTTGGGGGCGCGGTAAGGGCGCCCTGATTGAGAAGCTGGCCGCAGTTGGGATGCCGGTCACAGAAGCCGACATCCAAGCTTGGGTTGATGCCAATCACCAGCATCTGTCCTTCTCCTGATGTAAAGTCGAATCAAAAGGCCCCGGGGCATCAACCCGGGGCATCAACCCGGGGCCTTTTTCATTGGTGTGTTCAGTACCTATCCCGAAAAGCGGACTGGTTCCGTTCAGCAATCATCTTCACCAGTTCTTTCAGGTCAACAACATCTAACCGGGTCCATTCGTTGTTGGCCAATCTCCAATCAACAGCATACCCATCAATCAGGGTAGCAGTTATCAGGGAATCACGAAGGGCGGCAAGGCTTGCCGGGTCCGCCTGGAAGACCATCCCCCGATACGTCACCGGCGCGTTTACAGCCTCTTGGTAGCGTTCTGCGGCTGTCTTGGCACCTACCCACATCATCAGCTTGTTTGACCACGTGTAGCCCCATCCGGGCCTGTTCTGGACGCTCGCCAGTTGTTCGGCCGTGTAGGGCGTTGCCGCCCCATCCTTGACCCAATAAAGTTCATCCGACCAGACACCATCAACCCATTTACAACCAGTGGGGCAATTCGTTTCAATTTCTTCCTCACTGGCGAAGATGGTCCCAACAATCTCACCATCATCATTGTAATAACTAACATTTTTCATAAATCACCTCATTGAACACCAAAGGGCCAATGTTTGCGCCCCAAGGTATAAAGTTGTTGACGAACCCCAAATAATTTTTAGATTATGGGTGCCTGGACCTACTGTTGTGGCTTGTAGCATCTGGACCAAATCCTGACCGAAACCGATTTGACCAGTACCATACATGTCAACACCATTTAATCGGATGATGAAGTTATAAAGCTTCTCACCTTGGGTATAAGTCTGTTTAGCCGACCAACCAATCAAAACTTTTGATTCGTATGGGACAGTAAAATTGACATCCATCACGGTGATTGCTTGACCGTCAGCACCGGTATAGTTTGTGTTGTTGGTAAAAGTCCGGACAACAGTAGCGGATTCACCAGCTATTTTCAGCGTATCAACAGCCGCATTACCAATCTTGGCGTTATTGATAGCAGCGTCACCGATGTAAGCCGTCCCAATAGCCGCAACTGACATGTAAGTGCCAATGTTAGACGCAGTAATAGGATTATCAGGTCTAACAGTATTACTCGGCACCCATTCAGACCCCGGGGAATAGGGCGACAGTGTTGATTGTCCATCTGTTGCTCTACCAAAATAAGGTTGTAGCATCCAAGCATAACTATTCGAGTCCGTTGACCAAGTTAGCCACCTACGCCATAGTACCCGGACTGATGTTGCGGATGAAGGCGAAGTTGAAAACCCTCCAACCAGTTGCCAAGTATTGATGTTCTTCGGATCACCTGCTGCCTGATTACATGCCCCCATGTTTGACGCTTGGACTAAATTACCGTTGCGGTCATAGTAGAGCGCGAATAATTCTGTTTGACATCTATGATTGGCTAATCGTGCTGATAATTCATACCGGGTTGACCCGGCAATGGGGATGTGATCTGACATGATGTCCACGTATTGAGGGTCACCCGCAGTCGCTTTACCTACACCATCGTAAAAAATAACAGAGGCATTAGCCTGATAGGGTTGCCAACTCCAATTTTGTCCGTCCCGTTGTTGCTCTGTCATGTACAAAAATGCGGCAGAATTAGCACCCGCAACAGAGGTGTAGCCCATTACAGACCATCCGCGACCAATAAAACTTTCATTGGATGCGTTGTCCGTATTTTTAATCATGTTGGACGAATAGCCCATGTTTATCAGGTTCTGATTCAATGGGACACCAGCACCCAATAAGACATTCCCCGCAGCATCCTTAACGGTCAGATTTCGGGTATCAATCTTTCCGGCAGTTATAGTGCCAATGTATGCTTCTGTAATAGCAGCACTATTGATAAAAGTTCCGACGTTGGCACTTGTAATCTTATTATCAGCTCTAACAGTATTATTCGGCACCCATTCTGCGCCGGGTGAATAGGGCGTGAATACGGTCTGATTGGTGCCAGCTACACCGAGATACGGGAACAGCCACCAGCAATAAGAGTTAACACCACCATCAAGCGTGTCCCATTTACGCATTGCGACCCGTGCTGTATGGGCACCAGCCGGCGCCACCCCGAAGACCTTACAGCGGTACCACTGCGACAAATCCCGGGCTGTCCCGTTTTCGGTCAGCGTCACATCTGCGGTTGGTCCCTCACTGATTGATGACCCAAGCTGCGCCCCCGCAGCGTCATACCAAATCAGGTACAGGCGCGGTCTTGCCCGATGTGACTGGACATAGGCACTGGCTTCGTACCGTTGACCCACTACAACCGGGACAGGATCACTCAGAACCTGACCGTAATTGTTTAGAGGATCGCCAGCTTCATCGGTCTGTTCGATGACAAAGGCATTGGTCCCGGTCGGAGCCCATCGACCATCTGTCCAACCAAAATTTTTGTACGTGTAGTAGTTGTATCCGGTGCGCGTAAAAGTAGCCCAACCTTTACCGTTGTAATGTTCACCAGATCGGTTTTCGGTATTGACTAACAAGTTTCCGGATCGACCGGCATTGACATAAGTTTCAGCTAATGGCGTGCCTGCGGCAAAAATAACATTCCCCGAAGCATCTTTGATGTCAAGACCGCGAGTGTCAATTTTATTGGCTGTGATGGTATTTGCGGCAAGGTGATTACCTGTAATAGTTCCATCAACAATCAATTCGCCCCTATTCTTGCGGGTCAGGATAACATCGCTAAAATGGTAGCCATCACCATTAGTTCCACTCGTTGCTGTGCCTGATGTTTTTACGATACTAATCCAAACTTTGATGTAAACGGTATCGGCATGGTCAACAGTGGTAGATCCGTTTAGTTCTTGATAGCCTGATGTGGCGGCTAATCTTGTTGCCGCTGCGGTCCATCGAAACGGGACTTTATCTTTGTTGTAGTGGGCTATACCAATACTGAAATTATAATTAGCTGTTGTAAAACCACGCGGAATACATTTAACAGATGCCCAGAATTGTTCACCGAAATCAACCGGGACAAAATCACCATAATAGGCATCCCTGTTGTCAAAATTAAAACAGGCGTGCCCCTTGTAAGCATTTGCTGATAATGTCGCCCAATCAAACCCGGTATTAGTCGCGGTTAGGAACGATGCGGTCCAGCCCGAAGTATCCCGATCACCAAGAGGATTCCGGCAGATGTTGCGGACATCACCAATCACTGCCAAAGGGGCATACAGGGCGGATGTTGATAAGGCCGATGACGGGACTGATTGACCAACCAGCCGAGCGCCATCAAGGTTAGCCGTAGCAATCCGAGCATCAACCGCACTATCAAAATTGTCAGTGGTTGCGCTCAATGGCGATGAATAATTAAGCGTAGTCGGACCAAAACTATCGACGTGGGCAACCCTCACCCAATAAGTTGTGTTATGGGCAAGTCCGGCAATTTCAAACCCCGTGCCATTTACAGACCCTGCGGTTGTCCAAGGGCCTGTTGATGCTGGTGCTGTCTGTACTAATGTGTATTGATAGTCATAGTCAGGGCACGCAGTCCACTTGACATTGATTTGTTTTGTGCTGCCTGTAAGACTAATTCCAGTCGGCGCGGCCGGAGCAACATTGCTAAATGCTGGCATAAGTTCCTATTCTTTTAGCTATTTAGTCCAAGCTCACTAAATAACTAAAAAGGATCTTATGGCTAATGCTGCTTTACCTCTGCCGGATCGGATTTCAAACAACCCAAAAATCACCCGCAACGAACGGGTAAAAAAGGCTCAACTTGGTGATGGTTATGAGACTATTGCGCCGCGTGGTAAGAATTGGGTTTATTTATCCCTTGAACTCAATTGGGAGGTGTTGACCTATGCCGAACTAACCACCATCCAAACGGCAATCAACACAATTAGTCCAGATGGGTATTTTACTTACTCACTCCCATCCGATGGTGTATCCCGTAAATGGCGTATCGAGAACTTCGATTACTCCCTGTTCAATTCCTATGCTAATGCCAGTATGAAATTACGGGAGGTGTTCGCGTAATGCCTATTCCATCAGCTAAATTGCGAACCCTCGCACTATCATCGGGGGTTATCGAGCTTTATGAAGTCGCTTATAAATCCAACCCAATAGTCAGGTTTGCCAACCTGGAAGAAACAGGGTCAACGATTGTCTATCGCGGCTATACCTACACATGTGCGGCTATTGGTATCACTGGGGTCGAAAAAACCGCCGATGGAACATTACCGAGACCGTCAATTTCCATCGGCAACACTGCCAGAACCATCGCCAGCATCTTCGGGACTACTGATTTAGTCGGAGCGAAGATTACACGGATTATCACTCTGGCCGAATACCTTGATGGTCAACCCGGGGCGAATACTGCCAACTACCAATCTACAACTTTTGTCGTTGAGCAAAAATCGTCAGAAACGTATGACCAGATAACGTATTCCCTCGCTACGCCCCTGGAAGTGCTGGGTAAGCGTCTACCACGTCAGCAAGCTACGCAGACTGTTTTCCCCGGAGTGGGTCGCTATGTCGGGTTCTGACTGGCTCCAAGACCTTCAGGCACACGCAAAAGAGGCATACCCCGAAGAGTGCGTTGGGTATGTCAAAGATGGTGTGTATGTCCGCCTGGACAACAAGCACCCCGAGCCAACCAAGCATTTCCGGATTGCTCAATCCGACCTGTACGGGGTCAATCCTGATGTTGTCTGGCACTCGCACCCAGCAACGGGACAGGCTAACCCTCATTGGCCATCTATGGCTGATTTACGGCTGTTCTATTCAACTCCCATCCGATGGGGAATTATTGCCACGGATGGGGTTGAGGTCGGACCAATGGTTATTTTCGATGACAAAAACCCATCGCCACTCATCGGCCGTGAATACGTTTGGGGTGTTCAAGATTGCTATTCACTCATTCGTGATTGGTATAAACAACAGGGTATTATTCTAAAAAATTACCCAAGGGACTTAAAAGAATTTCAATCTGGGAAAGATTTGTATGGTGATAACTTCGGGGATGCTGGGTTCATCGAAGTCGGGATGAATGATTTACAGGTTGGTGATGTGTTATTGATGTCGATTATGTCCAACAAGATAAATCATGCTGCGTTGTATCTTGGCGGAAATGAAATGATTCATCATCAAATCAATAGGTTTAGTTGTTCTGACAGGTTTGATAAATGGGAAAGATTTATTGTGAAAGTGGTTCGGTATGAGAAAAATTCATAATGTGAAATTTATTGGTGAAATGCGTGAGCTATCGGCTGAACTTGTCCCAATCAATGCCGGTAATCTGCGTGATTTGATTTCCGGTGTCAGGGTGCTATTCCCTGCGTCGGATAAGTATTTTTCGCCAAACCGTCAAATGTGTATTGGTGTGGTGATTGGCGATCGGGTTAAATGGTTGACCCGGGATGAAGCTCTATTACAAATCCCGGAATGTGATTATTTGATTGTTGGTGTCGATTACGATGGATCCGCAGGCGTTGACATCGCCGCAATTATCATCGCCTATGTTATCCAATGGACCATCGGCCGCATCGTCACCCTGTATTTCACGGACAAGCCACAAACCAAGGATGAGCAACAGGATAAGGACAGCTATTTGCTCAACGGTCCTAACAACTCCACAAGGGCAGGGGAGGCGGTTCCTTTGGTCTTCGGCCGGTTTAGATGTGGGTCTGTGGTCATCAGTCAGGCGCTGTCATCCGAGCGTTTGGGTACCAGTCTGCGTGATGAATGGTCATACACTGGCACAGGCACATTTACGGGAAATTTCTTGACCAATGATGCCAATAATGTTTCGCTAACCATCACATCAATTGATTTACAGCAGTATTACAACGGGCCTAAAACTACGCACTCGGTCCCGTTTAGTAATTTGGCCCTGTCCTCTAATCGGACTTTATCGGTCAATGCGGATGGATCTTGGTCCTTGACCAGATCGGCCGCCCCTGATGATAGTGCTTTGATTATTACTTACTACTGTTCGGGTACTACAACAGCCGGCACATACACCAGTCAGTCAACAGCAGTAATCAACGTCGGTCCAACACCTGATTACAGCTATCAAGGCTAAATAACCTAAAAGGTATCTGATTTATGATTATTTCGGGTTATGAACTAAATGACCTTGTTGATTTACTCAATAATAAAAATGCTGTCGCGGCCCAAGTTGCGCGAGGTCTTTACACGGGTGAGCAACAGGAGTTGACAAAAAAGTATCTGGATGACCCTTATACCGGGGTCAAGAACTGGAAAGAGAAGAAGATTGTTCCGATTTGTCGAAACATCACAGAGCAAATTATTGATAAATCCGGCCTGTTATTCAAAGATGGTTTACCGTCTTTCTCACTCCAACAGGATGGGGTAATTCAAGAGGCAACACGATTTATCACTGACTGGGTTGATTTCTATGATTTTCAGTCCAAAATCCAAGCCCTTGACACTACTGTGCGACTACTCAAATCAGCAATGTTGCTGATTGGGTATGACATGGATGACGGTCAATTCACTTTCGACATCCTCCACCACGGCAACAGTGTGGTTATTCACGATAACCGTTTGCGCCCACAAACTCTTATCCATCGCACCGGCAATAAGACCTATCAAGTTATCACCAAGGAATTTTATTTCGACCTAAAAGAAGATGAAGTTGGTAATGTTAAATTGGTTGGCCAACAGGATAATACTTTCGGGATTATTCCAGTTGCGGTATTCCATGATAAAAATGCGCCAATCTATGGTTTTTTACATAATGTCGATACGCTTCTGTCTGATTTCAATCTGGCCCTGAATAAGCAATTATCACTGTTGGATTACTCGCTCTGCTGGAAGCAGCAATCAACCCTGTTTAGTAATGTTCGCTTGCCGGAACAATTGACCCTTGGTCCGGGGTCAGTGGTTGAGGTAGAACAAGCTGACGCATCAATGAATGTGTTCATCGAATACCGAACCCCCGACATTGATGTCAATGCTGTAAATGACATCTTGGTTAACTGGTCTAACATGGTCGCGGGTGCTTATTCCGTGCGCCTGGAAGCCGATACATCCAACGTTACCAGTGGTTTTCAGTTGGTGGTCAAGGAAAATGCCAATTTGGAACTGCGCAAGGAACGTCAACGTCCCTTTGAAGCAGGTTTTAACCAGATGTGGCGCGTGATGGCAACCATTATCAAGATTGTCCACAACATTGATTTGTCTGGGTATGATTTTGTTATCGGGTTCCCGGCGCCTGCCTTGCCAATCAACGAAAAAGAAGTTGAAGAAATCTGGTCGATTAGAATTGATAACAAGCGGGCTACGGTCAAAGACTATTTGATGACTGTTCGCGGGATGACTTCGGAAGAAGCCGATGCGAAAATCATTGAACTGAATGGGGGTGCGCAATGATACCTAACATCAAATTTGTGGCTGGGTCAAACGCCATCACCTACCGCCAAGGCACCGATGCTGCTATTTCGTTGACCGTCAAGGACGCAACTAATACCCCTATTGATGTCAGCGGGTGGGTAATCCGCATGGTGGCAAGACCTAATTATTCCGCTCCGACTGCCATAATCGACTTATCGACATCCAATGGTGCTATTGTCATTTCGGGGTCAACAATCACCATCAATTTCGCACAAGATTGCGTGAGGGCGTTCATCCGCGAACAATCTTTGGTTGGTGTTTATCAAGTCGAAGCTACTGATCTGGCCGGCAAAAAGCAGGTTCTTTTAGATGGCGCATTTACTGTCTTAAAGGACTTGGTATGAGTGATGTCAGCATTGATTTAGTCATCAGTCCATCTATTTCAACTGTCGCGGTTTCTGTCCCTGGACAAGTCGCAACGGTGGAGGTGGTCGCGGGGATTCCGGGACCGCAGGGTGTGGCAGGTCCAACGGGTCCAACAGGTCCGGCAGGTCCGGCAGGCGCACAAGGCCCGCAAGGCGTAGCGGGACCGCAAGGCGTGGCCGGTCCAACAGGTCCAAAGGGTGATACCGGGGCCACTGGTCCGACAGGTCCAGCCGGCGCACAAGGCCCCCAAGGTGTTCAAGGCCCGCAGGGCGTAGCGGGTCCAACAGGTCCAACAGGCGCACAAGGGGCGCAAGGTGTCAAGGGTGATACCGGTGCTACGGGTCCACAAGGCCCCCAAGGTGTTCAAGGTCCGCAAGGGCCACAAGGACCGGCCGGCGCAGATGCGCCCCGGGGCGTGTATGTCGGGTCTGTTCCCCCCGAAGTGTCATCAACTCCTTTTTTCTGGGTTGAAACTCTTGGGGGCGGGAATTATCGTTTATGGTTTAACGACGGAGTATAAATTATGGCTTTACAAAATCTAATGGGCAATCTGGCGTTGGACGCAACATCCCAAGACATCAAGACACTTATTCAAAATCAATCAGTGGTGTTAGATGACATCGGCGAATTGACCGGATCACTAAATTATCTGACTACCATTTTAGCCAATGGGGTATTGCCAAAAAATACTTTGGGGGCTGGGATGGTCGACCTATCCCGGACCACAAGTAATTCGGCATCACAACCAATCTATACAACGATGCGGCAGGTTCATACCGGATCAGTCGGCGTCGATTTGATTATGGTCCCGTTCAACTATTCGACGATTGCGGCCAATACAATTTATCAACAATTTATTTTCGGTTAAGGTATAAAAATGAGTATTATTTCACGTCCTAAAAAGATTTTGGCCCTAAAAGTTGTCGAAACCGTAGGCATCAATCCCTACGGCAATGCTGGTGCTGGTGCTGGCGTCACTGGCGATAACGTCCATGATTGGATGCCCAACGACGATAATTTTTATGCGATCCTATCGACCACATCAGCGCAACAGTATTCCGCCTCAGAAAATGCTTGGATTGCCCTACCATCACCCGCCCTTGGTGGGACGTTCGGGGCTGGAACCTGTACCGAATCAATGGCCTATGGTGCGCCGAATGGTGTGGTTGTCCAGACTGCCACTGGTGGAAATACCCAACAAATCAATACCGGCATCACTCTTGCCGCAAACCTTGTTGGGTATAAGGTCAAAATTGTGGAAGGGCCGAATGCTGGGACCACCCACACGATTGCCTATAACACTATTGGCGCCAATGCGTCGATTGTTCTAACAGCGCCAGCATCGGCAAACTTTACAACGGCGTCTAAATTTATTCTGGTCACTGGCAGCTATTGGGTTTTCAATGCCGGAACTCTTTCGTCTTCGTCTTTCCGGGTCTACGATAACGCAACTAATGCTTGGACCAGCCGCAGTATTACCGGTCTACCTGCCACATGGGGAACCGAAGGCCAATTACTGCGTCAGCATAGCATAGATGATAATTATGCTGCGGGTAGCGTAGTATCTGCAACGTCAACAACTTTGGTGGTCAACGGTTTAACTGGCACGGGATACAACTGGACTAACTATGAGGTGGAAATTGTTTCTGGGACTGGTGCGGGGCAATTCCGCGTCATCACTGCCGGGTCAACATCCACATTGACCGTTGCGACTGCCTGGACCACCATCCCCGATGCAACATCAACTTATGTCATCAAGGGGGACCGCAATGCCCTGTACCTGATGGGCAATGGTGCCGTGACGATGTATAAGTTTGACATTGCTGCTAACACTTGGGCCACGATCACCCCGGGTACTGGCAGAGGTGGCGTTTTTGCTGCTGGTGGCACTGCGGACATCATCAAAGATAATCCTGATTGGACCGTCCCTCTGGTTGCTGCTGGTAAATTAGGCGGCCAAAACGGTCGATACGTTTATTCGTTTAGGGGCAACGGTACAAGCAACCTTGACATTTATGACATCGCTGCTAATACTTGGCTGGCCTATGGATACGGCAATGCGGGTGGGGAAGGTATGTCCACGGTTAGTTGCTCAATTGCGGATGGTAAATTTATCTATGTCCAAAACGGTTCAACGGGCCGGATCCATAGATTCGATACAACTGCCAATGCGCTTTTGCCTTGGGTGTATAACGTCTATCCGCAGGGCACCGGGGTTAACGGTGATAAAATGTGGATTGTCAAGTTCAAAGATGGTGCCGACACTATTACATGGATTTATACATTAGTCCATTCCGGCAACATCGTTCAACGGATTTGTGTTCTATAAATAAAAAGGGGTCCAATCGGACCCCTTTTTTACATCAACCATTTATCCAAAGTTGATTTAGATTCTGGACTCATTGTCTTATTGATCAACGGTTTAATTTTCCGTTTATCGTTGGTGCGGGTCCAAGTGCGCCCGGCGTGTTGCTTTGATTTCCCGGTGATGACGCTGCTAACGTGCCCGGGGTTGTAGCCTTGTGCGATTATGTCGGCTCGGCCATCACAGATAACAAAATCATCTTTTGTGGCAGAATAACCAATGGTCAACCCTTTATAGCTATTATTGTGCTTGCCGGTGTAAGAGGTCTGTTTGTTAGTTAGTGGGCTGCCTTTATCTTTGTGGACTTGGATAAAATACATTTCTGTCTTTTTGGCCAGATCAATACTCGCACAATCAATAACTTCGACCCTTGATAAGCCGTGTGATTTATAATGCTTCTTCCAGCTTTTTGACCGGTTTAGTTTGTCGTGGGGACGGCGATTTGATCGAGAGAAACCCACATAAAAGCAGTTAGAGTTATTATCGAAGTGTAGATAAACGCAAGGTTGGTTTGTAGTCATAATTTAATTCCCTTTGAACTTTTTAGTTGCGTAAGAAAAATCTCTTACATAACTATTTACAGTTTTTAGAGAAAGGAATTAAATCCGCAGTTAAAAAGGGGCCTTTCGGCCCCTTTTATTTTTCTATCATGTCGGAATTGTGCGACTGAACAAGATTGTCTATCAGGAATAAAAATTCAATCTGCCACCAATCTATTTTACCAACGTCATCGATCATCATTCTGATGTCGGACATTGTTAGCGGGTTGGGACCACTAAATCCGTTTGATTTATACCGGTAAGATAGGTCATACAAGTTTTCCAACATGATAATCCATCCGGGTGGATTTTTCCGTTCTGATTTCCGTTTACCTGTAATACGGTAGCGGGCTTCATCCGGGTCAACACCTTGGTTTATCAGTGTGTTTATCGCAACTTGGTGATGGGCGCCGACTGATGCCCCGTTGATGTTAGATTCTTGATTTAACCTATCCTTGATGTGTTTTTTTAGTTCTTGCGCGCAGTTATCGAAAAAAGACCTTTCGATCCGCAATAACCTCTTGGATTTGTTGGATGTATTCGGCAGGCAAACTCAAAATGAATGCTTCGATGGCTTCGGGGGTCTGCGCCAGTTCTTCGACGCCCTCCACAGCCAGCACCCGCGCGGCCAGAATTTGACGCTCTGTGCGGTCGATAGCGTTCACATAATCCAGCTTTTCAACATCTGTGGCGTTTTCGGTCGGCATCTGTGGAGCATCAATAAGTGCTTGGCGGATGACTTCCTTGACTGCCTTATCTTCTGCCGGCTTAACCTTGACAAAAACGGGGAGTTTTTCGCCTGATACAACATCAATCAGTTGGACAGTAGCGGGCTTGGTGAGTAGGTCAGTAATCTTCATAATAAATAATCTCCTTTTTCAATAAGTTCTCCAACTCTATTTAGAGGGGAAGGCCAGTAAATACCGTAAAGAGGGTATTTATGGTCAATAACATTGGTCAAATTGATGTCAAAATCAATACTGGCGACATTACAAAGGCAATCACCGAGCTGAATAATTTGGGCAAAGCTGCGTCCAATGCTCAATCGCGTCTTGATGGGTTGAGTAAAATCAACTTATCCGGCATTACAAGGCAAGTCGGCGAGCTGAATAAAGGACTTTCATCGGTTGATAATTCTGCTGCCAAGGCGGCTAAATCGATTGATGGTATCGCAGGTAAATCATTAGGTGGTTTCGGCAGTCAGATTACCGTCATCAATAATAATTTCAGCCAAACCATCACTGCGGTATCGCAGGTTAACGCACAGATCAATAAAATTGGTGGTGGTGCCGCCGGTGCGCTGGGTGGTGTGGGTAAATTGGTTGGTGGATTGGCTGCGCTAAAAGTTGGAATTGAAGTAGCCGAAGAACTTTATAAAATCGGCAAAGCCGCCTACGATGCTTATCAACCCATCCAATCATTGACGATGGGTCTAAATGCCCTTGGTAAAAATGGCGCAGTTGAATTAGCCGCAATGCGTCAACAGGCCCAATCCCTTGGTATTGTTTTTTCGGATACCGCCAAGTCTCAATTACAGTGGGCAGCAGCTACACAGCAGACTAATTTGGAGGGCGACAAGGGCGCAAAAGTGTTCGCCTCTATTTCGGGGGCTATTCGTCTTTTTGGAGGCGGTACCGAAGAGGTCAATGGTTCGCTAAAAGCACTAACCCAGATGATGAGCAAGAGTACGGTTCAGGGCGAAGAACTTAAAGGCCAGTTAGGGGAAAGACTACCCGGTGCGTTTAGACTAATGGCCGATGCGCTGGGGATAAGCACGCGGGAACTTACCGATGCGCTTAAAAATGGGATGGTTGAATCCGGTTTTGCGATCGAAAAATTATCAGACTTGATTGAAAAAAGGTATGGCGAAGGCATCAAAAATGCTGCTAATACTACACAAGCACAGCTAAACCGAATGAAAAATGATTGGGATACCATCGCTGCCGGCATCGGTCGGGCTGTTGATGCCTTGGTTGGTAAGATGGCCAGTCTTGTCAATAGTTGGGGGGTGTTGCGTGGTATTGCGGCCGGCTTTGAAAAGTCAGGCGTTGAAGATAACATCAATAATCTTGGTAGAGCTGACGGAACCGGCGCAGGTAAGGCTAACCGGATGGTTGCCGACGCAAATGCTCTGTTATCTGCCAAGGGTCAGCAGGGAATTAAACCGGCTCCACTACCGCCGCGTAGGCTCGGTGATAGTCCACAGTTTGAAACCAACGCCAGCGCATTTGCGCGCGATCTGGCTGATACCAACACCCAGATTGCCAATCTGCGCGCCCGGGGCGACACGCAGTCCGCGCAGTTCAAGGCGTTGGAACAGCGTCAAAAAATCTTGGGTGAGGTAGCCAACTCCAACAAGGACATCAAAGCGCAGGGCGCCGATCGTGCTGCGGCAGAGGGCAGGGCGCGACGGGATGCGGCAGAGTTCGCCGACAGTGCCAAGGCATCACGGGAGAGACAAGACGCGATCAGGTCAGGGGACCAGCGTGCTTTGCTTGGCCTGGACATCCAAAAGGCCCGTAAGCAAATTGAGGATGCCGCTAAAACTATGTCCGGGCGTGCGCTGGCTGAATTCCGCCAAGACAGGGAAGAGTACATCGCCAGTCGGGAAGCACAAATCAAAAAGCTTGATGAAAAGGGTTCCCGTGCTGGTGCGCGTGCTGCGTCCGAACGTGATAGACAAGTCAATAGGGCCGATGACATCGTTAGAGGTGGACAGACCGAGTTATCCCGCCTGCGTGAGCGTTATCAAAATCTGACAGATCCGGATGGGATTGAGGGCGAAATCGAGCGTGTAAAACGTCTATTCGCCGAGCGCAGAGCAGGTATTGCCGAACTAACCAAACTCACAGCAAAGGAAAAAGAAGAAAAGATTGCCGCCCTTGATGCCGAAGAACGTGAATCTATCGAACAAATCAAAAAGATTGATGCGGTCAACGATAGTAAAAAAGCACAGCGAAAAATCGAACAAGAAATCAATGAAATTATCCGTAGGCGTGAAACTCTGTCTAATAAGTTAGATGAAAGTTCGGCCGAAAGACAAGCTCAATTATCGGCCATAAGTCAAGTCAAGGATAATCCCAAGCCATTTTTTAGCATCCTTGACACCCGATCACCTTTTGCCAAGGGGCTTAATGAAGCGTTTGAAAAGGTCGAAAAAGAGTATAAGGAACTAAATGATAAAATAATCAAAGATAGCTTAAAAGCAGACGATGACATTGCCAAGGAAACTAAACAGCTAGGCGAGGCACGAAGGGCACTGTCATCTATCAATCGCACTGATACCAATAAGGGCGAGGTCGAAGCTCTGGAACGTAAGGTTATCGAGTTGGAAACCAGTCTATCCAACCTACATGCTGGCCGGGCAAAACTTGATGGCGCTTTGGCGCGAAGCCGTCGCCAAGAGTCAGAAGCAATGGGGAAGACAAAAGAGACTTACTTTGCCCAATACAACAACAGTCGCCGGTTAGATGTTGGCATCGATGCCGGTGCTACGGCTTACTTGGAGACTGTAAAAAATAAGGCCGAACGCGCCAAAGATGTAATGATGAGTTTTGGGCAAGCTACTGAACAGGCTCTGATGTCTGGCAGTTGGACAGAGGCTAAAAATGTTGCCAAGACGTTTTTTGGTTCGCTGCTTAAACAAATCCAACAAACTATTGTCCAACTGTTGATTGTCAAACCGTTGATGGAAAAGATTGCCAACTTTGCCAATAGCAACTTCAAGGCAGGTGGAACAGACTTTTTCGGGGGACTGCTACAAGCCATAGTTGGCGGGTCCGTGACCGGCAGTGTTGGCAGCACGATGACACCGGGGACCACATCAGGGGGTCAATACTCGTTATCTTCTGGTGGCGGTGTCAAGCTGGGCTATAACGCGCTTGGCGGTGTCTTTGCTGGTGGGCAAAAGGTCAACTACTACGCCGATGGTGGGGTGTTTGACCGTCCTACGGTCTTCGGCGGTGCTGGTGGACTCAACGTGATGGGCGAGCGTGGCGCAGAGGCTGTGATGCCCCTCAAACGCGATGCCAAGGGCCGTTTAGGCGTTGCTGGTGGTTCGTCTACGTCCATCACTAACCAGCTATCGATTACGGTTCAGGGCAATGCCGACAAGGACACCATTGCCGAAATGGAACAGCGTTTAGCAAAACAGATGACAGAAATCAGTCGTCAACAGGCTAATAATGCTATTCAGCGAGCAAATCGTCCGGGAGGCGCCAACTATCGCAAGTGATTTCTCTAAATAGTGGTGATGGGCGTCATTAACCCATCTTCTCCTTTGACACTCGTTAGACCCCGGGGTAAAACCCGGGGTCTTTTTTTATTCTGAAGAAATGAATTCCAAGAACCTGTTTGCCTCTTTATCTGCGTAATTATTTAGTTCGGCAATTTGCTTTTTTATGTCGTGTATGTTTTCGTTTATTTCTCTCATCTCATCCATTGCCGATGAAATTTCTATAAGCTTGCCAGACATTGATACTATGCGGGTTTCTCGGAGTGAGTATCCACCAGATCCAGCAGACCGCCTCAGGGCATTTACTTCATTTACTTTGTGTAGTTGATCCGTATAAAACCTAATTAAAGATAAATTGTATTCAAGATCAGCTTTGGCGTTTGAAATTTGACCGTATGTATGGTTCAAAATTGCTTGTATGGTTAAAGCTGCGTTTTGTTTTTTTGCTGCCTTTGATTGTTCCTTTGCTTCTTTCGCTTGTTCTTCAACAATTTTTCTTGTAGCCTCTAACTCAATTCTTTGTAGTTTAAATGTCCGTATGAGGTAAGTTAAGGCTACTATTGAAATAATCGGGTTTAAAAAACCTCCAACAAAGTCGCCAACAGGGCCATTTTCTTTCATGGCGTCAATTAATAATTGAATAAATTTAGCGTAATCCATTCTATTACTTCTTAAAAGATGAGGCCAGTTTTGAAATTTGGTCTAACCCGTCAAATGTCGCAGGTATTTTGCCGCCATCCATTATTATTGAACTGAAAATTAAGTTCTCAAATTTATCGAGTGATGCCCCATTGTCTTTCTTTATTTTTGCGGAATACTCGGCATAGCTTTGGATGAACTGACAGAGCGTTAGTCTCAAGTCAATTTGAAGAATTTGTGCTTTTAATTCGTTTCTCTCTGTTAAGGCGATCCTAAAAAAGTACAGAAGGAAGATTTCCAACGCAAATAGGGGTATGGTTATGGCAAGGTGCGTTATGTTGAACGCGGTTCCACTCAAGATTAGGTAGAGTATTGCCGCCAAATCTATGACTATTGGAATTATAAGTAGCCAGCCGAAGGTTTTTACGTTGTTCGTAGCGTTTTCTAGTTCTTTTGATTTATCCCCTTTTATAATTTTAAAGCCCTCGCTCAATCCAACAAAATTCGCGCTTGTCTCTATTTGTCGAACTAAATTCTCTGCTGCTTTTATCTTTTCCGAATGTTCTTCTATTGTCTTTTCAATGTTATCTTTGAGGGATGCGCATTCTGCGGCTTTGTTTTTAAAGTCCCTGAATGAAATTATTTCCTCGCTCCACAACATGTTTTTTATCATGTCGTGAACCATAAAATACGAGGCGTAGTTTATTTGTTCCTTTGATTGTTCGTTGAATTTGTCTATGTTTTTTTCTATTTGACCTTTTATGTATTTTAGATTTGTTCCGATTGATTGATTTTTGCCAATGTTGAATTGAAGTTCGATGATAAATCTATACATTGATGAAATCATGTCATCAATGTGAGAAATAAGCGAGTTGCCATCATTCGATTTTGATGACAAATTAATCAATGCGCCCCTAAATTGTTGACCTATTATGTCAATGTTAAATTGAACTCGCGGCTCTATTTCTTTCGCTGCGCTGTCGAATGTCTCAAGAGTGTCCCTTAATAATGTTTTCTTAAAACTGGCATCTGGATCTGATGGATTGTATTGGTCTAGCGAACGTATGGCCGCATTGATTTCTTTGTTCAGGTCTTGAAAGAATGTTCTCCCTTCCTTCATTTTTTACCCCTTAAATTCCCAGCCAATAACGATGTCATTTTCAAGCGTTACGCGCAGCTTGTATCTATTCTTCCCGGTCTTGTGATACTTCCATACGGTTTTAATCTTGGTTTTCATGACAGTTTCATCAATGTCAGCAGGTTTACCAAGTGAGTCAACCATCTGTTCGCCTGTGGCCCCTTGCCAGATTTGTTTTTTAATAATTCTTTGAACTATGGTTGCGTCCCCGTATTTCCTCATTAGCTCTGCGCGGCGCCTTTTTGCTTTAATCCTCGAATAAATCCACCAACAGACAAGAACGAAAATTGTAGCGTTGACAAAATCAGACATGGTTCACCAAATAACAAAAGCCCCGCAAGGGGCTTTATTCAACTGGAAGATTAATTCTTTACTTCGGCTTTTGATTTTTCGTAAGAAGATTTGATGTTTCTGAGTAATTCATTACCTTGTTTTTCCGTTCCGTTATTCATACAGTTGGTTTTGCCGAACGGGCTTGTAGCGCACCATTGCGATTGAACGGTTAGATTGACATTGCCCCGGACTTCATTCGTCCGGAACGTCATTACGGAATAGGGGCCATCCCATTGACTATTACCGATGGCCATCATCACCAGACCACACTTCATTGGGTTCATCCCCGGGTCTGCTGCGCAATGGGCTTTCATGGTCAGTGCCCGGTCAGTAGCCGAATCCACCCGCAAAGCGCCCTTGCTGTAGGCCATCGCGCGAGCCTGGATGAACTCCTGGACCTCAACCGCAGTCCCGGCCAGTTGGACGCTAATCGGCGCTTCTGGTGGCTCCTGTGGTGCGGTTGCGCAACCAGTCAGAGCAAGTGCGGACAGGACAAAAGATAGTTTCTTGATCACGTGGTTATCCTCCTTGGGAACTCATTTGTATCAGCTAGGCAATGTGCTCATCTGTGATTTAGTTCACGACTAATCGCGCCAATCTGATACAAGATGTGAATGGCGATTTCCATAAATACCATTTTTACAGGTGTCTATGGGAAGTTTCGATCAAGCCATCAATTTGTCAATGCGGTTCGAGGTTGGTCCGTTTTGGGATGAACGCCATTCCGCATGTCTAACCGGGTCCATCACTACATCAGCAGATCGCAAAGCCACGGGTTATGTTGATGACCCTGATGATACAGGGGGAGAAACCAAGTTTGGTATTGCCAAGAACCATAATCCAGACATTGACATTGCGTCATTGACATGGGGCGCAGCTAAACGGATTTATTACAAAAAATACTGGTTGGGCGGGGACTGCGATCACCTGCCAGACAAGATAGCAATGGCTCACCTTGACGCCTGTATCAATCATGGCATCGGTAGGGCCGCTAGGATGCTTCAAGAGGCCGTAGGAGCAACGATTGATGGTGATGTGGGTCCGAAGACCTTGGAGCTTGTTAAAAAGGCTTGTGCGGGCTCTGGTGGAGAATTGGCGGTGTTGGGGAAGATGTTAGACATTCGACGAAGGTTCTTCCGGGCTATTGTCCAGAACAAACCATCACAAGGAAAGTTTTTGAACGGATGGTTGATGCGGGTTGACTCTATTCAGAGGATGATTAAATAAAAAAGGCGCCAAGTTGGCGCCTTTTTTATGTTGTTTGAGTTTTATTTGTCTAAAGAGGTGTGGCAGGAAGCTTTTACAACACTGGCATCATTGACCCAGTATGAGGCCGCGTAATCCAATCTACAGTGATAGTGGCCGTTATTGCGGCTGATGGTCAGTTCGGCGTCACTCAAATTACCCAATACACCAAACTGTCCAACGGCATAACATGGCTTTCCATTTAGTTCGGCGTCAAAGTGGACAATAAATGTTGCGCCTTTGGTTCTCACAACAAAAAGCTCTCCGTCGTCGTCAATCAATCCAGCATCGCGCAGGTCAGTCATAACATCACAACTAACGTATAATTTGTAATACAACCCGCCAATAGGTTGCACATGCGCATCTTGTAGCCGCTTATAGATGGCGTCGATAAAATCTCTATCAGCGTATCCTTGATGTTCGATGGTGTTTTCTGTTCTGGATAATGCCGCGAAGTAGAGGGCGGACATAGTAGAGAGATAACTTTGTTTGATGAGGTGAAAATTCACCTCATCGATTTTATCGCCGACGTATGCTTGACTGTGCTTTTCGGCTCTGAAATACTCGATTGGCACATAGTAGAGGTCGATAGGGTTTGGTTCTTCAAAGTGTGTATTGAATGTATGGTTGGTCATTGTAATCCCCTTGAAAAAAGTATTTAGGTTGTTCAACAAGAGTATTTAGAGTGTTTCACTAAATTATTTAGCTATCCAGTTCTTTATCACTATCGGCCAACCAGATACAGTCCAATAAGTTCATCCCTTAATTTATTCAGATGGCGATAATAAATGCTCACCTGAAATAACAGGTCATCAACATTCATTGATTTGGTGAAGGGCTTTGGATGATTTTTTGTTGTGGCCAAGTATTCCGCATGATAGTCATTCAACTTGCGTTTACAGATGGTGTATTCTTCTTCTACGGTTTTGATCTGCTGTCTGATGTTCATAGATAGTCCTTTAAATTGATTTTAAGGGGCCTAGGAGACGATAAAACTAAAAGAGGCTACATGGGTAGCCTCTTCGTGTTTGTGAGCTTGTAGACCGTTTTAGCGGTTCTTGATCTGTTCCATAACTTGTTCGAACTCATAGACCACATCGCGGAACTTTTCGTCATCCCGCAGAAGGTTCGGCCAAGTTCGTGACGTTGAATAGTTTCGTCGATCAAACCTTGCGATAACTTCATGATGTCCAAAATAGGTTGACGTATCACCATGTTGTCGGTATTCAATAGAAAGTTGGTTGGTTTCTGTATCGATGATAATGACAATTTGATTATTGTGTGTGTAGCTATCACGAATGGCCTTTTTAACAATCTTTGCGTGTTCTGATTGTTGATTTTTCCAAAAATCTTTGTAAGTCATAATGATTCCTTTAAAGTTGATTGATTTGTCCGGACCCGTCGTCCGGTATAGATAATGTAAGGTCTTGGGCTCCTTCCTGTCAATAGTCGCGGTCCGTTGACAGGGTTGGAGGTCAGATGTATTTACATTTTCCATTTTTGTCAGTAATTAGGTAAGTCGGTGGTTTTGCTATTGGCAATCTGTTCAAGTGTCTTCGAGGGTCTGGCAAAAATTGTTTGCTAAAGAAGATAAAAGATAACTTTAGCGAATAAATTTTGCCATAGTCCGCAGGTCAAGCGCATAGCGCGCAGACCGCGTTATAACTATCCTGAATGTGATTGCTGGTCTGCTTATGATTCGGGTCAATGATCAACCCACGTGGAACGTGGAATCAACGAATTGATGTTCATGAATTCCGCTTGCGGAATGAGTGGAACATCATTGAGTTGCTGATGAGGTCAACTTGTTGACCGAAATCAGCACTTATAGAGGTGAGATTGTTTTCTTGGGATGCGTCAATGAACTACACCAGAACTCGTTCCTCGTCTGGCGACTTCATTGAGCATCTTTCCGTCTTCGACGACTACCGATGAGCCGGTTCATTTAACAGATTAGTCAATAGACTACTACACTCATCATTTAGTAGTTATAACGCGGTCTGCGCGCTATGCGCTTGACCTGCGGACTATGGCAAAATTTATTCGCTAAAGTAGAAGTAGGTATTACTTTAGCAAACGAAAATTGCCAGACATGGCAAATTGACCAGTTAAACAGGTTGTCAATAGGTAAGGTGATGGGATCGGACAACAAGTTGTCCTCACCCATGATGAATGATGTATTGATGAACACTCATTTCCTCGCAAGCTCGTCATTCGGATCACAATACATCCATTCATCTTTCCCTGTTGGGTAGGTAAATTGACATGACTGGTTCATGTGTCTAATTTACTCATTCGGCCTGCGGCCTCATTCATGGCAAAATTTATTCGCTAAAGTAGAAGTAGGTATTACTTTAGCAAACGAAAATTGCCAGACCTGCCAGACCCTTGAAGACCTTTGAACAGATGCCAAGAGCAAAACCACCGACAGAGCCGAAAATTATTTCAATTATTTTCACCTACGTGTCAACCTATTGACAGGCTAACCCGTTATAGATAACATAGATGTCAAGCTGGTCTATTTTTTGACAACTATTATTTTCACAGTGTAAATACACTATCAACAAAGGAGTTATCCACCATGAACGAAGTAAAAGAAATCATCGAACAGAAAACCAAGCGCATCAATGATCTGATTGATGAACTTTTGGTAATTGGCCAAGAACTTGAATTTAGTAAGCGGGACATTGACAATCTTGAAGCAATGCGAACCCGAGCGAAGAACAAGATGAAGCGCCAAGTAAAAAAATCACTGTAATTTTATTGAGTGCTAAATAAAAAGACCCGGTGATGCGGGAACATCAACCGGGTCATCAATCAAACAACTTTTCAAACAATCAAGGAAAAACTATGACTGCCAATGTATTTAGAGTAAACACAAAGGTTCATCCCGCTATTTTACAGGGAAGGGCCATTAGAGACAAGATTAAAAAGCGATTGGAAATACCCAATCGGGCAGATTTCGACCGTGAAGCAAGATACAAAGATGCTGTCAATAAGCGGGAGTTGTATCTTAAGAGGATAACAAAGGTATTGATTGTAATTCTGCGGGAATACGATCGGGCCAAAGCTAAACAACAGGTTCTAACCGAAGTGGGTCGGTTGGCTGTCGGGGAAGAATTTTATCATGTCATCAGTCTAACCAAGCTTTATGTAATCATGGCTGGTGGTGGCAAGTTTGTGCCAAGGTCAAAAACCAACCCAGAACTAACGCTGATACCAAATTCATCAACATACAATGAAGAGACAAAAATGTTGGTTGAGTGTTTTTTTGAACAGAGGTTGCGTGGCAATAACATTAATGGTTCAAGTAAATGGGTTGCGAAAGATGTCCCCAAGTTTGGTGATGAAATAATCGCATTACTCAACAAGATACATGATGATAACAAAAGCTCATTTGACATCATCAAGCAGTATCTAATTGATGATGGTGGCGAAGATCCGGATTATCAGGATGTTGTTTTCGATGTCATGGAAAAAGTTGATGTCGATGAATTGAATAAATTGTATGAGGCAATTTTAGGATGCTACTAATGAAAAGGCCCGGATAATTCCGGGCCTTTTTTATATTCCTGCGAATGGTAGTAGTTCGCCAAAATTGAATGATGTTATAGCTCTTTTAATGTATTTTTCTCGTTCTTGTTGATAAAAATTAGGAAGGTTCTTTATGTTAAATTGGGCCTCATCAATTTCCTCATGACTCATTCCCCTCCTTGATAGGTAATTTCGCATCCCGCCAATTGAGCCATAAAATCCGTTTGGATAATAGCAGTAGCCGTTCCTATTGCTTGGCTCTATTATCTGCTCATGATTTTTGAGATAGTAAAATTTATCGTTGGCAACATTTAGTAGGCTGCTATAAATTTCTTCGTCAGATAGTTCATAGGCTGCCCGCAAATGCTTTATTAGTCCACCATTTACGGTCATGAAGTATCCGTTGACCATAAAGTATTCTGCCCATTTCCCTTCTGGGCGGTTGGCAAAGTACAGACCAAGTTTTTCGCGTGCCCTGCTGATGATTTTAATTCTCGGCCCGGCTTCATAAGTTTTTCGATCTATGAAATGAGTTATTCCGATCCGCTCATTTTCCCATGCAACCAAGTCGGATAGGTCAACAATAAAATCTTCAATTGTCTTTTCTTTTTTATCCTTGAAGAATAAAGAAGAGAGGTTTTCGTAAAAAATTTCTGCGGTGTTGTGGTTTATTTTTATGCCAGCCTTTTTCATGCTGGTCCCCATTTTTATTCTAAGTAATATTTCCCAATAATCTGGAATTGGTTCATTGATGTAGTGATCAAGATTTTCCGAGACTACATTTCGCAAATCGACGTTGGGTTCCTTTAATAAAAATGCGGAAGAACAGGCTGAAAATCCGTATTGATAGTTTTCAAAATACTCTAATTCTATTGGTGTTGTTTTTTTAGGAACATCCCATTTATCGTGGTATAGCATTGAGCTGCACATAACGGCGCCTTTTCTCCATTCATGACGATAAATTAATTTTTGTGTTTTCCCATCTTCTGAAAGGGCGAATTGTATTCCAGACACTATTCCGGAACAATTTAGCATTGCGTTTAATTTTGTTAAGTCATCGCAATCAATAAATTTGTAGCCTCTAAAGATTGGCCATCCATCAACCCATTCAACATAAATAAGGCACTTGTAAATCAGTGATGATTTAATCTGAATTTGATTAAACCTTTTGGCTTCTTTGAAAATGTTTGCTGGTTTGTACCTTGCCACGTCAAAACCTCCACAAAGTTCGCGCCACTAAAACATTACAACATAAATTAAATCTCATAAAAAAGAAAAGGGACCATAAAGTCCCCTTATTTCAATTCAAGAATGAGATTTACTTATAAATCTTGACTGGTTTATCCTTTTTGACTTGTTCATGACGAACTGACGTTCCTCTATTGGTAGTATCAAAAACACCACCATCAACAACATCAATTTTACCCTTCATGCGTTCAAGATTAGATTTTATGCGTGATAATTCAACACCTCCAATAACAGCAGGTGATAATTCATGTTCGTCGCAGATTGCTACAAAAGCTGATAGGTGGTCAACAGCATCTTTGATGTGTTCCAGTTTATCGACATAGATAGTTTCAATACGTTTTTGATAGGCCATGATAGTTGATAAAGGTAAATAACTATTTAACAGTTGAATGATTGAAGAAGTCATTAAACTGTGAAGATGGGTATAGAGGGATAGGGAAGAACGCAGACAGTTAGATGATTGAAGAAGTCATTGGGACTGTTAGGCCCGGAGGCCGGCCGATAGGCAAGGCCGGAGGGCTTTAAAGAATTTTTCGACTTCACAAAAAATAGACCCTCCCGCTGCGCCCCGCCCAATTTTAATAATTTGTTAATAAAATTTTAATAAATAGAAATATTTTTCCAATTATCAATTCTATCATTCGTGGTTAATTTTCATTTTTACCAAATTTGCCGGAAGTATTACAAAAGCTGGAACCATCACAAAAGCTGGAATAATCAAATTGGCCATCAAGCAAAGTCTATGCCAAGGGTCGGGGAGGGTGGAATTTTACAGATCCGGCCATTAGTCAAAAGCTATGATGGGTTGCTGTAAAGCATTCCACCGATTGATTGACGGGTGAGGGGCGAAGCCACCACAATAGACCCATCGCAACATCAACGGGGGACATCAATGACCGTCTATGCCTACAGCCGGGTTAGCACGACTGACCAGACCACTGACAACCAACTGTTAGAAATCACCAACGCAGGCTATAGCGTGGCCTCTGAGGCGTTCTTTGCCGACATTGGTGTGTCTGGGTCCATCCCAGCATCGGAACGCCCCCAATGGGCTCTAATGCTGTCTAAATTGGCTTCTGGTGATGTGCTGGTGGTCAGCAAGATCGACCGTCTTGGACGCAATGCCGTGGACATCCTCACCACTGTTGATCTGTTGGCTGACAAGGGCGTCAAGGTCAACGTCCTACAACTCGGCGGCATTGATCTAACGTCGGCATCCGGTCGCATGATGATGACAATGCTTGGTGCTTTTGCCGAATTTGAGCGTTCATTGATCATCGAACGAACCAAGGCCGGTCTTGAACGTGCTAAGTCAGAAGGTAAGACCCTTGGTGCCAAGCCCAAAGATCGTGATGAAGTTATCAAATTGATCAATGAAGGCAAGAACAATACTGAAATTAACCGCATAACTGGCATTAGTCGTCCGACCATCATTAAATGGCGTGCCGAACTAACAACTAATGCTTGAACTAATGGCATTAGATGGTTATGATTAGTTCACTGACATCAACCAAGCGAACTAATCATGACAAGCATCATCAAGTTCATCAACCGGGTCAATGGCATCACTATCGGTTGGTCTAATCACCAATACGCCATTCAGCCGGAAGACTTCCGGAACTTCATCAACCAAATTGATGAAATTGAACATGGTCAATGGTTCGAGGACGATGAAGCTATCTGCTGTGACATCAATGACCATCGGTTAGTTATCCGGTTCAGCAACCAGACCTTCCGACACCTCAAGACCGCCGATGAAGTGATGTCGGCATTCATCAAGACCGTTTAGAAGCGATTACAGGCCCTACGGGGCCTTTTCTACGTCCCAAGCTACCCATGTAGCTTCAAGCCTTCCAATCGCCTCCTAGGGCGTTCTAGGGGCTTCCATACCCTCCCCAATCCTCATCAAAGTTCCCAGCGTCCCAACCCTCATCAACGATCAAAATCCGTCTACAATGTCATTCGTTCAGCCGGACCAATCGGGAACCTGACATGTCCGGCTGAATGTTTCCCGATGCCCTGCCGATAGTGGCAGAACGGGTCAAAAAGCCGACCAAAAGGTGAACAAATTGTCCAAATTGGCATATTCGTACACACGGATTTCATCATCAGTCCAGCAACACGGGGACGGACTCCGACGCCAGCAAGCAGAAACAGAACGGGTGTGTCGTGAAAGAGGATGGAGCCTGTCCACCCGGAAATTTAGGGACGTTGGGGTGTCTGCCTATGACAGCAGCAATCTATCCGACAACCGTGGTCTTGGGCGATTGATAAAGCTGATCGAAGCCGGCGAAATTGAACACGGTTCAATCATCATCATCGAAGCTTTGGACCGTTTAACACGTGCGACCCCATTAGAGGCACTATCGCTCATCACTCGGATTGTTAGTCTTGGTGTTGATGTCTTTACCACAATTGACAATCAGCACTTTTCCAAGGATAGGCTTAATTCGGATCCGTCGTGTTTATTCCTTACGCTGGGTCAATTATTGAGAGGGCACGATGAATCAGAAAAGAAGTCCAATCGGTCAAAAGCATGGGTGAACCATAAAAAAGAGAAGGGGGAATGTTGGACGGGTCGCCGACCTTATTGGATAGATGGCAACCCACACAAGGACATTCCTTACAGTATAAACAACCATCGTGGTCAAATTGTCAAGGAAGTCTATCGGTTGGCAAAAACCGGCTATGGCTCCAACACTATTGCCAAGATGTTCAATACATCGTCGGCGCAAGAATTTAAGCGCGACGATGGAAAAATCTGGTACCAATCAAGCATCACAAAATTTCTAATCAATCCTGCGGTTTATGGTCTATTGGAGACAAAAGACGGCGATAAAATCCCAAATTATTACCCAGCATTGATGACAGAAGATGAATTTTTGGAGGTTAGAACAATTGTCAGTTCAAGAGGTAAGAAACAGTATGTCAATGCGAATTTATCAACGGCCAATCTTTTCTCATCGTTAGTCTATTGTCGCTGTGGTGCCGGTATGCGCTTTGGTGGAAAGGTCCGGGATAGAGGTGTTGATACAAGGCATCTTAAATGCCTGAACGTCATAAACGGTGGCGGATGTGATGCTCTGTTGATACCTTATCAAGATTTTGAGACAGAATTGTTATACATACTTTATGTTCACCTCAACCAAAGATTTGGTAAAAAATCTAATCCCGCGAAGATAAACGCAATTAAAGCCAAGATAGCCGCCATTGATACAAAGATAAAGAATTATTCGGATGCTATCGCCACGGCGGAAAGCCCGTCGGTTATAAATTTGATGGTCAAAAGGCTGGAAGAGGAAGAGGCAAATAAGAAAAATTTGGAACTGGAGTTAAATGATTTGAGACGTTCAGAGTTAAGCTTGAAGCATGTTCAAGACAGGCGCGACATCTTTGAGAACTGGCAACAGTCTATTCAATCGGAAGAGGCTCGGCGTGAATTGATACAGTCAATCAGGTTGATAGTTAATAGAATCCTTGTTGATAAGCAACCAGATGAATTTGGTGATGGGTATCAGTATAGAAACATCGACATACTTTCAGAGATTGATGAATTGCCTTTTTATGTTAGAAAAATAAAGATGCGAATGAGTAAAAAAATAAAGAACAGACTAAATAAATAACAACCAACACATCAAAAAGGCCCCTGACGGGGCTTTTTTTATTGTCCATCTATAAATACACTAAATTAGGTTGACAATGGTAGACACGAACGAAGGGAAATACCTGTTAGAGCGTATAAATAGGTTAGAGGAAATCAGTAAGAACTTGGAAAAGTCTATTGATGTCATCAAAAACGCCAACATCGATCAAGAAAATAGATTGGTTATGTTGGAGGCTAATTTATCTATGCTAAATGACATCAGGGTTCAAATTGAAGCCATCCGGGAGTCACTGAATAAAACAACGGTTGAAGTTGTTGAAATCAAGACCCGACTGAATGTTTACATTGGTGTGGTGTGTGTTATTGGGTCAGCTATCGGGTCTTTATTGCCATTTATTATCAAAGGCATCCCGTATTTGTTGGCAATGATTTAAAGGGGAAGAGTTATGGGAAATCGTCCATTTTGGCAGAACAATCCAGACCCGGCAATGCGGGTGCCTTGGCAAGTTAGATTGGGTATTAGCTCTGATTTTGGTGGCTGTGAACACAACCATAAATACATCTGCCCCCATTGTGGGTATGTTGGTAATTTAGCCCAAGGTAATAGCATTTTCCAACACTTCGGGTATTGTAAGAGGAAGGGTGATTTGATGAGTAAAGAAGAATTACAAGAGGTGTTAGACGCGAGACCAAGGCCGGCAAAAAAATTGCTGATGAATGAGTATGGGGAGTTTATCCTATCTCACGAAGAACTATTACAGGTCGCGTCAACAATTGCCCTAAACAAGACGGACCCAAGGTCAGCCGTGTGTCTGAAATTACTCTTCGACTATTACGATAAGGTCAACAATAAAAAGGATGAGGCTGAACAACTTGGATTTACTCAATTCGTTTTTGAAGTGGTCCCGCCGAAGCCTGAATTGTCCGACCTGCGTGATACGAAGTTTATCGATGTGACGGATGCGCAGTTGAAAAAGGTTAAGTGATGGGCGAGCGGGTCAAGACTATACAGGTCTTGTCCCATCAAAACGAGTTCTTGCGGAATACATCAACAAGGGAGTTGGCGTTAGTTGGCGGTTTTGGTGCGGGTAAGACACGTGGACTGGTTCTGAAAGCTATTTGTATGGCTCAACTCAATCCGGGTTTTTCTGGGTTGATTATCGAACCTACGGAATCGCTCATCAATGCGGTTTTAATACCGACGTTTGAGGAAATCTTAGAGGACATGCGCATTCCGTTTAATTACCGGAATAGTGCTGCTGATAGAAAACTAACAATAAACATTCCCGGTCAACCTCCAACCGACATCTATTTGCGTTCAGGGACCAACCCAAGGCGCATCATCGGTTTTAACTGTGCTTGGGCGGGAATCGACGAATTAGACACGCTCGACACTGATAAGGCCCGGGAGGTCTACAACGCTGCGGTATCGCGCGTCAGAACGGGGAAGGTCAATCAGATTTTTTCCGTGTCTACACCAGAAGGGTACCGCTTCCTTTACGAACACTTCGTCACGGACCTGGAAAAAGATAGTGAATTATCGAAGAAGCGCAAACTGATTAAGGCGTCAACATTCAATAATCCATTTCTCCCGGATGACTACGCTAAATCTATCCTAGAACGCTATCCGGCTAAACAAGCCGGCGCCTACCTGAATGGTGATTTCGTCAACTTCACCTCTGGGACGGTTTATGATACTTTTGACCGTATCAAGCATCATACGGATCGAACTTTATCGACATTTCATCCGAACATCACTCTTCACATCGGCCTTGACTTCAACGTCAATAACATGGCGGCATGTGTTGCGGTTATCGACGAAAAGGGTATGCCTCACTTCGTTGATGAAATTGTTGGGGAAAAGAATACAGAGGCGATGATACTGAAAATCAGGGAAAAGTATGGTCATAACAGAGTAATCAACATTTATCCTGATAGTTCAGGTCGGAACAATACGGCTAATGCGAATGTCTCATCAATCGCACTTTTGGAACAGGCTGGTTTCACCGTCAAGGCCAAGGCCAAGAACCCGCCCATCTTGGACCGTGTGAACAGTGTCAATGCTAAATTGATGACTGCCAGTGGCGAAATTGGATTGAAGATAAACACCAGTAAATGTCCGCAACTGGTCAGGGGCTTGGAACAACAAGGTTGGGTTGATGGTTTGCCGGATAAGTCATCTGGTGTCGATCACGTGTTAGATGCCTTCGGCTATTTCATTTACTTCAACTATCCATTGGTCCGTAAGCCAACAGCAATTGTCCGCTACGGATAAAACAAAAGGCCCACAAAGGTGGGCCTTTTTATTGGCTGTTCAACTAAATACAAAAATGACTTTACAAGAGGTTTATTTATGGCTATCTCCCAAGGTTCAACCGTAGCAATTGAATACATCAAAGAAACTACTATCGGCACCACCCCTGCCACTCCCCAAACGTCTTTAATTCCATACATTTCTTTTGACATGGAATTAGATAAGGACATGTTTACTGACCCATCACGCAATGGGGATAATCAACAGCGTTTCATGTCTCCCGGTTCTTATCGCACATCCGGCAGTATGTCGGTTGCTTATTCTATTGGCCAGTTTGATGATTTTATTGCTGGCGGTGTTATGGGTACTTGGACCACCAACGTAGCCAAGATTGGCAACACCAAGTCTGGTTTTACCTTCGGTGAATGGGACGCGACTATCACCACCAATCGAGTGTTCACCGGCACTGAAATCAACACTTTCGGGATTGAAATTGTCCCCAATGATGTTGTCAAGCTGAACTTCGGCATGCTGGGCCGCAACATGACTATTGGCACCACCCAGCTTGACACCACCCCAACCGCGATTGTTGCCGGTAAGACCCCAATGACCCACGTTGGTGGATTTGTCAAGATTGATGGTGCTACGGCTTACACCACTGGCGTCAAGCTCGATGTTAATAACAACATCAGTCAACTAAACGTCCTTGGTCAAAACGCCGCTTATGGCACTTATCTGGGTATGAAGACTGTCACCGGTTCACTCACTCTGGTTTATGAGGATAACGCCTTCTATAACAAGTTTATCAACGGCACATCCGCAAGCCTCCAATTCCAGTTGTCTGACGGCACCAACTCACACACCTACCTGTTGCCTAACGTCAAGCTGTCAAAGGTGGCCGGAGCTACCAACGAAGGTGTCCGCCTTCTGACCTGCGATTTCGTCGGTCTGTATGACGCAACATTAGCTTCAATCATGTCAATTACCCGAACCGCTGTTTAATCATCATAAACACATCTAAAAGCCCCCTGACGGGGGCTTTTTTATTGCCTGTCAATAAATAAAGTAAAAGGGTTCTATGTCTACTTTCAAAGTCGCAAATCATTTGAAAAGTCTAATCAATACAACTGTCCCCATTGTTGGTGAAAACGAAAAGGCGTCAACACCATTCCACATCCGCATTAGTCAATACCCGGCAGAGCCAATTATTCTGACCTATGGGGT
>JACCDR010133105.1_pt1 | contig 38582 bp, 53 predicted proteins | sample 7446431 | NCBI WGS metagenome assembly JACCDR01 (sample SAMN15323443, study PRJNA562643) | freshwater metagenome | isolation source: river surface water | place: USA:Blue River Watershed | collected 2017-08-17 | reverse complement strand
GCTATTAAGCATATTGATGAGTATTTCTACGGTCAGTCTTAAGATTTATCCCGCCAAACAAAAAGCCCCAAGGATTTCTCCAAGGGGCTATAAAGTATTCCTAATTGTAATTATAGTTACTATCCTTGTAAATTGTAATCTGAGCACTTGCAGCAGACATAACTCCTAATGCAATCAATGCTGCTGAGGGAGTTTCAGCTATCAAATCCCCACTATCATTTCCTGTGCTACTCCTAGCAAATAGAGTTCGTAGTTTAAGACCTGTAACCCCTACCATAAACGCTACATCAAAGAATGTCTTAGTCTCTGTTGAATTAGTTAAATGTATGCTTGTAGAGTTCCCTATCTTATTCCAAACCATTCCGCCATCAACTGAAGCCTCAGCCCAAAGGAATAAGTGGCTAACACCAGAAGCCCCTACACGTCCAGTTCTAAGTCTACTCTTAATACCTATAGGGCCAGTCTTCAGGAAAGTAAATACCCCGTTAGTGTAATCTAGTATCCCAGAGTTGGACTGTTTATTAACCCCGTAACTTACTACTTTAGGTGTATCAATAGGACTACCTGACTGAGTAGTTAAGCTGATGAAATCACCTTCAGGCACTAACCCAAACATTGAGTTATCTTGCAGTTCAATTATAGCATTACTTTGTTTATAGTCCTGAGACCATTTGTTGATTTTAATTGTCATATTTTGGCCTAGGAGAATTTAAGGTTACTATTTTTCCTTCTCTTTAAGTTCAAGCTTAAGTAGTTCTACTTTAAGTTTCAACTCTTCGATCTCTACTTCACTCTTTCTCAAGGAAACTTCAGTCTCTTTAAGATCTAATTGAAGTTCAATCTCTTTCTGCACACTATCCTCCCTACTTGTTCTATTATCCCTAATAGTTTTACAAATATGACTGACAATCAACGTTATAGTTAGGATTGCTGATAGTCCTAACCCTATTTGTGCTAAGTTAGCTCCAATCCAGCTCAGGGAGGTTATCACACTAAGAACCACACTACTTCCTGCCGTCGCAGCTCCTACTTTGTAACTTAGCCCTTGTTCTATTAATTCTCTGAGCATTGAGATACCTTTTATACAATTCCAGACTGATCACCATGCCTACGGAAAACATGGATAAACTTATTATAATTTCCACTTACCCACCGAGACATAGAAAGAAAGATCCCTAATATTACTGCCCAGTACACATCTACCAAATTGTTATAGAAACTTATATCAAACCCATTATACAATAAGCACCAACCTACAAAATGAGTAGATAATGCAATTATAGATAACGGTATAAGACAAGATACTATCCTACTTTGTAAGCAACCTTTTAAACACAACATCAAGCCTACAGTAACCACTTCCATACCCATTGCCAGAATTAATAGTGTTGTGGTTGGCATTGATATAAGGGATATAAAATAGAAGGTGAAGGCAAGGAGAGTGTAAAGTAAGGCTGGTGCAACCTCTGCCTTTTTAACAAAAGCTGCACTCAAAGTAAGAAGCATCAGAAATAATTCTGTGCCCATGAACTTACTCTGCTAATTTATCTTCGGCTTCTTTCCCGGTGTACACTTCAATAGCTTCACCTTCTATAATAACCAACACAGCTTGAGTGGTTGGTTGTTCTGACATTAAAGTAGAACGACTACTAGTAGATGAGCTTGAAGAACTTGAACTTGAGCTTGGTTTAATTTTAACTGCTGGCATAATTATTCTCTTATTGTGGGGGTTAATTTACATCGCTCTTGTAAGATCTGAATCCTACTAAGCCTGTTGCTGTAGCTGCTGTAACATGAGTGCAACGTACAGGAAGGATGGTTCCAGCTACAACACCATTAAACGTTACAGTGTCTCCATCAGCAGTGGTTACGGTAATATTGCCACTACCTCCAATATAAATACCATGGGCTTGCCTTGATAATGCACCAGCACCGGGGGTAATGCTGAATGCTCCTCTAGCTACAAAGCTTCCTAAAATTGACATACTATTTATTCTCTTTATTTATTAGTAATTTTTGTTCTTTTACCCACTTGAGGGTACTCTCTACTACAGCTTTATACTTCAACAGACAATTCCTATTATGTTCATTGAGCAAAGCTAAGTCCCTCGTAGTAACATAACCATACTCTTCATTACATGGGTGATAAAGGATGCTTTGATCTGGAGCTATAAGGGTATTACTTTTCTTCTCGATAGTCGCCTGACAACCTACGGAATTCAGGGTCAATAGGAGTATCAAGATCAATATACTGAGTCTCATCGTTATCTCCAGATATGTTGGCAGTTGCTTTAGGGCAAGTCTTGGGTTTGAAGGATTTAAGCTTATCTTCCACTTCCTTCTTACCCTCTTCCAATTTATTCAACTCTTGTCTTTGGTTGACTATAGTGGCTGAGGTTATCTCAGAAGATTGTTTCAAAACGTCATAATCTTTAATCAACCCCTCATAGTCCCTCTGTAGCTCATTGTGCTTCGATTGTAGCAATTTTAGCTCTGAAGATGACTTCTGGTATAAGGTGTAATAGAAAACGCTTGTAGAGCAAAATAGAAGGGTTGTAATAACCAACCCTTTTACTAAGTAAGTGTTAATTAGGTTTAGAATCATCTTCATCTAACCTTTGTTTTATAAAACTCCCAATAATCCCAAATAAGGCTAATGTACCCACAACAGCAAACATCACTTCTGTAGGTACATAGTCTAATAAAGGGAAGAGAAGGGGAGCTACAGAAGATATGGCAACTAGGAGGTGAGCTACGAAACTGTACTTCCTAAACACCTTCTTCCAATTGTCTACCCTCTTCATAGGTATTAACCTGTAAATGTAGTTCCATCTGGTTTAAGCATTTGAGGTACTTCGATCTGACGAACACCAAGTTTAGAGATGTCGATAACTGGGGCAACACTTCCTGCTCCATTTACAATAATCTCCACGCGCAAACGTATAGTAGTAGATGAACTGGTTAATTTAATTGGACGCCCTACAATCTGACCTTCTGTGATTGCTTCAGCAGGGTAATAGAATGTACCAATCTCACGGAAATTGTCACTGCGGTTGTTAGTATCGTTCTGGTCAATCAATGTCAGCTTAATGGCTTTAATAGTATCAGCAGCAGTTGAAGTAGAGATAGTTACAAAAGGTTGTACCCACTTACCACCTAAGCTGTGGGTAATATCCGCTGGAGATGTACGCACATAGAAGGTTTCATCAGCAGAACCGCCCAATGTAAAGGTCAAACGAGCAGCATTACCATTATGAACACCCTTACTTACAATACTTGCTACAGCAGTGCATGATGTACCTGATGTACGTTCAATAGTCATACCAGTGGGTACAGATCCGGTAACACCTGTACCTGTAGTACCGCTTGTACCTGAGAAGAATGGGTTAGAGTTTAGTACACCGAATGGGTTATCAGTTGCATCAAACTTATCGTCTGGTGAACTAACACGACTATTACCAATGGGTACAATCTTACTTAAAGTGCGATCCCATAAACCTTTACCTACACGATAACCGCCACGAGTAGCGAAGTGGATACCGTCTTCAGAGTATGCAGTTGCAGGTACACCATCAGTTGTAGTCACATCTACCCAATCCATGTTCCAGTCATGCACAATTACATTTTTAAAGTTACGGAAATGTGTGCGGGTTTTTGCATTTACCCAATTAGCTTTCTTACGTGTTGCACTGCCAGAAGCCCAAGATGTTGTATCACGAGCTAGGATGGTTAACAGGATAACCTTAATACCTGCATCGGTCAGTTGTTTAACTGCTTGTACACGTTTCTCATGGATCTGCTCTTTGGTTAAAGTAGAGCTACCCATATCGTTAGTGCCCATGTCAAGGATAAGAATTTCAAATAAATGTTTGTTACGGATAACATTAGGGATACGTGCTAAAATCTCATCGCAAGTCTGTCCACTTACCCCAAAGTTTGTACCAATAAACTTACGTGTACCCCAACCTGTGTAATCTGTGAGATCAGAAACGTCAAAGTTATTTAAAGCTCCATTCCCGAAAAACGATGCCCAGTCAATCCAAGACCGAACATTAATACCAATAGCACCAGCAGAAGTTGCGTAGGTATTTTGTTGTACTAACGAGGTTCCTAATGTTGCAACCCTAAAAGGCTGAACACCGGACTCTTTAACAATTTTCTCTGCTGTAGACAGTTTAATCCAACTCATATTATTTTCTCTTTTTGTTGTGTTTAAATACTAATACCAATGCCTATACCTAATGACACACCACTATCTACAATACCTGTGACTTCATTTGCATCATTAATAGTGACAGTCAGTCTGGTGATTACATTGCTGGTTAAATTACGTTTATACATAACATGATCACCAGCCAAATCTGCGGGTAAACTCACGCCACTATCCGTAGCAATAACTAAACCCTCAGCAGGATATATTACACTTTGACCAATTTTAGTCTCATACACAATCTCATGATTACTCAGGTCTGTGTAATAACCAATATAGGTGCTGTCAGTAGTGTTAGGACTGACGATTGTTACAGTAGTCCAACCAGTTGGTGGGTTTGTCGGTGTACTGTTTAAATCCGCAGATTGACTGCCGTTGGCTACCGTGAATGTAGCTGTTGCATCAAATGGCGGCCATGTTGCGCCGTCAGCATAGGCAGGACAATCAAACGTTAAAACCTGAGTACCTCCGTTGTATGATAGATTTGTCATCGACAGAGGGCCATGTAGGGCTGATGTTGGCGCACTTGAATATCCACTGAGTTGTGCGGTGTTACCCGTACTACCAGCTGTAATTCCAGCACCGGAATTTACACTTGAAATAGAAGCACTAGCACTTGGATTTAAAACATAGTTAAATGCTGCCAGATAACTCGCCGTGCTTAAAAATGATGCCCATTGGCGAGTTCCTGTTGCACCTGCCGACGCAATCGTTTCATAGGCAACAGCCGATCTGACGGCTGAACTATTGGCCCTTGATCTACGATTAAAGATGCAATTCATACCTGTCGGCTGACCAGTGTCGTCTGCTAATGCGGATGCTCCATTTTTAGCTGCACAAAAACTTACCAGTGTTGAATTAGGTAATGTTGTGTTTACACTCTGTGCTGTATACGATGTAGAGCTAGATGCAACATAGCTCGCTGAGATTGCACCAATTGGCGTTGTTGCATCTACACCCCTCCATAAATTTACAATCCACTGATCATCTCGTATATCAGCGCCAATATTTATTGTTACTGGATCACTGCCATCCCACCATCTCCACAATAAACCTAAATGTGGACTAGTACCACCATTGGTAGTAGAATAGTTCTGGGTCGCAATATTCCACCCTGTACCTGATAACGATGATGGGTTGAGTGCATCGTTACTGGCAATATTTATTACAAGTAAATCACCAACCTGACCACCAGAGGGGATAGTTATCGAAACTGAAGCATTTGATGACGAGTTAGTTACAGAATTTATTGTGCTGTTAATTAACGTTGGCATTAAACTACCCTCACCGGGATTGTTTTAATTGCTGTTTGTCCATCAACAACGTGCAGCCAACCGTATGATAAATTTCCAGCATCGAAAACATTTTTAATTTCTGTGTTTGTCCATGGTGTAGCATGATCAATATAGTTTAGCGGCTGCACGAAACTTTTAACCGGTAGATTATTCGGCAAATAAACAGGGGAATTAGAAAACTCTACACGTTTACCGTCTCCATATGACTCAAACATTTTGTCCATCCAAACTTCATGGCTTGATGAGGTGAAGTCCCCTTCTCCGCCAGCTAACCCTAAATAGTTTTGATATAGATGGTATTTCCACTCACTGCCAGAAGCGTCATATGGGTTTATCAGCTCAGTCGCTTGGTTATCGGTGAAATCACAATATAGTGGAGGTAAAACTCCGTACATGTCGTGTACCCAGCCCTCACATTTAAATGTTGTTGGAGCGTTATACGCTGTCGGGAATGTAAAAAGAATATCCATTCGAGTCCATAAATCCTTCATATGTGGCATACGCGCAATGCTTGATCCGGCAAAACCAGTCCAGTTATTTCCTGTAGAGGGCGGAACATATGTGCCATCCCTAAACTGAACTTTATGGTCGTTTGTGGGAGATATATTTGTAGCGTTCCAATATGCTTCGCGAGGTTTGTCACTCAGGCTGTTATTAACTCTTTGCCAACGTCCGTACTTCCACTGTCCGCCGATAGTTGCGGGAGTACGATGTTTTACCCAAAAACTTGAAAACCATTTTTGCCCTAGCTGAATATAATCATCCCCAGTCCACAAAACTGAATTATTACCAGAGGCGTTAGGAGGGTCGTATGACCGTAAACATCTACCATTTATCCCTTCATCATTGAGTGCAAAACGATTTGATGCACCGATAAAATTGCTACCGTCCCAACGCCCAACCGCTCCGAAATTTGATCCAATGGGGTATGTTGATGAATCAGTTATTACTGGGGACAAATTAAAATGGTCTGAATACCCAACCTTAGAACCAAACCCACTACCAGTAATAGTAAACGGCTCACCATGTGATAGTTCGATAGCGCCGGATAGCAGTCGATTGTTTATGTTAGTTAAATTGAAACTAAAAATTTCTGCCATTATTTAACTCCTTGTAAACACAATTTCATTTCATCGATTCTACGATTATGTAGTCCACGATAAAATTTACCATCAACGCTTGACCAAACTTTCCTGCCATCTTCTCCAAATGCTATTGCCCTACAACCATCCTCCAATTTACCTTGATTAATTAGTCGTACAGCTCTTGAAGTATTACATACTCTATCTACACCCATGTTATGTGATAGGCTAGTAATAGCGTCGAATACTTCTTGTGGAGCATAAGGCATACATTTAGATAATTTATTTTGTGTGTTAATAATCACATATTGCTCGGCTTGATGACATTCTTCATCTGCCCAATATTCACCAACAATGATAGGTCTTTTATCATAAGCATACTTAGTGATGCCATTACATACTGTAGGTAGTCCACCGGCTAACTTATCTGCGTAAACTGTGTTTATAGTTTTATTACCACTCTCCCACATCGTCAGAAATGCAATCAAAGCCATAGAAGCAAATGTCAAACTCTTAGTTGGTACTTTATTTGGCATCTTCATTTGTTATATAACCTTTTGCTATCTTATAGAGGTTCCACAAAAATTGAGGGGAAATTCTCCATGTTCTTTCAGTGATGCCTAAGCAAGCAGCTACTAATTCAGAACAAAACCATTTATCTCTATTTTCAATATTTCTACGAAAGACTAATGATATAATTCCAAATGGATCATACTTCTTGCCAACTTGTTGCCTTGCAAACTCAATGGCATCCCAGCCTTCTTTAACTGGCATATCTACTATTACAAAATAATCATAATGTTTACGCCACTCTTGAAAAGGGGTCTTCCTAACCCCTGTTGCTAATGTTGAATCAATAACACTATTACCATCCATGATACCAATATGTGACCACCCACTTAATGTGAATAATTTAATTATCAGACTGAATGGTTTATTGTTACTAGCAAACACTACTTTAATTGTGTTTGATTGCTTCATGTTGTCACCAATTATTCTGGTAGAGGGTAGAACACAGAAAGTGTTTTAACTAGTTGATCTGTAGGAATAGCATTAACAAACTTTACAATCTTATCTAAATCTTCTGGGTAAAATTGGATAGTAGTTTTTACATACTCTCTTTGATCTTTATTAATAAAGACATTCACTTTATCCATGAAGTCTATATCGATTATTTTTGAAGCTAATTCAACAACAGAAGCCTGAGTAGGCTCCTGCTTATTCTTATTTCTCTTAGACATTTTAATCTCTATCATGGATGTGCTGCTTGGAATTGGCCTACAGTTGAATAGCCTTTACCACCATTCGCTGCCATCTCTATTTCAGTTGGTACTGCGGGTAAACCGAAGATAACTCTTGATTCTGGAAGTAACTCTGTAGACCAAACTGGTGGGCCTAGGATCTCATCTGCCCTGCCGACACCAATTAATCCTAAAGATTCTAAGGCATGTGTACCTGATACAGTTTCAGGCCTGTCTAAGTGGACATACGCTGTGGACATAATATCGTCTTGAGCTACCGCAACAGATAACCATTGATCTTCTGTTAATAGTGGATTAAGGCCAAGAGAAGCTTTCTTTATTGCTCTCTTCTCTACTGCTGTAAATCTGTTACGATATGCAAACTTAGTGATTATTCTTCCGAAGGTTGGGGAGGTATCTGGAGGAGGGAGGAACTCTCCTCCTTGATAAAGCCAACCAACAGTCACCCCAAGAGCAACCTGAGATTGTTCTAATTGCATATACCCCATTGGTACAGAATTGTTAAAGAAATCCTGTCTCCAAGTGCTAGGCCAATTGTAGACACCACCTACAACATAATCTGAAATGTAGACTACCTTAACAGTCATAATCAACCACCAATATACCAAGATACTACAGACGATAAAAACTGATCAAAATCAGATCTATAAACATACCCAAAGCAATCTTGGGAAGAACCTGCACTACCATCAGCTCTGCCTAAAAATAACTTGTCATTATCTACCAATAAAAACCCCATGACAGAAGAAAAGTTATTAAAAACCACGCTATCTGTAAAACTAGTATCTTCCAATGTTAGTGACCTTATGACGCCAGATGTTTGAGATATAATTTCAAAAAAGAGTGTTGAAGAAGTTCCTATAGCAGCGCCTGCTGAAATAAAAGGAGCAATAGCAATAGTACCATCAACTGTCACATAGTTAGTATTGACCAAAGAATAACTACCAAGAGTAACAGCAACGTCTTGAGAAACTATTGCTCCAGTGGTTTTATTCAGTGTATGTTCAAATCCGCGATAATATATTTTTAACCCACTACCAGTATCAACAATTGAAGTGAAAGTGGTGTCTATAGGCCAGTTGTTTGCAGTTGCTGGGGTAAAGGCTGCACCTATGGTAGTAACTGCCCCAGAGGCGTCATTAACTTTTATAAGTCTGTACTGTGGAGATTCGTATAACAGTAGATAAAGACATTGATCAGCACTGCTGAGATATGCAGACGCTACATTAGAGTTAGTTAAGTATGTTGTGAAAAGTACAGTCGTAATTAGTGAAGATGTTCCTGCCGAGTTGACGCTATACAAGCTAACATTGACACCACCAGTGTCAAAGGAGAAATAATTATTTGCGACAGCCGACCTCCAAACTGGGAGGTTAGTAATACCGTTGGTAGTATTAAAAGAACTAATTTTCTCAACATTTGTCTTATTGAGTAGGGGGATATTTTTTAACTTGTAAAAAGGGCTATCGCTGCTTGTTGCAGACCCTCTATTAAAATATGTTGTACTCACTATTAACCCCTTGTGAATCCATCAACACGTACAGCTAATTGCCCTACAATGCTAGATGTTCTAATAATTAATTTATCTGTAGATGACAAAGCCAACCCTTCTCGTGAAAATCCTGTGGTTCCATTTCTACGGAGAGTTTCTTTTTGGATAATATACCCACCAGCTACGTTTGTTGTAGTCACATACATCTCCACACTCACTGAATCTGAAGCACTCCCTTCTGGAATGGAACATGTCAAATTCACTGTGGTTGCTTTAGCTGCTGAGTTTGGAAATATTGTTGTGTCTGTGTTTGTAGTGATTAGTGTTGGAATTGAAATACAATCACTCGCTGAGTCTTCTTCTATACCATTAACTGTTACGTTTACACCGGCTACATCCGTCTTGTAACAAAGCCATTCTGTTGGCTTCATAATTAAACCAATACGTTCATATCCGATTGTACTGATACTGATGGTATCGTGTTGGATTACATAGTCCGCTGCTGGTGTAGATGTGGGGCTAATAAATAAAATAACGTTAGCTGTAGTGCCTGAGTTATTAATTACAGTGACATTCACCTTCCCCACTTTACCACTAGGAACTTGATATACAGCTTGTGTAACAGCTCCTGTGGATTTATGACTTGCTAATCTTCCTAATACTGTTGCCATGTAGGTTTACCTATTACCATTTACTGAAGAAAAGTAAATCAGCATTTTGATTCTTATCTTGAATTGTAGCCATTTGAGTTTTCAAAGTTGTAATCTCTTGGTCTGCGTATCCAAGCCACAAGTAATACAATCTTCCGTAGTAGTTAAAAAACTCCCTCTCAGGCTTCTGCCCAAAATCCCAACCTTCTTCTCTTAACTCTGTTGGAGGGGATTGAACATTAGGAGCACCAAGTGGGCCATTATTAACATCAAGTATTGCTAACTCTGGCAAATCTGTTGGTCTTGTGAAAGGCATGACTTCCTCTTAAATAATATTTGTATAGCGGCCAATTAGTTTACCACCAATGCCTGCATCTTCAGTTGTGCCAAAACCTTCACCTACTCCACCATCGAAACAGAATGCAGGACCGGCATCAAATGTTGTAGTAAATGAAGCTGTAACTGTTACAGGAAGTGCTTGTGTAAGAACTTGGATTGTTTCTGTTGAAGGTGTACCAACGTCTGAAAACAAAGCTACTCCAGCAGGAAACTCTTCCGTTAAAGTTGCAGTATCACTCTCAAGAAGTGTTCTCCATAATTGAAGGACTGTCTCGTATTGACCTTCACCTGCATTCAAGATTTTCTGAACTTTTAGTACTTTGCGGTATTCAGTATCGTTTAACCCTTCACGCTTTCTGCCTAAGTTCTCTCCAAGCCTATCTAGTTGGAATCCTTCAGCCTCATCTACATTCTGTTGGAGTAATATTTCTTGTATGCAGTCTTCTAGCTCTTGAACTTCTTCCAGAGCAATCTTAATTACTTCTTGGTAGATTGGTGAATTAAAGAACTGAGATGGGAGGGTTGATAATCCCCTCGTAACATGGTCTATAGGCATAAATAAATTACACCTCGTTTACAGTAATTCTTGTAATGTCAAAACTACTACGTTCTGTTTTACCAATTGCTATAGGTGTTGTTTGATAAGGAGTCCAAGTAATCAAATCAGTTGAAGATGATACACGAATTACTAATGATTCAATGCCTTGTACAGATCCAAAGATATTACCAAAGAAACGTTGCGGAATAACATCAACACCAACATTTAGAGTATTACCATAAGCTAACGCAGCTTGAGCAATACCATCTTCTCCACCAGTAGTATTGAAGGATTCTTCAGCATATTTGGTGTAGTCAATTTGCATACGAATATACACAGTAACTGGTCTGGAGAACTTAACAGATTGAGGTTCATCCATCTCATCAACGATAGTACGGGTGATGTCGCCTGTAGTTTCAATACCTACTGGATGGTATTTCCAAATGGTCTGAGCAATCTCTTCTTCATCTCCACCTTCTACAACCACTTCAAATGATTTAGGTGGTCTACCATCAGGGTCTGTACTAAATGTCCTATTGGCAATTATGAACGCAGCGGTGACACCATCCAAGTTACGGACATTAGCTATGATAGCTTGCTCTGTAGCGGCTCCAATAATCGATACTGACTCGTAACGTCTAACTCTTAATTCGTCATCAGTCTCTTCTAATCTGCCCTCTGTAGCAGCTTCTAGGTTAGTAATTGATGTCACATTAGCAATTGGAACTAAGAGATTAGTAATTGTATTTGCTGGAGCCTTCACTTCACCAATATTTTGAGCTTCTACTTGAACCAAGTCACTTACACTTACTACACCAATACGTGCACCAACAACTAAGCTATAAACTGAATTATTTTCAGTGACATTCACTCTTAGAGTTGTAGTAGTTGGTAAGGATGTTGTGGTTCCCGCTACGTCATTATCAATCTCTGCTTTTAGTGCGGTAAGAATGCTATTTGCTGTAGCCCCAACACCTGAGTTAATGCTAACGGTAATTCCGTCTATGGTTAAAGTGTAAACTGTACTGTCAACTACTGAAGTGATCTCAAACACAATATCACTGAATCTGGTGTTGGATAGTGTAAGTGTTGAAGTTGTTAGGAATCTCTCATTGGTGTCTGTTACAGTTACTACAGTATCGTCTGGAATCACTGCACCAACTAAACCAGTAATTTGTAGTTGTGTAAATGACTTAGCAGCAGGGATACGTTGAACATTAACTATATCAGCTACATTATCCAAGCTAGTCGAATAAGCTGTAAGTGGGTAAGCTGCATCATACGCACCTTGAACTCCACCCCAAGCATCGCTTATCTCTTCAGCTATAATGTTGTAGGCAATATTGATTAGGTTGTTTGTACGATCATCCCACATAGGATCAACTCTAGTCTTGAGCTTATCCTGCATATTTTGGTATATCTCTGCCCTAGTTTTAATCACTAATCCAGAGGATGTTAAACCAGCCATTATTTTCTCTCTTAAACGGTGAATGACAGTTCAATTGGCCCTGTATCAGTCAATACAGTAGCTCTTATATTGAGGTCTCTGGTTGAGGGGTTAAAAACAGAAGAGTAAGCAATAAGGTCGATAACACCATCTTCATTGGAGATTTGAGTACGGAACACATCATCAATATCACCAAGGTCAATTCCTTTAACAAATATCTGACCATAGTAATCGATACCATAATTGATGTTGTGTATCCACTCACCTTTGAAGAATAACAATTTTATTTTTAATCTCTGTGTTATCTCTGTTTGCTTGTCTTGAACTGTCTTAAATGTGAAATTACTGAGGATCAGGTCATGTGTGTTTAAGTCTAATTCTAAGTCTGTCATGCTATCGTCTCAAACTGAGGTGGCAAAGGGTTAGGGTATACAACTGTCCAAATTATTGTCTTAGCTACATTCTCTATATTTGTAATAAAGTTTAAGTAGTAGGGTGAGGAGTCTGATGTTGTATAGCTTGCATTTATAGCCGCAGTAAATGCACCTACTTTTGATGAGGCGTTATTACTGACAGACACTGCACCGCCTGATGGAATTAATTTTACAGTTGCCCAGTAATCTGCCAAAGCTTGTCCAAATTCAGCATCTGTTATGAAGTCATCTCCAGATGAGAGAACAGAAGATAAAATACCTTCATTCTCTGTTCCACCAGAAGCTCCAATCACAACACCTGCCTGAGAGTAAGATTTATAGGCTGAAGCAAATGCACTTGGAAAATTCCCAGATGGGTATGTGCTGATATAGCTTGTAATCGCTGCATTAATTGCTGAAGCACAACTAGAAGGATTTAAACTCATTATATAAATGTACTCGTTGGACGACCTAAATTGCCCAAATGTTTGTGTGAGTTAGCTGAGCTGCCTGCGTCTGTAACCATGTCTCCACCTGAAGAAACTTCTCCGTCTACACGTAAGTCGCCGGTGCAAGTAGTCTGAGGGCTATCGATGGTTACGCTATCTGAAGCATTTACTGTAGCCGTAGCTGTATTAACTTCCACATCATTCTCGGCATTCACTACTACCTTAGTTGGTGATGTCACTACAAGATCGCCATTTGGCTTTAGGGCGATTTTAACCTCATTAGTACTGCCTGAGTTCATCCTAATCTCAAGATCGTCTGGATGGCTTCCTAGGGCCTTAGAGAAGGGATATAGGCCGGGTATAGCATAACAATCATCTACATGGAATGATCTGAAGTCTTGAGGATCTACAGGGGTAGCACCATCACTAAGAGTAAAGGTATCAATACTCCTACTAGAGAACATCAAAGCTACCACATCACCCACCTTCACTGGAAAGGCTACAATAGCTGTTCCGGCACTAGGATGGATAACTGGCACACCTTGGATAACAGGCATATCTTTAAGCCCATTGTCATCTGCACCACTTGATCTGTCTTTATATTTAATCAGTGGTTGAACTGTCGCTTTCTGAGTCTTAGGGTCATACTTAACTACTTTAGCTGGAAGCCCTGCATGAATTCCTTCGATCTTAGATTGACAAATCAACTCTACTAACTTGTCAAATGTATAGTTCTGGGTCATTGTTTATAATCCGAACATTCCAATGAGGTATCCCAAGTATCTCCCTCAAAAGATCCAGAATGGGTAATGCTGTTGATAACATAAACACCATCTGTATTAAATGTCCCTTCAAGTTTGATTAAACCTCCAGCAACAAATAGTGGGTTCATCTGTAGGGTAAGATTGATACCAGTTTTCTTAGGCATATTTAAATCTTTCTTCAGCTTAGAAACTTCTTCAGTTGTTTGCTCTGGAGTATTCTTAATCATTGTCGGGGTAACTAGAATAGCTTTACGTTTAATATCCCCATTAATTGGGTAAACATTAATCGTAGTGTTCTGAACAATGTGCCACTTCAGGTTATTGGTTGAAGTGATCTTATCTAATTCTTGTTTAGCGTTGCCAGTGACAGAGTAGCCTCTTGGGTAAGTTCTCTGTAATGTATCACCATTAGCATTTACTGCTGTAATTTCTGGCATACCATCTTTGATAATTTTATCAATAATTTGTTTTACTGTACAACCTTCAGGAAGAGCAGATTGAACTCTACCCTCCCTGACTGTTACTGCACCTTCAGCAGCAAGTACATTGGTAATAACTTCTGTACCTTCTCTTTTAGTCGATACATAAATTTTATTACCGAGAAAGATAGTAGATAATGGGTTATCGCCATAACCAACTTCTAACTTAATTGTTGCATCAATATTACTGAAGACTGAAATTGTATTTAAAGATAGGTTGTAGATTTTAAGGTCTAACTCATTCAACTTACTTGAACTGTCTAAGTTAATTGTAAACTCAATATGTTGACCTTGTATTACCACAGAATTACCATTACTTGCTGTGATAGTTAGTTTGTACTTTCTTAGGAAATTCTCGGCCATTTTATTATCTTAGGTAACTGAGTTGTAGATTAACTGAAATTCAGTTGATAAGTTTTCCAATGTTATTGTTGGGGCAGTTGGGTAAGGTGCTGATATAGGGACTAAGTATAACTCGCCAAGAGGTAAATCAGTTTTGGAGTGAGTATATAAATAATCCAACCAAGAAGTCATTCTTACACCATTTAATAGTGCAGTACCATCCAACTTATAAATATTCAAATACCAACTAACCATTCTTACATTGTAGATGAAATTGAATTCATATTCTTTACCATCTAATGTGGTAGTGTAGGAGTAGTTGGGATATTGTGAAGTAGGAAGTTCTAAATTGAATAATGCCATTATTGAACTTCCTTATAGATTGGGCCAATATTGCCAGCTTGTTGATTTGCTGTGTTGGTCAAAACTGTTTTCAAAACACTCTTCTCAACTGGAGGGCTGTTACCCTTCTCAGTCGTAGTGGCATTATTAGTTGCAGTATCTCCAGCTTTAGCTTGCCTATTGGCATCGCCATTCTTACTTGTAGCAACACTACCAACAAACACTGTAGTGAGTTCATTACTTACTCTACGAATCTTTTCAAATTCAATGTCAATAAATAATGCACTACCTTGGCCAGTGGTTCTAGGGATTGAGATGTTGGTAACAATTAAATCACTATATACGTCCACCGGGGTAAGCAGAGAGACAACCTTACGATCATCTCTCATCTTCAATAACAGTTGGTAAACTTCAGATTGCTTATATTGATTAGGTACGGAAGGTATCCCTAAAGTTGCATCTGAGAACACACCTGACACAGAAAATTTAGCATTCTCATTTACTACGTGATCGCTTATTGTTGACTTATCTTCCACAGGGTAAGAAGTTACCTTGGAAGGGAAACTATGACGAATATCTGTAGCAGCATCGAATGCTAATTTCTTCCCATCTGCTGTAGTGATTACTGTATGAATGGGGCTACGAGGTCTGCGCATAATTGCAGCATCCCTCTGAGCATTAAGCCTATAACCCCTAATACGAGCACCAATAGCACCTGTACGATCAAGTATTACATCTAGTAATGGCATTATTTTTTACCACTCTGCATTACATAATTAGACATTGCAGTTATAGTCTTATTATTAATTTCTGAAGTAACCATATCAGCTATTAGCTTAGGATCATTAATCCCGTTTAGAGTTACGTTATTCTCAATAATGACTGGCTTCAGTGGGCTAGGCCTGTTCGACCAATCCGACCATTTCATTGCTTGATTACTTACTGTGCTCACTGGGAGGGGATTATTATCTTTTTGATAGGAAGAGTACAGACTATAAGCTGTAGCTAATGGCCCTGCTCCGGGTATAGCCATAGAAAGTCCTGTACTAATTGTATCGAATAGGTTATTCCATTTCTCAATCCAAGAATCAAAAGGAAATAAGTCATTCATATCCTTTTTAAACTTTTGGAAAACTTCTTCTGCGTACTTTATATCCCCAGTGAAGAGAGCGATTAAACCTCCTAACCAAGCTTCAACTAATCTGCCAACTGCAATAACGCCTTTAGCCAACCAAGCTTGCCATCCATCACCTTTAGCTACATCACTTAGAACACTATCACCACCTTTTAAGGTGACAATAAGATCATCAAGTAATAGTAGGAAAGCTCCTATTCCAATACCTCTAATAGCACTACCTATGGCTGTAATACCCATTGCAATTCTGGTAAGTAGCGGAGCTGTCTTGAGCAATAATCCTTGCTTTTTACCTAATAGTGGAAGTATTCTTAGAAGATTCTTACCTAATCCACCGAAAGCCAATCCTAATAAGGTAAGTCCTGCTGTGTACTGAAACAGTGAGCTACTGCCAATTGACATTAACAAGTTAGCTAAATCTTTAATGTACTTAAAGACTGCCTTAATTGTTTCTGTGAAACTTTTAACATGTGGAGTGATAGCAACAATAACATCTGTCAAGACGTTTAAGCTATCAACCATTATTCCAATACCGCCTTGCTCATTCAAAGACATTAAGAATCTTTGCCAAGCAGTGTTAAGGCGTTGGAATGCTTTCTCTGGGCTATTTTTCAATATATTAGCAATTAGCTCTGGCTTAGCTAATTTACCCATGTGTTCGATGACTTTGTTAAGTTCTTCTACTTTAACTTTCCCTTTTTTAATGTCATCGAATAATTTTGCCATATCTCCGCCAGTTAATGCGTCAGCGAAAATTTGCGTTGCACCCTTTATATTCAACACAGTTCGTTAAGCTGTGCCCGTTCTTTATGAACTGCTGTACGTCTCCGTACAGAATAGACTATATCTTGATGTAAATACACCCTTCCTGTTTCGCTTCACTTGAAGCTACGAGCTTGCGCTCTAGTCGTTGAACCTTGAGCTACCAGTTGTAATCTTTACTTACCTGTTTAAAAGTTTTTCTGTTCTTTATGTGAAGGGCAATACCTCTAGTCACTCCAAGATCCTTCAGTAGGCTAGCTACTTGAGTGGTTGATTTACCTTCCTGAAGTAGTTTGCAAATTTTATGTGCCGTATCTGTGGACATTTTATTTTTGACTGCGGGTATGCTGTATTTCTTAGAAATATCTAACCAACATTCTCGGCTCTTGACGCTAAAGATGCAATTCTTACTAACACCAGTTAATTTAACTATCGAAGGTAAATTAACACCTTGCTCAAGTAATCTACAAACCTCTTTTATTTGTTCTGGCTTGTAAACATTATTTGGGTTATCAACTCCTTTGTTTAAGAAGCCGTAGTTTGAGGCATGAATGCTGTTTTCTTTAGCTGTTACCCATTCAAGGTTAGATATATTATTATTCTTTCTATTAGAGTCTTTGTGATTGACTTGTGGTTTATTCTCTGGATTGGGTATGAAAGCTAAAGCCAGTGCCCTGTGTAGGGGCAAATTTCTACCCCTAACTGGACTACCTTCCCATATCTTAAATCTCCAGTAACCATCTTTATCTTCGTATGGTTTTAAGACTCTTCCTGTACTTATCTTTCTAAGAATACCTTCTTCTGAAACTTCTATACTTTCAAACGTTGGAACTTTGTAAAACATTATTTTGGTAACTCCTTGGCTGCGGATTGTCTCTATTATTGACGTTTTTACTTACTAGTGTCATTACACACTAGACTTCAATTATACCATTATAGTTGAACAGTAGTCAATACCTAAACAAGATTTCCCCGCAATTAAGGAAGTTTTAATTGCCCTGATGTGTTAAGGCAATGCTTCTGCTACAAAATCTTCAACGTAAGTCGTTAGCTTACGTCAGCAGCTTTACCTGCATCTCCATATCTCTATGGAAGTTGAGACTATATCTTCTCTGTTACCAGAGCCTACTGTTTCGAGTCACTTGACCCTACTGGCTTACATTCATCAGCCATAGTCGTTGCACGTTCCGTTTACACGGCTTCGCTCAGGATTGCCCTCGTCTTTACGTTAGGGGTTTCCCTGAATTAAATAGGTTTAATGTCAGCTAACATTTTACTGACCTTTACAATACCTTCAAAGTGAGTCGTTAATTCACTTCCGCAATTAAGCTGCTATATATTTCTATATAGATGGGACTAACTCTTTCTCCGTTCTGGAGATTCACCGCTTCCACTCACTTGAGTGTACTCCCTTTCGGGATAGTCTCTACACCTTCCTGCTAATAGGCTTGGCTCGGTATTACCTTCAACTTAATGGTAAGGCTTCCACCGACTTCGATGAATTAATTTTTCTACATATTCCTATGCAGCGAGCCTAAAGTTAAGCTCTTCTAACTGTACAGTCCCCTTACTCGCCATTTGAGCCAGTGCTTTAAACGCCCTATTCTGAGCATCTGTGCCAAGCCCTAACATGGTTGAAAGGTTCTGGACATTAGTAAACAACTTCTGAGTTTGTTCTACACCTAGTGCTCTACCGCCAGCAGCAAGTAATTGCCTATACTGATTATTAGCATCTTGTAAATTCAAACTTAATCTATCAACTTCCTTATTAACGAAGTCAATTTGCTCTTGGGCTTTCTCTGGGCTTCCAGTTAAGAATTCAAACTGAGGTTGCTGAGCTACTTGGAAGTTGGCTACATTATAACTCTGCATTGCAAAACGTCTGAGAGTTTCTATTCCAACGAATGTTTTGAAGTTACCAACACTAAGCAGGGGATCGCCAGCTACTCTGAGTCCTCTACCTCCGGAATTAAAAGTCTGTCTTGGATTTGAGGTACTACTTACTTTATCTCTCTTTGCTTCAGCTCTAGCTTTTCTTGCTTGTTGTAAGTTTTGTTGTCTAAGTCTCTCAACCTCTGCTTCTGCCTTAGCTACACCGTTCCGTATCGCAGCTATCCTTCCTTCAGCTTGTACACGCCTAGCTTCTGCATTGGCTAAATCTCTAGCAGCTTTAAGGGTTGGGGAATTACTAATACTCTTAAAAGAGTCAGCCATCCGTCTTACCCTTGACTCAAGCATGGATAAGTTTCTATCGAGAGCTGATAAACTTGATTTGTCTACTTCAAAACCAATTTTCGTGAAAAAACTGGCTAAAGGAGTTGCCATAAAATACCTCTACTATTTATTATCTTTAGGTCTGGCTTCTTCTTCCAGATCAGCTTTATAGTCCAGCAATTCGCAGGCATCAAGAAGATCTTCAAGAGTCCAAAGGTATCTCACTTCATAATAAGTAGCTATCTGAGGGTTGGCTATTACTGGTCGCCACATCAACTGTGTCCAGTAATCCATAGAACTCTCTTCTTTCCACTTTCTTTGTACCCTTGTGAGGGACATTCGTCCCTCTTGATTGGCGGTAAGGGCTTCACTTACATCAATGCTTTTATACCGCCTAACTGAAAAACAGAACTAAAGTTTTCATTAATGATGAAGAAGATAACTTGAAACAGTTCACCTAACTCTAAGTCATTGTAACCAACTGTCTGATTATCTTTTACTACTTGTGACTTATTGAATAAGTCTTTAGTCAGAAGATATACGTCTTCTTTATCTAAATTCTCTACAAGGAATCCTGCTGCCTTAGATAAACTATTAGCAAAAATCTCTTGATCTTTCTCAGCCTTCTTAGCCAATAAAACTTTTTGTTCGCTGGTCAAAGCATCTGGATTAATTTGGGCAACTTCCATTGCTTCCATAGTTTCTACATCTTGTGGTGCTGATTCAGATCCACCAAAGATTGCTGACAATGATTGACTAAATAGTTTGGTCACTCTAACCAGTAGAGGAATCCGGTTATCATTGTTCATTGTGTTGATTTTAAAAATTGAATCACCAATTTGTTTTTCAACTGTCTTAATTGCCATAAATTAATTATCTCTCTTTCTATTATTAAGAATTAAGGGACTTACGCCCCTTAATATTAGTTACCACCAACAAACATAACACTATTAGATGCTTGGATTGTCCATTCAACAGTGGATGCTTCTTTACCTTTGGTCATATTAGCAAACTTAGTTACCCAAGCTGCATCTGAGATAAACAAGGAACGTCCTGAGTTATCTTTAACCATCAGTGGGAAAGTACCAAGACCAGTTGCACGGTCGGTAATATGTAAGCCAGAAAGTACATCATTAGATGGACTACCTGACAATAAAGTGATCGTTACAGTTGCAAGTGTTGACGGGTTAAGGCTACGACTAATATCGCCATCTGCTCCAGATACTGTTACAAAAGCATCTTCATCAAATTCGATAGAAACAAAGTCACCATCACCATACCCACGAATATCTGTTCCACCAGCAACAATGCTAACTTCTTTTGGATTGTAATTATATAAAGCCATTTTTATTCCTGATTAATTGTTTTGGAACTTTTTAATATGTTGTAACCGTTAGATGCAGAGTCATAAGTTTCAATCAACTTCTCTTCCATATCTAAAATGTAATCTCTTAGTCCACAACAAAGAACTTCAAGGTTAAAATTTTCTTTACCAAGTTCAAGCATGGCATACTTCAATTTTAAACAACTTGATGATTTACTTTGATGTTTCTTGAAGCGTTTATAGGGATCTTTTGCAACCCCTATATACACCTTGTCATTCAGATTATTGGTTATCTTGTATAAATAAAGTATTTCCAATTGCTTATATCGTGGCGGATAAATCCACTTCGACGTAATGTACAGCCCCAGCCATTCTTGCAATTACCTTGATACCAGTAAGCTTGCGCAAAGCTCTATCATTAGCAGAGATTTCGGTAATCTTAGGTACGATAACTGTGATGTCATCTGGATCGAAGATGCCTGCACTAGCAGAACGTAATACAGAGTCACGTACAGCAGATTCAATGACGGAAATTCCACGATTTGCCATCGGGATTTTTGGGTTAGCAATCAATACACGGTACACACTTACTTGAATGTCACTTGCTGCTGCGTCCAAATCACGAATAATATCTGACCAAGTACCATCACCCATCTTAGGACTATGAATAGTATTTACACCACCACGAGGGATATATACGAAGGCATTCTTAGCAGTCGCATTACTGACTTGGTTTTCAGTTAGGTTATCTACAGTGATACTAGATAGAGCTTTAAACTCCATAGTAGCAGCGCCGGGAGCAAACCCAAACATTACACCTAAGTAAGCTGCTTCTGGGTACTGAACATCAGCATTGCCACCATACCCAACTGTTGCGCGGTCATAAGCATTAGCTTGGAATGCTTTAGCTACAGAAGTTGTATCTGCTGATTGAGATTGATTGATAATATTTGCATCATCATCTGAAGTAACATAGAACTTACGAGCTGATTGAGCAAACGCTGCAACCTCCAATTGATCAGCTTTAACGTGTGAATAACACATCAAGCCATACCAATCATTGTTCTCAAGCATCACTTCATTAAGTGCATCAGTAAGTGATTCAGTAGTTGCATATACTGGAACTAAATTGGTGGAAGCTTTCGCTGAAAAATCTACGCCAGAGTCTCCAGTAAGAATCAGGGTAGTTGTACCCGAAGCAGTTACAGGTAGAGGAACATCGGCATTAATTAATGCAATCAAACCTGCTACGATTTCGTTTGCAGTTGCACTAGAGTCTGAGACATAATTAAAAGCAGTGCCATTAATTGTTACAGTGTACGTAGTGCTATTAGCTACAGTTGGGGTGTAGGTAACAGTTGTAGTATCTTGACGGCCAATTGCGAAAGCATCTACAGCAATCTCTTGGCCAAAGGTTACAGCAGCAGCTTGGTATTCAGCAGAAGCTGTTGAAAAGTCTGCTGCAACTTCACTTATACTGCCATAAACTTTATATCGATTGGTAAATGCTTTATGCTTACCAAGAAACATTGCTAAACTATAACCAGCTACAGTTACAGCGGATGTTTGGCGATCCACATTAACTTTCACGGCTGTATTAATTGAAGCCATTATTTCACCTTATTATTTATTATTAAATTTCTATTTCATCAGTTCTACTGACAATCACATCACCAAGTTCATTTTCAACTTCATGTGTAATCTCAACAGTATTGAAGAAATCAAGTTGATCAGTGTCTGTAATGGTGATGTTAAAATTCACCTCTACAATGTGTGCTTGCTCCCATCCACTATCTACCTTTCTTGGGGCTGTTTTAATGGTGTCCGTATTCAGGTAGTAAAGTCCAAGAGCTGAAAAATTGTCTAAGTAAGTAATCTTATTTAGATTGTGAGCGAAGGTCATTGCCATCTGCTCTGATTGAAGTCCTAAGAAAGCAACCTGTAAAGTTACTCGCCAGACAGTTGAAGTGGAGAAATCAGAATTGTCAGGATCTTCTGGATCATCATACTCTTGAATTTCTTCTCCAAGTTGAGTCCAGTTTTTTAATTTGTAAGATACCCAATTATCAAACGATGGGTTATTCTGCTCTGCTATGAGAACGGGTACACCTGTTATTTTTAATTTGATAACACTGGATATTTCTTTCTCTAGGTCATGAATGTTTAAAATCATACATCACCGACCTTGTAAGTAAGTTCAGATATTAGGTTAGGTTCTTGGCCTATCCTGCTACCATAAATTAATGGGTCGTTGAAACCTTTAATCTCGGCCCAGCCTTCACTGTTAGGTGGGGTTGATACTTCCCTAATATTAACTTGGATCTGTTTAGCTAGTCTTTTACCAACTGAACCTGCAACACTCTCGATTGATTCAACACCTAACGTATTAATCTCTTGCTTTATAGCATCGTTTATCTGAGACTTTCTTGTTTCAGTTAACATGAAGGTGTTTTCCCAAGGACTCCAGTAATGTAAGTTAGCCGCTACTTGAGCTACAGGCACATCGTTATCCCAGTGAATCTTTGAATCTATATAACCAACATTGACAGAAGTATTTTTTAATTGAGCTTGGAGCTTCTTTAAACCACGTTTATCGATCCTTGTACTCACTTTCATTCTAATCATACTGACCTCTAAAGTGAGCTAAGTTCTTTGGCATCAATCATTACAGCGTAAGATTCATACCCAGTAAAAATACCACTATCAATCCAATTACCGACTGTTAACACTCTGTATGACTCACCATCGTAAATAACCTCATCAGCTTCGTAGTTACCTTGAGGTTGGTGCCCCATTAAACGTTCATTAGAGAATATTCTGACTGATTTTCGCCTACGTAAAGCTTCGGGGAGTATGTCAATACCACCTTTCTTCTTATATGGCATGATTACAGCTTCGATACTAACAGGGGTAGGGCTAGGTTTAGTCCAAACCCCGTCTACCTCAGATCCGCGAGCAAACCGATTAAAGGAGTAAACTTTAGGTTTTATCAGCTTAAAAGGTATTTTAGTCATTAAGTTCATAAAACCTCCTCAATGAATTTGTTTACAACGTAGTACAAGAGCTGCAAAAATCATCTGAATCACATGTTCTTATATTTTCAAGCGGGAATTTAACTAAGTCAGGATTACTATTATTGAGACACATCTCTTCTTTACTAATACCACCAGCCCAAGGCATTAACCCGTTGGGTAAAGAAATTGAAGGGTTACTGATTAAGAATTTCAAAGCATTAAGATAGGAATCTACACTTCTCCAGACTTCAATATCACCAACTTTCTCTCTTTGTGGTATTCCGGCAAACTGCATTACAATAGCTAATGCACAATCTTTCGATGCAGCTAATATGTTGCCTGAATGTAAATCTAGGAAATACTGTATCTGCTCATCTGTTAGGATTGGATAAAGTGGATTTCCCTCTACATCTCCTGTTCGGAGTCTAACTACTTCAATGGGTTCCATTATTTAGTCCAAATAAAAAGGGGCATGAAGCCCCTTATTTGTTATTAAGCCAAGTACAGACGAACAATAGCTTGTGGACGAAGAACAGCATTCAAGAAGTTGGATTCAGTCATAATCTCAATCTTGTCTTGTTTCTCGCCCATGTACTCCCAGTAGTAAGCTTCCTGAGCAACTTGGTGAATAGTATCAAAACGGTTTGCAGGGGCAAAATAGGTTTTGAACATTGCAGCATCAGGGGCAATTGGGAATACATAAGCATCGCCAGCAGGGATATACGGAGTGGTCACGCCAGTGTTACGGTCGGTAAATGTGCCACGATATTCGATGAACAAAATACCACCGAACTCAAATTGACGATAACGAGCATCCAGACCAAATGAGCTAGCAGTCAGACGACCATTTAATACTTGACCACCTTGAGGTTGTGCATAGTATTTGTAAGCATCTTTAACGTATGGGTGACTAATCAGTGCAGCAAAGAAGGTTGGGGAACATACAGCTACCAAACGATCAACATAAACACCAGATTTCAAGCCATCCTGTACACCAGCAATTACTGGCTCCATCAAAGTCAGTGGGTCAATTGTTTCATCACCCAAAGCCATAGAGATTTCTGTACGAGTTACACCAAACTCAGTATACCAGTTGATGGTAGAGCCGTAGCTAGTTGCCAAAGTACCACTTGGAGCATACGCAGTACCAGTGGTAATCAACTGAGCACGAGCAAATTCCAAAGTACGTGCATGGTTGTTGCGGATAGTACGCATCTTACGAGCACGAGTAGAAGCAACAGTTTCGATCTGAGTACCAGCAAACAAGTCAGAGAAGGCTACAACACCGTCCAAATCATTTGGAAGAATGGAGTCATCCAATGGGAAGTGAGGGATAGCGGCTTGTACATATTGGCGAGTTGGGCCACGGCTACCAGAGTTACGTTCATCCCAGTTACGGTCGGGGATCAGCGCTTCATCCCATACTTCACGAGGTACTTGTACAGTTTTGACAGTCTTACGTTCAACGTCAAAGATACCCAATTGTTGGAACAGACCCCAGTCGTTAGGAATTACCTGAAGAGTTTCACTCAGGTCAACATACTTGAGGTTGTTTTGGGGATTAATTACTAAAGACATATTATTATTCTTCTCTTATAAATTAAACGGTTGCTTCAAGGATAACGCCCTGAGACTTCAACAGGTGACGCAGACCTTCAAACTGAGGGCCAGTCAACATTGGGCTACCGCCAGTGGTGTAAAGTTGTTTCAACAAGTAGTCTTTCAGGATTACATTGTCACGAACGTATGCAACAGCATTGTCAGTAGTATCAGCAGCCAACAAGGTAAAACCTTCTGGTTTAGCACCATACTTATTACCAAACAACACAGCAAATTCGTTAGTTGTAACAAGTTGAGCAGCCGCAGACAATGGAGCATAAGCTGTATCAGTAGCTGCCTTAGCACGATAGGCTACAGTACCAAGAGTAACTGGAGTGTCAGAAGCTACATCAACGAAGATAACTTCACGAGCTGTACCAAGGTTGGGTTCTTTTTCATGTAATACCAAGTCAGACAACTGGTAGAATGGACGACTTACAAGAGGCATATTAATTACTCACCTTTTTTGAATTGTTGTTTTAAAATTTCAGCAGTACGATCTACAATTTCATCAGTTACTGCGGTCTTGCCTTGGTCGCCAACTTCTTTCATAATTTCCGAGTCAGCCAGTTGACCATTTTTCTTATCCAATGCCTTAATTACAGAATTGAAAGCATCTTCGTCTAGTTTTTCCAAACTCTTGAAAAGTTCTTCTGCGGCAGTAGCATCTTTCTCTACTTTAGCAATAGCTTCTTTACGAGCTTTATTTACTACTTCTTGTTTCTCAGCCTTCAGAGTAGCTACTTCATCTTTAGCTTTTTGCAACTCAGTCTGAACTGGTTCAAGTGCTTTGGTGATTGCTTCTTGTAAAGCAGTTTCCATTGCAAATTTAGAAATAAAATCTTGAGACATTTTGTCCTCTTTATTTTGATTGTTTTCCACGGAGGGAGTTGTTAAGCCTTTCGACTTTGTTACGCCCTCTGGTTTATTAGAGGACTTCTTGACTTCAGCTTGCACCTTGTCAAAATTCTTTTCAAATACTTCTTGAGATTTAAGGATAGTTAGATAATCTTGAGGAGATAATTCAGCTACTGCTTTATTAATTTCTTCTTGAGATTTATCAATAACCAAAGACTTCATGATAGTGACAGCATCTACTTTTTCTTGGATATATTTATCATGCCAGTCTACTGTATCTACTTCCTCACTATCATCTTCTGTGTCATAGCCAAACACTTTAGCCAACACTTCAGCATCTTCAGACCAAAGGCCGAAGAACTTACGAAGGTACTCAGTAATACTCATTGTCACAGTTACTTGAGATGCTTTGGTAAGCTCCTCTTCGGAGATCTTGTTAGTAGATTTATACAGTAGAACTGTCCTACCATTTGCTGCGCCTCCTTGGTCTTTTGATACAAGGGCAACTGCTGCACCTTCATAATCAAAATTAAAGTTAGACAGCTTTCTAGTTGCTTTCTCAGTCATTAGGTAATATCCTCAGTGGTTGCTCTGCACTGGACAGATAACCCTGTAAACTCTTTATTTTTAACACCTTGCCACAATAATTCCCCTACTTCTGTTTCTGGGAAATACCATTTCTGTAGCCAAGTACCTTTTTTAACTTCTTCACCGTCTAGTACAAAATCAACAGGAGATATGTAGCTTTCAACAATCTCAGCTTCTTGGGTTTCGACTAAATGAAATAGGTTAGCCTTCATACAACTTTGATTAAAGTTATGGCAAGCTTTCTCAACTTCTTCGGCAGTGTATGTGTCTAGGTGGAGATCTGTAGTTAATTCGCCATCTTGAGGTTCAAGAACAACGAATAATGCAACCCGTTGTTCTTCTTCAAGTGACTTAATTATTTCTTTAGTTTTAGGTTCTTCCTGAGAACCACCAAAGTATTTCTCAATAAGATCACCTAATTTTTCAACAAACTCTTTACTCATTATTTGTTCTCTTTATTGGAAATACTTTTATCTGAAGTGCTAGGCTTCTTAGCTGTACCTTCACCTAATGTCTTCATTCCTTCCCCAGCGGAGGACTCATAGGCCGTCAAATGTTCTAAGAACTTATCTCTATCTTGTTCGATAGATTCATCTAAGCCATAAGGCATACCAGCTTGTGTATGTACCCATTCAACAGTTTCAGGGGTTTTGAGCAAAAGGCCACTTGCAGCAGCACGTTGGATATAGGCAGACAGCTTATCCAAATCTTGCTTCTCGACACTTCCGAATTGAAAAAATGGCATGACATCTGTAGACCAACCATTCAATGAGAACAATTGCGGCACAAGGTCATGATTAAGTTGATCTTGAATTTCTAACAACTTAGCTTCGATTGCAATTTCAGATATTGTTATTTTATTTTCTGCTAATGCAAATGATCCACCACCAGATTGGCCTAAGACTAAGAAGTCAGCCATTAGTGCTGTGAGAATTTCTAAGCTGTAACGAGAGATAACTTTAGTAGTGTCATAAGCTTTAGTACCTGTAACACTCTTAATATCGAACTTGAAATACTCGTTGTTATTCTCATCTACAACTTGTGGTAAGATAAAACCAGATTGTTGACCCACATGAGCATTACGCATCATATTTTTGTAGGTTTCAAATACCAGCTTATCTTCCGGAGTTGCATCAGCTTGCATGTATCTTGGAGGGATGTATAAGATTTTGAAGCCGTTCATATCGGTACTTATGCCCGTGGCCTCCACTTGCTCAAGGGCTTTCTTATACTTCCAAGATTCCCATGCACCTACAAGTGGAGACTCTCCCTGTGGGTTGTCTTTATGGCTTCCTGTACGGAACAGTAAGAACTTCTTACGAGGTATCTTAACTTTATCTCCGTAAACAGAATCGGCAATGTACATGGTAGAACTACCTACACCAGAAGGCTTCACAACTGCTTGCCATACACCAGATAAATCTCTACCTTGATTCTTCCATTCCCAGCCTACAATAGTGTCTTGAGAACGAATAGGGAGCTTATGTAAACCAATTAGTCCATCGTTATATTTAGATCCGTTTTCACGAGTTCTATAACGATAACATTTTTCATGCACTGAGAATCCATAACGATTGAAACTTACTACTTGTCGAATGAAGCTCCCCCAGCTATGTTCCATGTCATTCATATTCTGACGTAGGAATTCAGCTTTATCGGCTAACTTATCTTCGTATCCTTTAGGGATTTCAACTCGCCAAGGTACTCTAGCAATCATCATCTCTACTAGGTTAAGGGCTGGAGCAATTGTTCCATCCTTAGCCATTTTCTTAAAAGTATTTATTGATTGTGGGAATGTAAGCTCTCGCTGACATTCTTCCATAGGAATACCAGCAATTACGCGCAATCCATTAAAGCCTTGCTCGGACAGCCTCAATGCTGGTACTTCTACATCACTCCCTTTGCTAAGGGATAAGCTATCTTCAGCCATTTAATTTCCTATGCGAAGGGGTTTGCTCTTGAAAGGTCTGCTGATTGCAGTCCATGTATAAAGTTAGGTATCTCGATTTTTTGTGCTAAGGTTATGAAGCTGTCGCTTGTTGCGTCACACTGATCATCCTTAACATTCCTGCTACCATCAAACATTTCCAACTCATTAAAGTAGTCATCATTCCAATCACCTTCGACATAATCTATCAGACCTGCTTCCGCAGCAGCGGCAAAAGGTTGGAAACGAACTACTTTAGATTTAGTGCTTGGGCGCATACGAGAAGGGAAACCTGCATTCAGAAGTTGATTAATCATCGACTGACCTGTAGACTTACCTGCAACTCCCGGATCTTGCGGCAGTATAATTCTTGTACCTTCTGGATCTGTGCTGGCTGTATCGATGATACGTTTCATAACTTCACCAAATCTTGCCCTGAACCTTACAACATCTACTATGATGTACCTTCCATACTTTGTCTTAGCAATCAAGACACCAGCAGTCCAGTCAGGGTTTGGAGCAGTTTCTGAAGGTAAGCTACCTGCAATATCCCAAGCTCGACAATAGGATACAATTTCTTGTTCAAACAGCCTTACAGGTGTCAACCAATCTCTTTTAAAGTAACCACTTTTCTCTTCTCTGGCGTACCAACTACCGAGTAAAAGCCTCTCCATCTCAACACGAGGTTTAGATTTTAAGCGAGATACGTAGGCAGGGTCAGCTTCAAGAAGTGGTGGGTTGTCTATACAGGTAGCACTAATAAATGTGAAAGTTGAAATACCATTATCTTTACCAGTACCAACTATTTTTTCTAGGTTTTCTTTTGTGTCCCAGATATACTTACCGTCTTGAATGATAAAGTATTTAACCAATCCATCTTTAGATCTGTCTGGGATTCCTCTTTCATCTAAGTAAGGTTCTACCCAGTGTCTTAACCAACTGTTATAATCTGGGTTACATACAAGCTTCATGTGAGGTTTGTATTTACCTTTAGGGTTCATCTTTCTTAGACGTGTACCAAGGTATTCAACCATAGTTTGACTGAAGTGAGTTGCTTCATCGAAGAGGATGTATGTGTACTGACCCCCTTGGTGGGAATACTTTGTTTTTTCTTGTTCTAAGTGTGTAAACTTAACTACAGCACCAGAAGGAAAGGTAATTGTCTTTTGTTTCTCACGTATCTTAACTTTAGGTTCAAAAGCCATATACATTGATGTGGCTACATCCCAAAGACCACCGGGCATTTCAATTTCAGGCATATACCTACGAAACACCACAGCACGAAAGTAAGGGCAATCAACATACTTTAAGATGGACATCAAACCTACGTAGGTTTTTCCTGAACCGGCTGCGCCACCAAAAAGTGTAATATCATATTCAGAGGTAAGAAACATATGCTGCCTTTTACTGGCAGGTTTAATGTCACTCATCTTCGTCCTCAAAACCACTCATATCTAAACGTTTAGGCCCGCCAAACTCTCTAGCCTTCTCTTGTTTATCCTCACCCTCCATAGCACCTTCATCCACAGCTTTCTTATGTTGAACTGCTGTAGTAATCTTACGCAACTTACTCTCTTCAGCTGCTTTCTTAAGGGCTACTTCTTGCTGGATAATCCACTTGGCTATAGCTAGCTTGGATTCACTTACTTTTACCCATTCAACCATAACCTCCACTTCTGTACCATCATCTAAGGTGATGAAATCAAAACGTAGGCTAGGATCTTTCTCAAGGGCTTTAATCTTATCTTCTTCCTTACCTTTCCAGATAGTCTTCTCTGGAACTAGATCACCAAGAATAGCTTTACTGATAAGGTCAATAGATGGGCCACTAAGGTTGGATAATTTTCTTGTTACACTAGACATTGCTGTCCGGTTGGGACGGGGAACTCCAGCACTTGTAGGTTTATCTGGGTTCTCATGGAATTTTTTACGCCCCAGAGCCATAGCTTTCTTATGCTCAGGAGACATTGGGATATTTTTCTTTGGCATTATACTCTCTCATAAAATAAAGCCCCTTGCGGGGCTATAAGATTATTGCCTATGAGAAGGAGAGAAAACATAGACAATAAGACTGCCGTGAGGATTATAATTATCATAAACGGGCAGTGATCGACCTAGGAGGAGGAAGGTCATTGGAGGAAACTAAGAATACACACTGTCGCCATATTTGCTACGCTGGCTATGACCAAGCCTCAAAGTGTGTATTGTAATTGGTGCGCAGGGGTAGAATTTATATTAATTTTAAACTTTTCATTACTGATTTATCCCAAAGCTCTACAATAACGTAAGGATACTCTTTCTGAAACAGCTCAAATTTCAGTCTATTTTGTTCTCTAAAATAGCCCTTAACTTCTATTAGTTTTTCAAACTCACCATCTTGGTACACAAAGAAGTCTGGATAATAGTGTCTTCCATCAGAAAGTACAAAAGATTTTTCATTATAAACCCAAGTAATACTTTTGGAGTCTAAATAGCTAGCAACTTTAACTTCCCAACTAGAGTCCATCCTTATCCCCTTGTAATAGGACTGTCTATCACCTCTATGGTTCGCATTCCTATTACCTTTCATACTCTCTGAGATGCTTTTCTTACTTATTTCAGAATGTTGCTTGCCTGTCCAATCTGGCGGTTTCCTAGGGACTGGGGAATCCTTGTGGATTTGTTTTACCTTTTGGCTTAATATCTCCCTAGTCTCTTTGTTGTGGGTCTTACCTGTAAATGGTTTATGGTTGACACCATCCCCGTGTGCTTTCCATTTATGCCTGCTAAGGGACTTCACTTCCTTACCGCATATTTCGCAAATTATCATAAAGGTTCTGTTGGTTGGTGCATTGAGTTGGAGTTGAACCAACAAGATCTAATTAGATCGTCGCGTTTACAGCGCGATGAACTCGCCAATGTTCAGTCAATGCAAAATTAACACAATACTAGGATATGGAGCATACTCTGGTGGCGGCTAAGGCGTTTATAGCCGACGATTGCTTGGAAGCCGTTCCAACTTGCAATCCAAATAGGGTGCTCCGTAGTCATCGCGTTGGGCTTAACGGGGATGTGTCTCCACTGTCACGACCGTCATAGGCAGATAACTTCCGAAGACTTTAACCAGTCGTCACCGGCCTTATTTAACTTACCTTGCGGCTACATTTCAAATTCGCACTTAAGGTAGCGTATCACCTAGTATTTAAGCTACAGGATTTATGGAGGCTATGTTGTCCTCATGCTCTCGTAAGTAACATTGGGTTCACCTGATTGGGCTTAAATTTGGCAGAGTGACTTTAGTTCCAAGTGGTGTTGTTTATGGCACTCAGTAAGGTTTGATGGGAGATATTTAACTCCCTAGCCAAAGCCCTAGCGCCATAAACTTTGTCTCTCGGTGTATAAACACTCCTAACCCACAGAACTAGTTCTGTGGTCAGTTTTGAAGTACCAACTTGCTCGCCCTTAACCTGATTTAACCTAAGACCATTATTGACAGCATGTATTATATTCTCAGATGCCGTCACCCATTCCAAATTTTCCTGAGTGTTATTGGATGGATTCCCGTCTATGTGGTTAACCTCTGGTTTATTTTCAGGGTTGGGTATGAAGGCTTGCGCTACTAATCTGTGCAAACTAAAGGTAATTTTTATACCACTAACTGAGACAGCTACTGTGACTCTTCTATCCCGCCTTTTGTGAAGCTTCAGGATTTTACCCGTCCTCTTAGAGGATACTCTACCTAAGTTACTCACCTTGAAGTAATCCTCAAAGCCAACTACATCTTCCCATTCTTCTTTTTGTTCTTGTTTCAATTTACCACCCATTATATTGTTTGGATGATACCACGCCCTTCCAGCCACTGAAGTAACTTTATGAAGGGACTTACAGTTTACCATAATTCTTTAGTGCATCTACCTGCTGCTCTCAGGTAATTACTCTATTTGCTCTTATTGCTGGCCGAGTAGGCGCTTCGCAGACCATATTATATGTTTAACGTCAGGGTGGCTCTTAACCGGACATACGACCACAGGTGTATTTACGTTAGCAACCTAACAACCTGCACGAAGATTACAGAACTGCACTAGATTCTGTGAATTGGTTGCTGAAGCCCTAGAGTCGAACTAGGAATTTAGGGGTATGAACCCTACGTGATACCGTTTCACTAGCCAGCCTTAAATTTGGTCGGGGTTTATATTTGTATCTCATTTGGCCTTCTCCCGTTAGGGCTTAGATTTCTCTTACCCTTTTGCCACTTCATTCAGGAGCTACCTGACAACTCTAAACTTAAACAGAATGGCTTTTAGTTTCATCATAATGATGATAAAATTTTATTTTTGCTGAAACCATTCTTAAATTTGGTGAACCGCGTAGAACTTGAATCTACAACCTTCCGGTTAAAAGCCGGATGCTCTGACCATTGAGCTAGCAGTTCATAGTTTGGAGCTACATATAAGATTTGAACTTATAACCTGACCATTACAAGTGGCCTGCTCTGCCAGTTAGAGCTAATGTAGCTTGGCTGATATGGCTTAATGCCCAGATCTCTTGTATTTAGCTTTACGTTTCTCTGGTGTGTAGGTATTTCTTTTGTAATCTGTCGCCGCATTCCTGCAAGGATCACACCTACAACCAGAAGTATATTTACTGTTTGTACCGCAAACTGCGGTTTTAACCCTTCTCGCATCTGCTACATTACATTTCAAATGGCTAAAGCTAATATTACTCAGATCAAAGAAGAGTTTAACTGGGTCTTCACTGTGTAACCAAGGTATAACATGCTCTATGGAGAAATTTGACCTGTCCATAGGATCTCCACATTTGCAGCAATTATCTTTCTTTGTCTCTACAATTAAACTCCAAAGTATGTCCTTTACTAACCTATTTGAAGCCGTGCCAACATTCATACCCAATTGGGATGACTTGTTTATTTTATTACTCATCGACTAACCTTATGCTGTCTGATGCTAGAATGCTGATATGGTTGGACTCGAACCAACGATGGAGGGTTTCCTCTGACGATTAACAGTCGCCCGCCTGCTACCAACTCGGCTACATATCAATTAAATATCTAACTTATACTACCATAATAACATATACTTTCGGTAATTGCAAGCTTTATTTTCATTTTAACCTATATTTTACACTTCTTTACACTTATTACTACCAAACACCCTTAGTCAGATGCTCATGGGCATAAAACTTAGTATCCAGATAGTCAGCATTTTCTACATAATCATTTAAACATCTACGACAAAACTCTTCAGGAACTTCTGTTCCGTCTGGAAGCTTTATCGTCGCTGCTAGCTCAAATTCGTCTAGCACATTACCACAGGATGGACAACGACTCATATTATTCTTCTTATTTAATCATAATAACACCCGTAAGGGATTGGGTATAACATTGCACAACTTTCATCTAGGTACTTGTAGCCGCAGAATATTACCACGGCTAACATTAACCAACCTACCATAGAACAACAATCACATTTATTGGATTGCATAGCGCTCATCCATAATAACCTCCAACATAGCTTCTTCTGGAGTCTTGTTAGGGTTATCACCTTTGAAGATTGACTTCATTAGGGATGGACTGTAGCCACTAACTAAGATTGTCCCAGCAGTGCCAGCTTGTACTGGAGTTGTAGTATTCTCAGCATTCAAATTCCAGAACACAATTTGTGGACGCTTATAGCCTGCCTGTGTATACAACTCGTCAATCTTATCAAAGAGTGTGACACTGACTGGAGGTTGATTCCAACCTTGTCTGAATGCTCGATCAAATTGCATGTCGCTAAAGACCACAATTACTTCAGGCATCTCAGATTCAGGCACTTTATGTTCTACTGCTGCACCTAACACTAATGTAAACACTTTCTCAAGGTTTGTACTACCACCCCAATGAGCTGAATAAGTCTGTCTGACACGTTGAGTTAGGCTACCACTTACTTTTACAAATGACGGGTTATCGTGGAAAGTAATGAATGTGTCTTTGAACACACCAATATTCCTTTCTGCTAAATACAAACCTAAACTAGCTGCTACATCAATACATTGTACACTACGGCTTCCACCAGCAGGACATTCCATAGAGCTTGATACATCCACCAAAGGAAGAATACGCTTATCACTACCTTCCAAATAGTTTGGTAATGCATTCCACTGAGCATCCGCCACTGCATTAACGCCATACTTCACTGACTTAACCACATCGTAAGGGTATACAGCACCAGCATTAATCTTAACATCACCTTTTGTTAAGGCGGTAATATAGCTCGTATAAGCTTCTGAAGCATTACGGCCAAATGCCTTCTGGTAACGTGCAGAGGCTAAGGATGGCAGTTTATCAAACTCAATAGCATTCCACTCTTTGGCACACATTTGCTGTTCAACAGTGGAACGATTAGCCACTACATGTTTACGCCAATCACGCTCATTCTTGAAGCCCATTGCCTTGCGCAATACTTTAGCTACATCACCTTTAATCGGTGTCCATTTATAAGCCAGACCATTACCAGATTTAAGTGCATGAATAAAGCAATCTAATGCTTTGGCAACTACACTTACATTGCCTACATTTTCTAATATCCACAGAAGGTCATCATAACGACCAATCTCAGGGATTTTGGCAATTATAGTAATCAAGTCATTAATCATCTTCTCATTGAATTGATGAATCTCTACAGCTACTTTAAATAAGTCACGGAACAATTGACGTTCCCCAGCTCCACCTCGTACATCACGTAGCCATTGTAGAATACGCAAGGCTTTCTCTTGATCATAAGTCAGAGCCGATAAAAATTGGGAGGTAATATCTTTACCTCGACTAGCACCAGCTAAGTAGAAGAAGTCTACTAATGGATTTTTGCTGGTTGAGAATGCTTTAGCACCATTTTGTGTGGTTGCTTGAGCACTTACTGCATCGAATAAACTTGTCATAAATTTCTCCTTTGTTTAACAGAATCAATTGTGATGCGATCACAGTACATGGCAAGCCGTTAGGCTTAATAATTGTTTGCTGAAATGATTCTTCAACATAACAGGTACAGGATTCCAGTATTCAGCACTTGGTCTGAACAATACATACTATAAAATCTGGTAGTAATATAGCACGGTAAGTTTCTTCTTACAATACCAAATGTCTTATGCACTTGGCCGCAGTCCTCAATTTCTTGATTTATAACCTATAGGTGGCTACGGAATCTTATAATAAATTTTGTTGCTGAACTGTACCTTAAATCTTAACAGGCTGCATTCTACGGGTTTGATTAAAAGTCAAATGTAAAATTGTTTGCTGTAAGCAGCCTTTAAATCTTAATTTAAATCTAACGGAATGTTATTACTTTACGGGCACTACCGGTTATGCAATATCTCCTAAGAGACAGCGGGACTCGAACCCACACCACGATCTTAACAGGATATGAGTAATTTGTTGCTGTAAACATTCCTAAATCTTAATCAGAGAGCACTACTTGTTTTCACCATTGAATAAGTAATTGTTTGCTGAAGGCTCTCTTCAAAATTCATACATACATGTTAACATGAAAAGTCTAAAATACAAGAGTCTAGGTATATAATATTTTGCTATTAAAACTCTACAGCTTAGACCTACTTGTTAAATCTTCCATCATTTGGCTAAATGTCTGGGTAGCAGTGTCAAATAACTTCAACAATGCTGATCCATGAAACTTCCTATCTTCAAGTCCTACTAACTTATACCCATAACACATGCAAGGACTGCTCCTGCCAGTATGATCCACAAGTGTGAAGTTGTCAAGGAATACATTCTCTATTTGGTAGAATCCATTATCTGGATCATTCTCCAGTTTTAACTCTATCCACTCACCTGTTTGGAAATATGGTGTATCCCTCATTCTAACCCCTACGCTTATTCCGTAAGTAATACAACCTAAGTCTATCACTTCTAATCCAACGTTGTAAAGAACATAATGGATCTGATTTTAGCTTACAACCGTGTTTATTGGCATAAATTACGGAAAAACGACCGCTAAGCCCAAGTTTTATCCAAATTTGACCGCTAAGTCTACGACGTTGAGTCTTGGTTAGTTTGTTTCTTAACACCTGTTAACTCCTCCACACTTGGCATATTATATATCTTGATAAGATCATCCCAAATCTCTTCCAACGAGATGCTAACAGCAATCCCTGTGATAGTGTTACCATACTTCTTTTTAATCTTGTTCAAATGGTCTTCTTTCATTTTCTGTAGATTCATAGTATAGACCCTTTCTTCAAACAAAGATCTGGGCTTTTATACTGATACACTACCTCGCCACCCTTCTTTCTACACTCTTTAACCCAAGCCTCATGTCTTTCACTTGCCCCGTTACAAGCCACTCCGAGAAGGGTGCAGAATGTTATAATAATAGACCACATAAGAATAATACCAATACTGCGATCCATACTGCCTAAATCTTCTGCCATATTTCCTCCACATACCCAAATGCTGTTATTGTTCCTGCTACCACTTCAGTAGCTCCGTTATCAACTTGCTGATACCAAGTATACTCTCTTTTCTAGTGGGTAACAAGCCCCTTGAAGGTTAAGCAACATTATTTGATGTTCTCTATATTCACATGCCATGAAAAATGCTAACTCTTCTCCGTAGACCTTTATTGAAAAAGCCTTTGACATAGACTTTCCGCCAATAGTATTCCAATTTGCAAGATAAATTCCTGTACTCTCTCTAAATGAGACACCACAAAAACCTGTTTTATTTCCTTTCCTTGCCCTTCTATTACTTACCTGTTGTAAATTAGAAGCCCAGCGACAGTTCTCTTTTGAGTAATCGCCATCAACATCTATACGATCTAAAGAGTGCTTGCTGGAAGGTCTTTCACCAATATCTTCTAAGAAGTTCTCAAAAGATCCGCCAAACTTAGGGTTCCATCTATCACAAACTTTAATACCTCTTCCGCCATAATAAGGATAGTTAGGATTTCTTTTATTACAACACCTGCTTAAAACAGCGTGGTATGCGGTATATTCTGGTGTTTTCGATTTCCCATGGGTTTTGACTTTTTCCGAGACTCTTTCTCTTTGAAGACAACCACATGACCTAACCATTCCACCTCTTAAACTTGCAGATCTGACGACGGTTGTACTCCCACAATCACATAAACATTCCCACTGAACAACTTGACAACCGTTTGGTGTTTTATAATTATCAACCCGCCTTACTACTAAAAGCCTGTCAAACTTGAGTCCATTTAAATCCTTAATCTTCAATTTCAATACTCCTAATCACAGTCCCACACTCAAACAATCTATAACTCTTACCCTCATATTCTACAGACCATTCATCACAGTGTAAACTAGATCCTTTATGGACTGCAAGAGGGAATAAAATATCCCATAGTTCTTCTGTGTAGGGTATTTCTTTGTAGTTTGTCATAAGATTTTCTCTAAGTAATATTAGTTATTAATATACTAAGTTATATTCCTTAGTTATATTATTACTGAAATTGTTTGAAAAAGTAGAAGGTAAAGAAACCCTAACCCACCTAACATAAAGTTAAGTAGGTTAGTATCTCCATTCTACTTCATTTTCTGAAACCGTCCCGAAAATGGTAGCCTACCAGTATGGGTAGGAACATGCAAACAGAGCATGTCGGTCACCACTAGAGCTACAACCCTGTGATGAGGTCAGTGTTTAAGTATTGTAGTACCAAAGTCAATAACGAGGTTCACTGACACACTTTCGTGAATACCCTTCCCCGCCCACTAGAGACCTTCTTGTGTGGGTTTAATATATGCCCCAACGTCTACTTCCCGTTTTTAAGGAGAAGCTTACCGCGAACACATACGAGCTACTTACCTCCAAGTAGCAACCATCCTTCAATGTCATTTCTGTTAGAGAAGGAAACTTATGACACCTATATTACCACGAATCCTGTATTTGTCCAATATCAATTAAGAATAACAACTTATTTCCTTATTCTTAAATAGAATTTTACAGATTAGCATTCTCGTGGTATTATCTTCACTCCATATTCAAACTAATAGGAGAAATATATGGCACGTCCGAAAAAAGAAACCAAAGTTACCACAGAAACTAAAG